>JAABUQ010004247.1_pt1 | contig 24741 bp, 16 predicted proteins | sample 5560001 | NCBI WGS metagenome assembly JAABUQ01 (sample SAMN10711888, study PRJNA513371) | rock metagenome | isolation source: Antarctica rocks | place: Antarctica: Victoria Land, Finger Mt nord | collected 2015-12-18
AGGGGGGGATGGATGCGGCGAGTGAGGTTGGGGAGACGGGGAAGGGGGTTGCGAGTGGGGTTGGGGCTGGGGCGAAGAGTTTGGGTAGTGGGCTGGGGAGTGTGACTGGCTTGGGTGGGGGGGAGAAGTGAGGGGGGTAGGAACAGTGGGAGGAGGAGTGAGTGGGTTTAGGAGCCGTGGGCGGGATCATGAACGGTCCGGTCGGAGGGGAGCGAGGGTAAGGTAGTGGGATAGGTTTTCCTAACGGGGAATGATTGGGTAATGGGAAAGGATTGGGCACTGGCGAAGAGAAAGAAGAGGTGGGGAGGTAAACGGTCATACCACGGATTCAATTTGCACATACCCAGCACCCATCTTTCCATTTAGATAATTTCAGACCTTTTCAAACGAGCATGTGTATAGGTAGGTAGGTAGGTAGGTGGGTAGGTAGGTAGATAACGATTATCAATGACCCAAGCCACGTCTACAATTCTCAGCGAACAAAACCCACTTCCACCCTTCCACCCTTCCACCCTTCCCCCTTTCCACCCTCTCCTATCCCCCACAACACAACACCACCAAAGCACCTACTGTATAAGAATCAAATCACGAGCCTCAGGACCCCAGCCCAGCCCAGCCCGGCCCAAGCCCAAGCCCGAACCAAGCGCAGAGCGCCCGCATCGCTCATTCCCAACTTGTCACCCCGGGGGGGATCCGAGAATCAGTCACAAAGGGGCCCAGGGACGGAAGTGTAGGCAGGCAGTAGAACGGGAAGCCAGCAGCTCGATTCGAGACCCCTATGTACAAGACTAGAACCCGCTTTGCGGATGGGTGACCATACTGCTGAGTGTGGTGTGCATGTGAATATATACAATAAACGCCCCGAACCCCGCCCTCCCTTCCATCCCTCCTGTGGTAACGCCTTTCAAAGCAGTGGTTCCGTCCCCGTCGTGGATAGTAGATGAGAAAAGCGACGCCGTTGATGGGGTGATTAAACTTCTGGTTTGGATTGAGGTCAGAGGTTGAGGAGGGTGAGGTGGAGGATGAGGTATTCCCAGTCTGCGAGGCTTGATAGTCTGCTCGCGCTGGGGGGAAGAGGCGATTTTGGGTGGAGGAGGATGGTTCAGTTCAGGGAGCCCAAGATTTTCTTGCCGAGGAGGAGGACGCTTTTCCTATCAGGAGACTCGCTCTCGGTGCCTGTGCCACTCCGTCTAAGCTTCTGCGTCTCTGTTGTGAAGCGCCGCGAGAGATTCTGGCGCATGCTTCTGGGCGCCGTATCGCTCTCGGCGTCGGACTCGGGGATCGAGGCCGGTTCGCTGTGCAGCCCGTTGCCCTGGGCCTGGCTTCTTATGCTCGAGGCGAATGAAGTGGATCTGATTAAGCTGCTGCCTGGGGCTGATGTGATGGGGGAGTCGCCTTTGATGCTTGAGCCGCGGAGGCTGCTGGTTTCGCTTCCGATGCTGTTGGTGATGGAGAGACTGTTCGGGAGTAGGGATGACGTATTCGCCAGCTCTCTCAGTCGGCTCTGCTGGTGCTTGTTGGGGCGGTGATGAGAGAATTTGTTTCCGATGATGGCGCCAGTGTGGGAGATGAGCGCTCTGATGACATCTTTCTTAAGTCGCAGAGCGAGGTCGAGGTTGGACCATGTTTTGTTCCTGTACTCGAGGACGGGCATGCGGAAGACAAAGTTGTGCACATCTTCGATATTACGTTCGCCTTTGCCTTTGTAGCTGAGACAGAGGATGACGCTGGGAATTTTAACGTAGGCGAGGGTCATGTAGTTTGAGGCACGCGAGAGCATTTGGCTGAGGTCGTCGGATGCTTTGTCTTTTTCTTTCTTGTCTCTCGCTGTTGGCTGGGAGATTGATCGTTTGAGGCCGTATCGCTTGTGCTTCTCTGGTGCGCTCCCACTCATCATGGAGAGATTGGATGATGAGCCGTGGTTCTTGGATTGACGTGTGATGGCAAGGCTCTCTTGCGAGGCTTTTCGAGAAGTGGTGCGGACGGTGGAGGGTTTGGGACCTGGATGCGAGCGGTTGGATGCGTTGGAGTGCTGGAATAGTCGGAAATGATGACCTTGGCCTGGTGATCCGTTTTCTTGTTTCGCCTTGCTCGCAGGGGCAGAAAGGCCATCATTTTCGGGAAAGTTTGTCGTTGGCCGAAGTCGCATTTCAAGTGAGCCTGGCCGTGATCTTTCCGCGTCTAAACCGTTTACATTCAACTTAGGAGTGTCAGGAACACTAGGTGCAGTGTCTTCGTCAGAATCCTCTTCATCGTCAGCTCCAGCGGGCGTCGGTTTGATCGAAAAGGGCGAAAAGCCTCCATTGTCACCCCCATTTTTATCAACACCTGGGAAGATGTATTCGAATAGCTTCTGACCAATTTCTCTTTCAAGCTGGATCTTGAGCGGAAACAGATCGACCTCGATTTGGTCTAGTACTGGTATGCCAGCAATTGCCTCAAGACTGTGCCAACTCACTTTGAGCATCTTTGGATCTTGGCCATCCATGAACTTTCTTCCGCTCTCCAAATAAGGACCTAGCATCTCGGGATATAGCGCCTCGGGTAACAAGTTGAGCCCATAGATCCGCTCAATCTCCATGGTATTGTGGTTAGAACCATCACTGTTATCAGTGCGATCGTAAAGCGCATCGTTGAGCTGAATCTCCATCAGCGGCTCATCTTGCTCGCGCATTAGGTGCCACACTATCTCCGAAGCAGAGAGATACCATCGAAGAAGCCCAGTGGTTTGGGAGGCCTGGGCACGGTCATCATTCTTACGTTGCGAGGTCGTGATGGCTTTCATCATGAAGAACAACTCGTCTTCGCAACCGGCAAGATCTTGTTCAATGGCCAAATTATCACTCCAGCCTTGTTTATCGAGATACTTTTTGTGAATCTGGAAGTGAGACTTGATTTCTTCCAATTGTCGTATCCTTTCCTGTAGACTGACAACCATCTCTGGCGCACCTCTAAGATCGCTGAAGTCCGATGCCAGCATGATCTTCTCGAGTCTTTCGCTGCGAACCTTCTCCAATGGCTCGTTGTAGAGTAGTAGATCTAACACAATCACGTACATGGTGTAGTACTGCGTAGAGTCGCATATAGCCCTTAATTGGGGGAAATCCACCCAGAGATGATCAATACGGCTTTCCATATTCTCTGGCTTGTGTGCTTGCCCTACGTTTCCGCTAGAGACCTCGTCGTTGTACTTCAGACGCAGGGTGTTGTATTTATCGTATCGCAGGCTTGCAGATGTCTTTTGCACCACCCGGGACCATCCAAAGGGATTGAAGTCGAAATCAAAATTGACCTCGAATGGAACCCATGGCGGCCATGCTGAGCCTTGAGGCGTTCCGTAGCGGTTGCCAGAATATATGTGGACGTATTTTGTCAGCATCTTTTGGCTAGTGACAAAGAACTGAACGCTGTCCATGTCGACAGAGAAACGACGCTGTACTAGGCCACTGACATCGTCAGCTAGACGATCCTTGTCCATGATCTGAATGACCCGCAATTGTATGGCTTTTGCGGTGACCAAGAGGACAGATTTGGCATTCTTCTCGCTTTGTAGCTGGATCTGAGGCGCGATCAAGCGAACCACGTAAGTATTCTGGGGTGTAAAGTCTTTCGAAATGTCCTTTCCCAGATTGCCTGAGCCCGACATTTGCGATTCTGTCGACTGCTGCGGGTCATCAGCGTCGACGAACTTCTTACCATCATTGAGCAGCTCTTGAATGCGATCCTCAACATTGGAATCATCATTGGCCTCTTCCTGTGGTGATACTGAGGGTGAATCGGACCCAGTGGTAGGCGAGTCTGATTCCTCGGGCTTTTTCCTCTTGTTCTTGTTTTGCTCTTCGACAATGTCCAAGATGAATTTGACAGCCCTTCGAGATAGATAGTAAACAAAGCCTCGTCGTTGGCCTACTTGATGGACGTAACGAAGAATGATGTTTCTGAGCGAATTATTCCATTTCAGCTGCGCGTTGTGCACAATAAAGCGATTACTGAAGTTGGTTATGGAGGGTGCAAGTGGTGACGAATTTGCGCCCTTTGCTCCAGCTTCGTGGTTGGAATGCTCAGCGTAATCATCCATGGACGTCTGACCGTCTTCGTTAGCAGAGATCCATGGTCTGTTCTCAGCAATAGCTTTCTTCAGGCGGGCGAGCAGGCCCTGGAGGAACTGTTGCTTCTCATCAAGCCACTTGCCTTGCTCGCTAAGCAAATCGTAGCGCTCTTTGAGGCTACTGTCTCGATTAGAATCGCGAACAAGGAGAAGCTCCTGATCATCTAATGTTCTGCGGTGGTTTCCGATCTGCTCTTCCAGCTTCTCAAGGCGTTCACTTATGAGCTGGCATTGTACTTTTCGAGGATCATTGTCTTGGGACATGACACAGAAATGCGTAGGCTCGTCGCCGAAAGGACTGGATCCACTATCAACTTCGTTTGTCGAGGCTCTGTGATCGGTTTGCCGGAAGTACGAGAAACGCGGTGCAAATGCGAGGGGCAGGATTTTAGTTTCGGGGTTTTTCTCTGCAGGCAAAATCCAATCAAGCTCATAGAAATCGTCCATGTCGATCCAATTCAAATCGTTATCAGGAATAGTAAAGCGAGAAATATCCACTGAGGCCACTGTCTGCTGATAACTGGCCAGGGTTTCGTCTGTGGCGTTTCTAAGATCTTTTGCAGAAGTTCCACCAATACTGGCCGATACAGCTCGGATATCAGCAGATATAAAATCGAGCTGGACCTCGTTTATCTTCATGGCACTCGTTTTCATTTGCTTTGAGCGACCCCGACCCTGCGATTGGAACTCTTCGCGCCTCTGGTGCAGATCCAGCATGAGGCTGTCCAGGCGCAGCTTTAGCCCTGTAGCTGATACGACATCCTCAGTGTAATCCTCGACGTCTTTGTGTTTGTACATGTGGGCTAGGAATACTGGTGAGAGAAGAAGGTTGTATTTGATGGTCGCGAGATGACGCCCAAATTTCTTGCTTGTCTTCTCTGGTCCTGGGAACATCTTTCCTTGTCGGATCGGCAAGGACATGACACCAGAAAACATAGACCACCAGTCAAAGAAGTGAGTGAAGAATCGGGGCGTCAAATGAACAGCATTGTAGCTCGTAGATGGTGTGACGTTGGTTGTTGTCCAGTCTCTGCTGAGAGGGGCTACAACAGCAACAGACAGATGGATGTAATTGCTGCGAAACCCCCGGAAAGCATCATACGCCTGTGCCGTTGTTAGCAGATATCTAAGGGGTGTATGTATGTGCCGAACGTACGAGACCAGGAGGAGGCTTTGCGTGCTCCGGAGTCCTCAACGTAACATCGTAATGACGGGCAAATTCGAAGGAGCGGCCTCCCTTGTCCGAGTTTCTCTCAAAGACCAAACCTGCTAACCACTGCACATCGCCAGATAATTTCATGACCACTTTCTTGAATGTGACACTGTTCTTGGCACTGCTCGAACTTGATATATTGTCTGAATCTCTGCCATGGACAGAAGTGCTCTCTCGGGCCTGGTGGCTGAAGTCAGGAATAGCTAAGACATATTCTCCAGCATCAACCGTCATGAACTTCTTGGGATCATCTTCACGATGTAGACCCCAACGTACATTTCGGCGCCAGACCATCACAAAACCAGCACCATGGCCTGTGACTGTATACGGGTCCCGAGAGCCTAAAGAGAGTCAGACTAAGATATGATGTACGAGCAGAGGCTCGTTTACCTTTCAGATTTAGATGTACATCCCCGTTACCCTTCCACACGACATTGACTCGAGAGTGGAAACTCAATCGTATCTTGTCCCAAAACCCACATCGGTCCGAAGGGTCGACTTGCGGCTTAGTGAAACCTTCTATTATCATCATCATTTCCTGAATCGCAGGCTGTAGAGAAGTGCCCCAAGTGATACTTGTGGGCGCGCTGGTATTGATTGCCACTTCCACATCGGAGTATGTTTTGACCGGGGATACGGTGCGGCGGACATCGATGGCGAAGCTGTTACCCTGATCTAGGTTTGCAAATTTATCTGGTGATACGACCTCTACCTTGATCTGTTTCGTTGACATTGCGCTTCGATACTCTTCGGCGATGACGAAATCGGTCCTCAATGACCAGCTCGGCAGACGAGGTGACTGTCCTGGCCGTATTGATGGCACATGGAGCAATGGCAGCGGATAGTCTCGGAGAGTCACACGAGCTTCACCCATCTCCACTTGCAGGTTCAATGGGATGAGCAGTGAGTATTCCATGTCAAGGGGCATGCCCTTTCCGACCCTGTGTAGAAATTGTGGATACTCCTGGATTGGAAATGAAGGCTTGTCGATGACGATATGGAGATCGCTGATCAGAGTGGACATCAGCCCAGGTCGCTCAGGCATAGCTAATACTGCTTCATTGCCTTCTTCATTCGGCATATCGTCACTTTCCCAGAATATACCCCGGATCTTGCGCATCCCTTCGCTCTGGACCTGGTAGGCACGGTCAATACGCCTTTTCCAGCTTTGCGCATTATGTTTCTGCACTCTCTGCCACGCCTGTTCCGTAGAAATCCTAGCTTCTCCGGAAAGTGCGCATTTGCCTTTTGGGTTGTATCGCATGTTTCGGGAACGATGTGAGGGAGGGGACTCGGAACGACGCCGAGCATGATTATTGATGCCTTCTGTTCGACCCCCTGTCTCATCCCGCGTTGATTGCTGGCTGCTATCGCGTGGCTTCACTTGGGCTGATGTCGTACGATAACGAGAGGAGCCTCGTTGATGGCGCAGACCCTCAAGCTCCTTTGCTTTGGCGAGAAAGGCCTCTTCGCGAGCAAGCCATTGCTTCTGCTCGACGAGACCAACACGGTATATCGTCCCAAGTTTCCAATCGAACGGTCCATCTTCGATGTCGAATAAAAATGCTTTGCTTCTAATAGAGATCCTTGGGACCGACTTTGGCTGCTCAGGTCGTTTTTTGAGAATATACTCGTTGGTGCCAGTCTTGAAGCGATGGTGCAGCTGCTGCGTAGCCTTCATAGCGTTTACGATATTGTCGAAGATTTTATGCATGACCAATTGATGCGGGACTGCAAGGCGTACGAACTCGGTGCCTACATCAAAGGATTTCTCTTCGATTAGTTGTCCGCCACGTTTCTTCCGGACTTCTCTTAGGTCAACTCGCAAAGATTTGATGCTTGCAATGCGAGCCCATACCGAGCGTATTTGCGGAGCTTCGGCGTAAAGCCGTACTAACTTCGACCTCATGAATGGTTTTGCCCATCTGTGTCTCCCTGTCTCCATCCCGTAGACTTGAAGCATCATTGGAGGATCTGACGGCATTTTTGCTTTGACTTGAAGTAGCTCAGCTCTAACATCGACTGTCATGAGCTGGCTCTGTTTTGATGGCTCAGCTTTGACGCCTTCTTGGAACTTTTCAGTCGAGTCACGCTCATCTGAGTCATGACCTGAAACTTTCTCTATCTGCTCATCGATTACAAATGCTTTCCGAAGGACGGCTGTGGCGACACCAATCGCGTAGTAGCGATACAGGGAGTATTGCATATAAAGAGCCTTCGTGTACGAATTGAGATGGAAAATGGGTCCTTCGGTGTCACTCGTAGTAGTGAGAGCGACCTCGAATCTAGGCAGCGAGAGAAACGATTCGGGTTCGACCACATCGATACCCTCAACGACGAAGCCTTCAAGTCCTCTTACATGGATGGCTAGACGCCTACCGTCGGTATCATCTGCCTTTGCCTTGCTCTGTTCTGAAGGTTGGGTGATCATAATTTGAGGCTCGCTAGGCACAGTGGATTTCTTTGTCGAGCGACGCCTCGACGACGGTCTCTCGTTGGGAGCCGCTTTCTGGAGCTTGTACTCAGCTGTCCAGGATTCCAGCTGCAAAGCGATACCACGGGTATCTTCCGACACTTCACAATCAACGCCAGCAATCTCAACCCCAAAATTTGAACCTTGCAGTGAGAATTGGACGAGCCAGGTCGGTAGAGGTCTCAGGAAATCTGAGTGTGATGATCTCTTGAGAAGCTTGGTGGTTCTTGCCTGGTTGCTTTTAGTGAGCTGTTGGAAAATTTGGCGGACGCCTGCGCTGATCTCTGGCCGGACCATGTGGATGGAAAGTGTTTGTATGTTTCCACTTGCAACGACACAAACGTCCGGAGAAGCCGTGACCTGAGCTTTAAGCTCAAGTGCATCCAAGAGGAGGAGATTAAAGCGTTCTCCAGACGCAGTATGGTAATAGAACTGATGCGAAGAGATTCGTAGACTCGAAGTAAGAGCATAATGTAGTTCACCTGCAGAAGAATGGGACGATTCGACGTCGACCGAAATAGAAGAGACTGCACAGATTAGCAAGTCATACTCGTCGGTGTCCTTGAGCTTGTTGTCTGCCGTAGGTAGCGTAACTCGGATCACAGGTTCATGGATGGACACTTTAATGTTTGCTTTAGGTAGCAATCTTGACAAAAGATGCTGTGATTGGACTCTTTCTGACGGCGCCTTTATGTTTGTGGCGTCACGGCTGTGCGTGAGAGCCAGGAGCATAGGCAGATGCTTGGGATCAACATCGACCGATGGTGAAGTCACCACCAAATTAGCAAAGAGAATATTGGCGTTTCGTTCCGCTGCATTCTTGTCTTCAGAAAATGCCACCGTCTTCGAGGGCAAAGTCGTTTTGACGGTGGTAGTCGCCATTGGTATGTACAAAAGTCTTTCGGGCTTCTCGTGCCCACTGTCGACACTGACTCCGATAGAAATAGCAGCGAGCAAAGCCTGATGAGCAATATCTTTCGACGAAAAGTACATACGATGCGCTGGACTCCTTTGGTCTAGCCGGTGCATGTCGATACCAAATTCGTTCATCGAGACATTCAAGTATAAGGGAGACCCGGCCGGTTGAATTGAATGGAAGCATTTTGTCATACCGACGAAGCTGACTGCCATCTGTATCTCCTGAATACCTCGTAAGATAGAGCTGACGAATTCCTTCGAGTCAGACACTGTCTGGACAATGTTCGCCTCCCTGCTTCCGGGCCTATCTAATTCTTCGATAACGTCCGAAAGAGATATGCTTTCAAGTTGACTGTCAGAGCGCTCCTGACGCGAGACCTGCTGAGCTTCTCTAATGCGATGGTGGCATTCCATCAGGTCATCGTATGGTATGTGAATGCGACCCAGCTTCAGAGCGATTGAGGTGTCCCGTAGACCCGCCAAGTCCTTGTATAGAAGCCCATGAATATTCAATCCGCAGATATCGATGACTTCGAGAGAGTGCTTCCCTTCCGGTGTGAACAGAAGGCCTTTGATTGTAAACATCCATTCTGCGGGTCGTTGATCTCTTGCTGGTAATTTCTTATGCTGAAATAGTCGGCCCCTGTCGACGGTTTTGCGTCTTGTGTCCACGACCATTGTCAAGGTCCCAACCTCGATGCGACCAACGTCTGTAATAATCAGGCTTGAGTTCTCCGCGACGACATCAACCATCCGAAGCCAATTGATCTTTTCGTGCAAGTGCTTCAGTCTTTCTTTTGTCCGAGTCAAATTCTTCCACGCACGGCTTCGATCCGTACCGCGCAGTATCGGCCTGTGAGAGCTCGTGTGAGGAGGCAGCCCTTTTGAGGCGTCTGAAGCTACAGGTGTCGTAACATTTTCAGATTTGGCGGATGCGCCCAGGACCTTGATGTTCACCGTCACCTTCAATTCCGTCAGGCGTAGACTGACCCATGTTGGCTGGGCAAAGGTTGGGCGGTGAAGGTGAAGCCCAAGCCCCCGCACATCTATGCGTACTCCATCGCGAGGGGTATATGCGATCCGCCGGAGGGAGAAATAGCCAAGCCGCTGAATAGAGATGCCAGTGGCGATTCGGAGGATTGCGAAGACGACGAAAGACGCCAGGTAGAGCAAGATGACCAGTCCGAAGAGAAAAGACGGACTGAAGATACCCATCGTCATGTCATAGCGATAAATGTGAGGCCCGCCGGCATGCTCGGGCTACTTGGGAGTAGACAGCTTGTCTCTCCACAGGATCGAGCCGGATCAAGGGTGTACATGGAGCATCATTGATATTAATAGATTCCGAGAGAGATCTATAAAGGATGGGAGATCTCTCAGCTGTAGAAGGAGATGTTAGAAATGACTTCAAATTGCTAAGGGCCGTTGATATCGGAAGGAAACATGCCGCCTCGTCACTTTCAGCCAATATCCCGAAGAAAGCCCGATGACTTGCTGCGCCACATCACAAGTCGAGCATTCATCAGCCTCAGCTTTATTGAACTCTCTCGAGAGTAAGAGATGGGGATTTCTGGAGGTCATGTGGAAATGGAGTGCATATGAAAAGGTGTGACGTGCGCTTGAGAGACATTCATGCAACATCTCTTCAGTCCCAAGGGTCTTGCGTTCAATCGTCTATTGCTATCTCAATGCAAGGAATCATTACTTTCCAATTGTCAAGAACAGTCTATCCCCCACATCCCCCAATCCCGGCATGATCATGCCTCTATCATCCACCTCTCGATCCACACCCCCAACCCACACCTCCACACCTTCCGTTCCATTCTCGGTCGCTGCTTTGACCACCCCTCCTTCACTACACAGCACACTAATCAGCACCACTTTCTTGACGCCCCATTCCAGGAGCGATTGGATCGCGGCACTTGCTGTTGCACCAGTGGCTATGACGGGATCGAGCAAGATAGCAATTTCTGGAATGGGATGAGGATCTGGCTGGACAGATGTGGGCCGGTGATACGGAAGATTATTGTAATACTCGACTGGTTGGAGGGTGGTGGGTTCACGGAAAAGGCCGAGATGGTGTACTGGAACGGGTTCGGGGAGGAGAGCTTGCAGGGCTTCCAGCATGCCTAGACCGGAGCGGAGGATTGGAACGATGACGAGGGTTGGAGTGATGATTTCTGGGATATAACCATAGCCGAGGGGTGTTTCAGCCTATATTCACTAAGAGTCAGCACAGCGCGAAAGCAGTGGATGAACGTCAACGGGCGAAGAGGGAGGAGAATGGGCGAGGATCAGACAATGATGATCTCACAGTACCGCTTGATTCCGTTCCTAGTGCTTCGGCCAAAGCATCGCAGCCAAGTATGAGGGTGATCTCATGAACGAGGGATTTTGTTTCTCGTGCATTCGCATCTTTGGACCGAAGCTGGGATAACTTGGCTCTGAGGCAGGGATGACGAGAGACATGGACATTGGGAGGAAACTGTGGAGAGGCCATAGTGTATGGAGGCCAAAGGGGGAGGGAATGACCTCCAAGTTATTTCAAGGTCATTTGGCAAACAGGGTAGCAGGAAAAGAAGGAAGTAGACCACAAGGCAATAGTTAGAGCAACTTGAAAGGACATCAAAGTGGACGAGGAGAAAGGGAGAATCAGGACGGAGAAGGCCGGCGATTAAAATAAAAGATAAGATAAGAATGCTCGGTGTAGATCAATACGGATACGGTATCGGAGGTCGCTGAAAGTCAACAGTCGTCATTCCATGAGTTGTTTGAAGATATGTGACGATATATGAAACAGTGAGAGCCTTCTCAATGCCATTATGCGGTTTTTCCATTCCCTCTATTTCGAACGCCATTTGATCTTGGCTCTTCCCTACTCTGCCAATTCCCCAACCGATGGCTGGCGTAGAGGAGGATGATGGTTTCAAATACATTGACCAAGTCGTGGCTAATCCGCCCCTTGCGGAAACGAAGAAGCGACGCCTGTGGCTTGGGTACTCGGCAGAGCATCTACGCAACAAGGGTTTCAAGGATCACTCGGAAAATCACGATCCCCAACAGCAGACCGCCACTTCCAAAGCTACTCTCTCTTCGGCCAGAAATGGAGAAGAGAACTACGACGAACCGAACAACTACGACAACCTCGATGAATTGGCAACGACACTACCGGTGGATGAGCACGAGGACCGAAAGCAAGGTTATTTCGAGGACCGAAAAGATGAAGCAGACGAAGGCAGAATCTCCAGCGAGGACGGACGCCAAAGGGTTTCGAGGAAAGCAACGGAGCTCTACACCATTTCATACCTGATACTCTTCTCCATCCTCGGTACTCTGGCTCGTCTAGGGCTCCAGGCGCTCACCGTATATCCTGGTGCGCCCGTTCAGACCGGTGTGCTATGGGCCAATGTCGGTGGAAGCTTGATCATGGGATTTCTATCTGAAGACCGAAAGCTCTTCCGAGAAGAATGGGGTACCGCCGAGGCCAGAATACCGGCCCGTGATGAAGAGCAAGCGAACCGCCCAAACCGCAGTCCTAGCGCGGACAAGAGCCACGGCGCTGTCAAGAAGACTATACCTTTGTATATCGGACTAGCTACCGGATTCTGTGGCTCCTTCACCTCCTTCTCCTCGTTTATGCGCGACGCCTTTCTTGCGCTTGCCAACGCTCTCCCAGTCCCTGTCTCCCATCCTTCCTCTGCGCCCATCTCTCCGACCTTGAACGTCCACCGAAACCCTGGCTACAGCTTCATGGCGGTCCTTGCGGTTCTCATTACAACCATTGGCTTATGCCTGGGCGCACTTCAATTTGGTGCACATCTCGCGTTGGCTCTGGAACCCATCACACCGTCTATACCATTTCTTTTCGCACGCAAGCTCGTCGACCGTTTCTTCGTGTTTCTTGCGTGGGGTTCCTGGCTGGGTGCTATCATTATGACTATATTCCCACCTGATCGTCCCAACGGACCTCTCGGTCAAATGAGCTGGGCGCAAGAAAGATGGCGAACTGAGGCGCTCTTTGCTCTAGTGTTTGCTCCCTTGGGATGCCTGCTCCGCTTTTACGCTTCCATACATTTGAACGGCCGAATCAAAGCTTTCCCGCTTGGTACATTCGCCGTAAACACACTCGGCAGCGCCATGCTTGCAATGTTTATGGATCTCCAGCGCGCTCCAGTGGGAGGCATCGTCGGATGCCAAGTTCTGCAAGGAATGATGGACGGATTCTGTGGATGTTTGACAACAGTCAGCACGTGGGTCGCGGAGCTGAAGTCGTTGAGAAGAAGACATGCCTACGTCTATGGCATTACGTCCATTGGCTCGGGGCTTGCCCTCATGGTCGTCATTCTTGGCAGCCTCATGTGGACCGAGGGATTTGGCCATTCAACGTGCGTCGCCTGAAGAAAGTTTTGGTGCAGGGTACCAGGTTCCATTTAGATGGCGACAATTCCTTGATATGTAAGACGCTATCAACATGTACGCACTATTTCCCCCCCAGAGAGGCCCGGTCGCATGTCATGAGTAAGTGAACAGAACTCTTTATTACGGTCATCCTGTTTTCTCATATTCTCAATTGGATACATTGTAGTATATTCGATATCCACTTCTAAATCGTGTCCAGATATTTGGCAAGCTGTATTTTCCGAGCCTCAGCTATACACTGCAAGGCTCGGGGAATGGGGGTATGGGGAGGAGATGGGCTGTGAGGGCGGTGGGTAGGAGGGCGGTGGGCTGAAGGGAGGTGGGTTGAAAGCTGGTGGGTTACACTCGTGTCCGCTCAAATAGAAGGATTCGTATGCGCGGATATTCACAGTAAAATGAAAAAAATTACAAGAACAGCGGTTGCATTCACTCGCTGGCTACCTAACAATTCGCCCGGTCGTGCTGCCGCTACTAACAAAACCCTCTCTGTCCCCCAGTTGGCCCATTCTAAGGGATGAGGCATTCAATAGCCCTCCCCATACTTATGCTGTCGTGTCTTGCACGAATGCCGTTGATTTTCGCCTGAGCCTCCCTTCCCAGCAGGCTGCTGTTGAATCGCTGTGGTGAACGCCAGTGGTTTGTTGGAGACATAGGAAAGAGAATAATAAACAATGTGTCGGTCTTGGAAGTCGATGTGGATGTGGATGTGGATGTGGTGAAGTGTACTGATTTCATGGAGCGCGTGACCGTCGTAATGCCATTATGGAAGACTGGGTATGCCGCGCTATGCTAGTGACCGATGCTGAAGAGTATGGATAAAGTGATGACGGCCCAAGAGCTCGTCAAGAGGTGAGCTAGTGGTACCGTTGGGGTTGCTGCCCAAGCTATTCAAGAGACTGGGTGGGTATGCTTAAGGAGCGTTGACATGCTCAAAAGCTGGGATATGCCAAGAGGGTCGATGAGCGAGGGTATCGATTGCGAAGCCAGATGGATTGGCACCAAGACGCCTCAGACCCTGCCCGGCCCCCAAAGCTTTTGGTTGTCATATGTGCTAGCGTAGGCTGTGGAGATGTTCGAGGCGACTTCCAGGACTTGGAAGCCTTTCTGCATCTCCCCTTGGGCGAATGAGGACGCTCGCTTGTACCTCTTGTCCGTGTATTTATCGTAGACGGCGCAGTGGTGGGTACGCGCGTCTTCGCAGCATTCGACCATGAGCAGGATGAGGCTGTAGAGTTGAGAATACGTGTACTCGGAATAGTAGACGTGTGCGTGGGACTGGGAACAGTTAGTAATGGAAGTGTTTGGTCAAAAGCTACAGCTGAAAACATACCCAATTGCCTTTCCTCAGCATCATTCTCGCAAGGCAGTGGGCACCGGCAGCGACGAAACTTGGCGGGCTACCGACAAAGCGCTCATCCATGATGGTGATTTCCAAGAAGTATTTCGCCAGCGTCCGGGTCTCGAGGTCATAATCGTCCGCCTTGCTGATCCTCCTTAAAAAGCTCATTGGACCGGGCCAGCCAAGCTCGAATTGGAGCATGCTAAGCATGAAGCGCTCTGCCTTCAAGATCTCGTCAATCGTATATCCACTGTCCACCATGTAGACAATTTCTTGGACAGACGGACAGTCAATCTCTTCATACTTGGCGGCGATGAAGATAGCAGTCGCGCCGACCAGCTGCAGCTTGCCCAAGGATACAACTTTGCAAGACAGGAATCTGTCAATGTAGTTGACACAAAGGAACAGAGTCTCGGGCAAAAGGTTGAACCGATGATGGACTTGGACAATCCAATCCATAAGGACGGCTCGCATGGACCACTGGATCTCCGCTTGATTGTCCATGTAATGAGCATTGGGCAGCATTTTGATCTGGAAGACTGCGTCAGCAAAATTGTCATTGTGAAAGGCATCTTGCACGAACCTCGAGACCTCGCATGTATTCAAAGATTTCGTCTCCATATTCGGCAACCATTGTAGTGTCCCAAGCTTCATCCTCAAGTTCCTCGGCTGTTTTCGAGCCTTCTATCAGCTCCTTGGCAAGAGCAAATTCCTTCTTGACCTTCTGGGTCACCTTGGGAAAGAGGATGGTAGTAGCACCTCCTGTGGTATTGTCTCCACGTGATCTGAATGATCGCGCGGTGACATAACCCTCCTCATCGTAATTATCTGCTGCATCTTCTTCTTCCCAGTATTCCTCAGGCTCCGACACAGGAGCCAATCTATGTTTTCGAGCTGGCTCTGCAAGTGGCTGTGCAGGCTGGGTACTAAGCAATTGATCGAGTCGCGAATATGTAGCCTCGAGGTGCATGCTCGAAGGCAGAATTGAGGCAGGATCTGCGATCTCAACGTGATGATCTGAGAAATTGACTGGCTCTAGGTAATCGTATGATTGAAGTTGACCATGGCTGTCAATGTAGACGCCGTCAGATCTCATTGCTGGCTCCTCTTCCGAGGGGGGTTGTGTAGACGAGTGGGCCGACGTATCAATTCCAACCTCAGGTGCGTCCAGGTATTTGCTATGAGTGCGTCGTAAGTTCTGCTGTAACTCAATGGCATCTTCTGCTGGTTGTGAGAGTTGACGTGGTAGGAGCTCACGGTGGACTGGAGCGACTGGAGCATTCAAAGGCTGAGGCTTTGACACTTCCTCAGCTTGGATAGCAGCATTGTCTTGGAAGACTGCGGTGCTCTTTTTAGTGGCAATCTTCCGCGTGTTGACAGGTGGAGCAACGGGCTGGGAAGGTTGCGAAGGTTGATGGATTTCAATTAGAGGTTGCTTCACTAGCAGTGGGTTCGGTAAAGTTGTGCCATTTTGGAGAAGAGCCTTCAATCCAGAGACTGATACCGGACGCTGTGCAGGTTTCTGGAATGTTGTTGTCTTCTTGTCTGGCTGTGTAGGTGGGAGATTTTCCTTGAGCTTCAAGTCGCCCTTGGCGCTAATTGCCAAATCGTCCTTGTAGGGTCGGGCAATATTGGCCATGTTGCTGACATCTCCGAATGCCGTACGCTTCGCAGCAGCTTTCAGTCCCCCTGGTTGTAGCATGGTCGAAAGAGCAGGACTTGACTTGTTGCGCTGGTGAATCGTCCTCTGCGTACCAACAGCTAGCATCGCGTTCTCATCTCCATATACGCGTATGCTCCGAGTCGGTCTTTGTGGCTGCAACTCAGAGCACAATTAGCGACTGGGCATCAGGGTACATAGATGAGATATTGATGGATGTCTGTTGAAGATGTTGTTGTTCGATGAAAAAGGTGATGACCAGCTCAAAAAAGCTTGGCACTGGACTCAAACATCGAATTGGTCCAATTCGTCGGGCATGCATAATGGAAAATCGAAGGCAGTATGACTGGAATTGGCAGCTTACTTTGGCATCCATGGCTATCCAACGCGTCCTGAACCTCTCATGTGTCGATTTGTTGGGGTGGACAAGCTGCCAACGCCCTCCTTCCTTGGGTCTTGACCTTTTCAAAACTTGGTCAGCCGAGGCAGCAACATAGACATGGGACTACTGACGTTCGAGTCCAACCTGACAACACTGTGGCATCAGGAGTTGCAGAAGGGTACGGCGGTGGAGAAAAGATGATGCCGTTAAGATGTGCTTGTTGTGCTTGTTGTGCCTTATTGAAATACTGTATGATCGAGCGTTTTGTCAACAAACTAGAAGCTAGCGCTAGCCAGGAAACGGCCGGCCCGTACTAGCTCCGCCTTCACGTCGTCCGAACATTTCATGCTTAGAACCACAATCGCAAACAAGGGCACCATTGTTGTACATTCATCCACTTCTTTGCTTGTAGCTATCTACTCTACCATTGTATTTCGAAAGTTGTGAGAGATTTTGAGTTCATTCAAATTACTGGCCAGGGATCAGATGTTGTTCAGTCAACGCGACGACCGCGAACAGGAATTTTTTACACGCAGTCACGTGATATGATCCGACAGAAATCTTCAACCGAGGGAACGCTGTTCAGCAACAGTTGGTTTGAGATCGAAACTCATTGAATTCTTGTTTATCAAGCTAATCTCGATCAATTGAGCTGTAGCTATGAAAAGGTTGTTGTGTTTCCTTTCTGTTTCATTGGGGTTCCACTGCTTTGCTTGGAGACATTGGCTCGTTGGGAACATGAAATGGAATCATGAACTCCCAGAAATCAGTATTATGGTCGAACTAGGTCGAATTTGCGATCAATGTTCAGAAGCCATATGATTTCTCGTCCCTCGGGATGAATCCATGCAATGTGAAACTTCTGCAGACAGATTTCGATACGAGTAACCGCCCACTTCCGGCCTATTCAGAAGCGCCTTCGACCTATGAATTGCGCTGCGTGCTCTGATTCTATTTCCTACTTCGCCACGGCACTTCCCCCGGAACCCGATGATTTCAAGGCATCGCTGTGGAACTTGCGCTGACAATGAATCATCAACCTGCATCAAATTCTAGGCGGCGATTCGAAACATCAAACGGATGCTTGTGCAATCCGACATTCTCTTCGATGCCGATTGCGTCAATTATTGGACCAGGCTCGATGTGGGACAAGCGGAATGGCGACAGAGAAGGGTCAGGATGAGGATGGTGGGTAGAGTTGTTATCTTCAAAGGGTCTGAACGTCTGAGCGGAGTCTAGAGTGTCTCCTCATTCTTAGGAAGCCCTAGACAACGCAATAGTATCATCCACACACCGGAAGCTTTACGACGACAAACTGTAGCGGACTGAAGGCCGATTGCTTTATTAGTGCGCAAGCGGTGTTTGGCATGAGGTAATTGGGGTGAACGGCGTCGATCCCTCGCATCTAGCGATACGTAAAAATCTTGCCCAGCCCAGAACCAGAACGTAGGTGGTAATATGTACCTATAGTTTTCGTCGCAACCCGTTTCGGCTTTACTCGTGGAGGGGCTGACAACGGGACTCTCACCGAGGTACCTTACGTATCAGCAGATCAACACCGTCCTCAATGGGTGGCCAGTGGCCAGTGGTCTACAGGACAAGCGCATGCACGAAAGGGAGACTGCGGCGCATCCTCAAACCACCAAGTACTGAGAAGTTTAGGACGTTGTTGGTGATCAAGCCAGTCATCTCCACTTGATACTTGCGGAGATACCTAAAGCCCTTTGATGCCTGTTCTACAAATGCGCAATTGATATGCAGAATTAACCACACCGCACCAACCATGAAGTACAGAGCGATAGGCTGTATGAAAGAGATGAAAGTGTTTTGGAGCGATGGCCGATGGAAGAGTTCGGCGGCTTTTTTGTTTTTCAAGTTTCTCCTTCAGCTGGATATGCGGCCCCCTCAGCTCGAGATTGGATGCCACCACTACCACCACCTTTTCATCCGGTTGCCCCAAATCCATGCGAAGACGGCCCTAAGAACTCTGTGTGATTTTAGTTCTCACCCAGGTTCACGAGCCCGCCGTCGCCTCTTTCTGACCAATCATCTATGCTGGCTATCAATTCAGAAGGGCGATCATACCAAAGGTTGTTTGCGACTTTGATGCATGGAGTGGTCCATGCCTATATGCTGCCTCCATAGGATGAGCAAGCGTAGAGACATGTGCCTCAAATAGATTAGCAATAGGCAGATTGAAAAGTGGATCGTCCATGTCCAATGTGTAGATTGCATTCTTTGCCTTGCTTTCAGTACAATTATGCATACAGCATAAATCAATGATTGTATATGCATAGGTAGTAAGTAGTGCATGGGGGTTGCTTGGTTGAAGAGTTTCGCTTGCTTGCTACATTACATACTTTCTCCAACTCCTCCCATCCCCATCCCTCATCATTGCCCATCAACACCGACAATCTGCCATCTCAGGCCATCAAAGCCTCTTTCCTCCTCAGTCTGTATCCCCTGATCCGCTCTACGGCCCATGGAAGTGATCGCCAGCCCTTGATCCTCTTCTCACTCCTTGAGCGCTTTCCTCTGCCATTGGGGAAGCCAGAGACGGCATTTTGAGTGAACCCTTCTCGAAGTGACCGCTGAATCCAGTCAAAAGGCTTCTTGGTGAGTACAATGTCTATTCCATAGTCTTGCGATCTACCTCGCATCATATTCTTCCGCTCCACTTCTCTTCGTACCCTTCATCCCTTGGTCTGCGAGATCGGGCACCACGGCCTTTGGTCGCAAACGCTCCTTAGGCAACACAATAACCCTGCACCATTCACAACACATGTAATTATAATCATGTCAATCAAAGCAATTGTGTCCAGTTTTGCTGACAATACGGGCACCTTAGTGAGTCTCTCGTTGAATTCCACAGCCCGTGCGGCAGCCCACCCCCAATCTCTCAACCATCTCGATCGGAACACCGCGCTCAGAGAAAGAAGAAAGAATCTTCACGCCTCATCTATTGACGTCGGTCAACATTCTACATATCACGTTCCTATCATGGACCTCGCAAACCTTCTATCGCATGACCCACCCCGGCCACAGCCCCTTCAACAGGCGCCCGAATTCACGCAACAAGAAGCGCAAAGAGTTCATCAGTATCCCACGCGCCACTCGGTAATGTCAAATAATACCTCCCTTGAAGATCGTCACCTCAATGCATCTCAAGTCAAGCGAGAATATGGTGTTCAAGCACAGGATGGCCCTGGGAGTTACACCGTTCTCGCAAACAATGCGTCCCCAAAGCACGTCTCTTTTGAGTTGCTATTCGACGTTGGCTCCCATCATCGGGCTCGGCTACCCATGAGAGTCCAAATCTATCCTCATGACACAACAGAATCCATCATCACCACTGTCAAGAATTGGTACGGTCTCTACGAAGGGGCCGCAAAAGGTATCGGCTTTGAGGACAGCCGGGGTATCAACCTCATTGCAAGCTACGAGAACTTTAAGAACAACATGGTTGTCTACGTGAAAGCCATACCAGACTATTCGCATGAACAAATGGTAAATTATGCGTCTACACCCATGGATGCGCAGCGTACACCCCACCTCGACGAGGCTTTCGAAATGCCACCCCCACAATCTGTACAAATGTCCAACCATGGTCAAGGGATCTCTCGACCAGCATCCCGAGCTGCTCGAAAGCAAAGCGCTTCGCCTCGTCTTGGTGTGAGCCGACGAAGCGCTTCTAGACAGAAAGGTCGATCTCGCTCAGGCATGAAGAGTCGTGAAGACAGTTTTCAAACACAACTGGACGAGCTCAATAGTGACGTCGCAAAGGGATACAGCAGCAGCGATGGAGAGGCCGGGTCAGTGACTAGCTCTCGCAAAGCCCGAAACGAGCAGCTAGCCAGCGCTGAGATTAGTTTGGAAAACATCGTTGAAGGCGGTAGACGGCAGAGGGCCAAGTTTGAGAGTTCTGTGAGTCTCCAGTCGCCGATGTTCGTACCAAAATTCTAACAACTGGGGTTGCAGGAGTTGCCCCTCTTCGTTCCGCCACAGGTCCCAGCACCCAACTCTATATCGTCGATTTCTCCCCAAAGAAGATCAAACGGACAAGACAATCCATCTCCTTTTGCCAAACCCCAACGCAACTTTGCCTGGAGCCAGCCCCTCCACTCTCCTCAAAGCTATGGATACGGCGAGCATCCACATGGAATCATTCCCGCAAGTGCCAATTCTGCGACCAAGCAGTCCTCGATGGCTCAGCATGGTCATCGGCTCCGTGAACGTGTCAATGCTCCTAGTCTCTCGACCCGCCCCGCCATGGGCATGGCTCCTCGTCCACAAGGCTTCGGCGTTCTACCGACACCAGATCCAACCATCGCCAGTTGCATCTCCGACGAAGATGTGGCTTTACAACTCATGCGATTGGGTGATGCTTCTAACATCTCTCATGGACGTACCTCTGCCTCGACCATGGACGACGCCCTGAGTGGGCGTGCCGAATTTGCTTCATCAGCGACAAGCGAGACTGAAGATGAGAACGATGATACGCACGAACCTGGTCGAACATTGTCCCACACTCAGACTAAGCAGGAGATTCAGCACGCGACCTCAAGGAAGCATCGAAGTCTCAACGGTGATCATCCGGTCATATACAGCAGCGACGTAAGTGATGACGAGGTGGACGAAGAACGCTCCTACGATTCGAAGAATGGTGATGCATTAGAGGATGGTGTGTCCCATGAATCTGGGCAGCCTGCCAAACGACCAAAGCTGTCTAGTTCAAAAACTTCCCAAGGCATTCTCTCCAAGGCTCGCAACAATGTCTCCTCGAAGAAAGCATCCAACAATGTCAAGTCTCGTCAGTCTGTCTCGAAGAAGGCTAAGCCTTCAATGTTGTCTGCCAACGCCATCAAAGTCCCGTTGTCTCCGGCTTCTCTACCTCCACAGTCCCGCAAAGCATCTATAGCTTCTATCACAAACCCCTCCATACAAGCTGGGGCCGATGACGAAGACCTATCATCGAAACCGCGATGCCAACGCTGCAGAAAGAGCAAGAAAGGTTGTGATCGTCTACGCCCATGCCAACGTTGCAAAGACGCTGGCATTGGTGCCGATGGATGCATTAGTGAAGATGAAGGCAACGGTCGCAAAGGACGGTTTGGGCGGCATATGGGCGTCATCGTTCAAAAAGAGTCTCAGGTCTTCGCACCGAGCAATGAGACTGAAGAGGCTGGCGCAATCCTTGACGGCATGGCCGGTGAGCAGGAGAAGAGCAAGAAACGTAAGCGCTAGCCAACGCATCGAGGCTTCCTGAAACGTTGTGTCAGCAGCTGGTCTACGGATGCCGGGAGCCCCCTGCTCGGATGCCCTACGATTGTCGTCGTCGGATGAGATAAATTGATAATGTCAGTATGACTATTTCCATGGACTTCATGCCTATTTTCAATCGCCGGCTCTCGCTCATGGCAGTCTTGGCTTGATCATCTGCAGAGTGGTCATCCTAAGGTAATACGGAAGCTATCAACATTCGCTTCATGAGTCTTCAATCCACGATATGCACACCAACGCCCTGGGTGTTTACCAACACCCAGGCCACCAATTTCTCCTTCATCGATTACTCAGGTGGCTTATTGGATAAGCGCCCTACACTGGTCTTCACCGAAAATGCGATGAGCATTCCATACTTTGCTCTCACCGACTACACAAAAGCGATTTCTTTTTCTTTTATTGGTAGTGCTCCATTGATTTGCGCATCACGGTGGTCGGTATTCCAGCTGGGTTTGCAAGCAAGGTTGGTTGCACGTGCAGCGTTGTTTGGCGTAGCCTGGTATGGCTCAGGTAATGAACTTCTACGATAGTCAATAGTCTCCGGTTTTAATCAGCTCGGATATGATAGTGAATGAAAAACACATTCCCACACTCATCAACATGCGAGTTGTTAGCAGATTCGAGGGACCTGGTGCGGGACAAATGCAGTTGCAACAGTAGAATGACTACCAATCAGACTCAATAATATTTCACTTTCTGAGATTATACAGAGACTGAAAACAGACTAATACTTTTGAAGTTGCTAACTTGGAATCATTTATAGATCAAATGTGTAAATATGTTAGTTCGAGACCCCAACCCCCGGGACACCAAAATGACTCGTGGGACATTCCCGGCTTCTTTAGTACCAATGATGGAGATAATTTCGGATTTTGTAGTAAATTTAAGCTATAAGATAGCCTACGGGAAGGCGGAAAGGTGGGGTAGCATACACCTAGAGTGGATTAGGCCTTCGGATAGCGTTTCGCTTCACTGGGTGCATATCTGCATGAGATCCGACCAATCAAACAATACTAGCAGAATCGCTTCACTCACACGCTTCACAACAACACAGACAACTACAAATATGCCACCAAAAGGCCAACCTCGTCGGAGACAGCCTGGTCGAAGCACTAGATCTACCGCCGTCGAAGATGAGTCGGCAGAGGCCGTCGACCCACCGTCCGAGGAGCAATCTCAAACCCTCAACAATATGGCGAGCCAAGATGATCCGATGGATACTGAAGCAGACCAAACTGTTTACGCTACACCAAAAGAAGCCATTCGCGGTTCTGCCGGAGAATCAGAGATTCCCACAATTCCGGCAATTGAGGCCCCTCGGAGACCTGTTCAGCGCCTCACATCGGTCCTTCCCCAGAACCTGTCCAGCGGTATATCCTCAACGCCTGGAGCATCAGATGGCCGACCGAGTGGGCTGAAGTTCCAACCGAAATCCTTCATGCGTCGCAACAAGGAAGAGCGCGAAAGGATCGAGAAAGCTGATGCGGAGCAAAGAGCCGCAAGACAGGCGGCAGAAGAGAAGCGTGCGCGCGGAGACCATCAAGGGAGAGGACGAGGCCGTGGTGGTACAGAAGACATGAGCGGGTTCCGAAGAAGCAGGTTTGAGGCCAATAGGCAAGCCAGTGGGCCCATGGGCGGACCTGTCGTCCGGGAAAGCACTACACCCAAACATTCGAGAGGCGGTGGTAGGCGTTCTGGTCCACGAGAGACATCCGTGGAAGTAACGTCATCATCTTCGCCCAAAATAACTACACGGGTAAAAAAGGAACCCACAGTAAAGCCCGAGACGGACAAAGACGGCGATGTGGTCATGAAGTCAATGACTACGAAGCGAAAACGCACAGCGGTCAAGAAAGAGGAAGAGGTGCCTATATACGTGTCGGACGAAGCGGATTTCGACTCCGATAAGGCACCGCGGATCAGCATCGAGAACTTCAACACGATCAATCTCATCAGCGATGAAGAGAGTGATGATGAACAGGCTGAATCGTCTGAAGTCTCGAAAGGGAAACGGCGTGAGGCTACTCCAAAACCGCAAGACTGGTCTATGCGCCCAATCAGAGTCGAGAGACAGGAACATGTGGACCGAGCCGTTGGCGTAAATACAGAAGCTAGCTCTCTCACGTCTGCGGAGCTAAGGCGGAGAGCAAAGGAGAGGCAGGAGGCCGGGGACAGCTTGTTCTTGCCTGAAGAGGACGAGATTGAGGTTATGAGTACAGCGAGGGTCAAGGGAAGAAGGAAGCCCAAGGACGTCGAGTTCTTACGGAATGAGCGCAAGTGGAAGGGTGTCTACATGGAAGATGAAGGTGACCCCAACGGTACCAAAGTCAAAGAGGAGCCAAAAGATGATGATGTTGTAATGGTGGCCGATGAGCCGGTGCAGGACAAGGTGTCCGAGCCCGAGCCTGAGCCCATGGTCATTGACGAAGAGGACTCTACAAGCGGACAGATTTCACAAAAGGAGCTCGCAAAGGCCCTTACGCAGGCGGGTGGCGAGGCTGGGAAAACTCATGACCTCGCTGACCCAGCCGCGGTGCTAGAAGAGTCAATATTGATCAAGGAGCCAAAGAACAAGCGCCCAAAGATCATAGGTTTCCATAATCTTAATCCATCTCCTACTCCTGAAGGTGAAGATGAAGACGAGGATGAAGGAAGGGACGATCCAGACTTCTCCGATCTACAAATTCTCGTTGAAGAACTCGACAACGCCACCAATCTCCATTCGTCACATGCACCAGAGACTATCGACGACGAGGAACCAACCAAAAAATCGCTCCAGCAAACCTCAGACTCCCGAAACGAGAATATCTACCTCTTCCAACTCCCCCCCCTCATCCCCAAACTCCGCGACACCTCCAATAAGGACCCCAAACCCAAATCCGAAGCCAAAAAACCACCCATACCCCCCCTCCCAGAACCCACAAACCCCTTCCACACCCACCCCAAAGA
>JAABUQ010004248.1_pt1 | contig 24735 bp, 25 predicted proteins | sample 5560001 | NCBI WGS metagenome assembly JAABUQ01 (sample SAMN10711888, study PRJNA513371) | rock metagenome | isolation source: Antarctica rocks | place: Antarctica: Victoria Land, Finger Mt nord | collected 2015-12-18
ACCCACCCCTAACCCCTCCCTAAAAGGGAGGGGAACAGAGCTATGCCGCCAACGCCACCTTCCCCCGAATCAGATCCGCCGCCTTCTCCGCGATCATGATCGTCGGCGCGTTGGTGTTGCCGCCGACCAGCCGCGGCATCACCGACGCGTCCACCACCCGCAGCCCGTCCAGCCCTCGGACGCGCAGCTCCGCGTCGACGACCGCGTTCGCGTCGCCGTCCACCCCCATCGCGCAGGTGCCGACCGGGTGGTAGATCGTCTCCGCCGTCGCGCGGACCCAGATGTCGATCGCCTCGTCGCTCTCCACCGCCGCGCCCGGCCAGGTCTCGCCCGTCGTGTACGGCGCGAGCGCCGCCTGCGCCCCCACGCGCCGGCCGATCCCGCACCGCCTCACGCAGCACGCGCCGGTCTTCGGGCGTGGCGAGGTAGTCGGCGCGGATCGCGGGGTCGGCGAACGGATCGGCGGAGCGCAGCGCGATGCGGCCCCGGCTTTCGGGGCGCAACTGGCAGAGGTGGAGCGTGAAGCCGTCCTCCGCCGGCTGATATTTGCCGTGCTCGCGGAACACGCCCAGCACCGCGTGGATCTGTATGTCGGGCCGGTCCAGCCCCTCGCGCGAAGGCAGGAACGCGCCCGTCTCCAGGAATTGTTGTCGCCCGATCCCCTGGCCGGTCATCATGTATCGCAGGCCGACGGCGAGCTGCCGCAACCCCTTGGTGGCGCTGTACGCGGTGGTCAGCCCGCGCGTGCGCCAGTTCATCACCACGTCGAGGTGATCCTGCAGATTGCCGCCGACGCCGGGCAGCGCGTGGCGGACCCGCACCCCGGCGGCGGCGAGATCGTCGGGCGCGCCGATGCCCGACAGCTGCAGGATGTGCGGACTCTGCACCGCGCCCGCGCACAACAGCACCTCGCCCGCCGCCGCGTGGCTGACCGCGCCACGCTTGCCGGTGACATAGTCGACGCCGACCGCGCGCCCGCGCTCCAGGCGGATCGCGGTGATGCGCGCGCCGGTCACGATCGTCAGGTTGGGGCGGTCGCGGACGGGGTCGAGATACGCGGCCGCCGCGCTCCAGCGTCGTCCGTTCGAGACGGTGAGGTCGAAGGGGCCGAACCCGGCCTGCTCCGGGCCGTTGAAATTGGCGTTGACCGGATAGCCCGCCTGCCGCCCCGCCGCGATGAAGGCGGCGTTGAACGGGCTGCTGCTCTCCCCCGCCGAGACGTGAAGCGGGCCGTCGCCGCCGTGATGCTCGCCCGCGCGATGATGACGCTCGAGCCGATGGAAATAGGGTGCGACATCGTCCCACGACCAACCTGCGAGGCCGAGTTGCCGCCACTCGTCATAATCGCGCCGGTGCCCGCGAACGTAGATCATGCCGTTGATCGCCGAGCTGCCGCCCAGTCCCTTGCCGCGTGGCCACCACAGGCGACGACCGTCGAGGTGTGGCTCCGGGTCGGTCCAAAACCCCCAGTTATGCTGGCCTTCGTTCTTGATCAGCTGCGACACGGCGGCGGGCATCCGTACCAGCATGCCGTCGTTGCGCCCGCCCGCTTCCAGCAGCAGCACCGACACCGCCGGGTCCGCGCTCAGCCGGTTGGCGAGCACGCACCCCGCCGATCCGCCGCCGACGATCACGAAATCGTGAGCTATAACCTCTCCTCGGCAGGCACCGTCGCGCGGGTTGTCCGCGAAGGCAAGCGAGGGGCTTGACGCGCAATCCCTAGTTGGCTGATGTATATTGTAGCGGGAGAGTCGAATGCGGTGGCTGGTACTAGGGACGGCGTGCTTGGCGTTGGCGGGGTGTGGACAGCGGCATGACATGATGAAGATGAACGCTTTCGACGTAGGCGAAGCGTCAAGCGTGACTGCGGTAAATGCGCGCAACAGGTCAGGCCCGCAGATCGCTTACACCTATGGCCTGTCCTACGCGCTGGACGCCGGCGACATCGCGCCGGTGCAGGGACGACAGGTGGCATTGTGCCGCCGGCTGGGACCGGCACGATGCCTCGTGGTCAAGACCGACTTGAGCCGGGATGACGCGAGCGGCATCACTACCGCGCAAACCAACTTAGTGATCGACGCCGGATTGGCGACCCGCTTCGAGCAGCAACTCGACGCCACCGCGACGGGAGCGGGCGGCACCGTCTCCGCGCGACATGTCGCCGCCGAGGACGTGACCAAGCAGGTGATCGACACTGACGCGCGCGTTCGCGCCAAGCAGGCGCTCGCGGATCGCCTGTTCAGGCTGATCGGCAGCGCCAACGGCAAGGTCGGCGAGCTGATTCAGGCGGAAAAGGCGTTCGCGGATACGCAGGCCGAACTCGAATCAGCGCGCGGCGAGCAAGCAGAACTCCGCCGCCGCGTGGCGATGTCGGAGATCAATATAGACTATGCCGCCACTGCCACGCGTGGCAGCCTCGCGCCCGTGCGGCAGGCCGCCCACGACGCGGGCGGGACGCTGGCGGCGAGCGTCGCCAGCCTGCTGACGTTCGTGGTCGCGGCCTTGCCTTGGGCGCTGGCGCTCGCGGCATTGGTGTGGCTGGCGCGGCGGCTGGGGTGGCGACTGCGGTTCTGGAGGCGGCGAGAGCAGCTGCGCTAGATCTGTCCCGTTCAGGCGTGACCAGCCCCTGTTCCTCCCCCTGCGGGGGAGGAGCTGTTGGTCGCTTCCCACTAAACAGGACAGACGCTACCCCACCCGGCCCGCGACCAGCGCGTCCACCACCGCCGGGTCCGCCAGCGTGCTCGTGTCGCCCAGGCTGTCCACATCCCCCTCCGCGATCTTGCGCAGGATGCGGCGCATGATCTTGCCCGAGCGCGTCTTGGGCAGCGCGGGCGTGAAGTGGAGCGCGTCAGGGGCTGCGATGGGGCCGATCTCGCGGCGCACCCAGGCTTTCAGCTCGGCGGCGAGCGCGGGCGACGGCTCCTCGCCCGCGTTGAGCGTGACATAGGCGTAGATGCCTTGCCCCTTCACCGCGTGCGGCATGCCGACCACCGCCGCCTCCGCGACGAGCGCGTGGAGCACCAGCGCGGACTCGACCTCCGCCGTCCCCATCCGGTGCCCGGACACGTTGATCACGTCGTCGACCCGGCCCGTGATCCAATAATCCCCGTCCGCGTCGCGGCGGCATCCGTCGCCGGTGAAGTAACTGCCCGGATAGGTGGTGAAGTAGGTCTGGAAAAACCGTTCCGGATCGCCCCACAGCCCGCGCATCTGCCCCGGCCAGCTCGCGGTCAGCACCAGATTGCCCGCCGCTGCGCCGCTCAGCACCGCGCCCGTCTCGTCGACGAGCGCGGCGTGGACGCCTGGCAGCGGCTTGGTGGCGCTGCCCGGCTTGAGCGCGGTCGCGCCGGGCAGGGGAGCGATCATGATGCCGCCGGTCTCCGTTTGCCACCAAGCATCGACGATCGGGCAGCGCCCTTCGCCGACGACATCGTGATACCAGCGCCATGCCTCCGGGTTGATCGGCTCCCCCACCGACCCGAGCACCTTCAGGCTCAATCGGTCGGTGGATCGCACGAACGCGTCGCCCTCGCGCATCAGCGCGCGCAGCGCGGTGGGGGCGGTGAACAGCGTGTGGACGCGGTGCCGGTCGACCACCTCCCAGATGCGGCTCGGAGTGGGCCAGGTCGGCAGCCCCTCGAACATCAGCGTCGTCGCGCCGTTGGCGAGCGGGCCGTAGAGGATGTAGGTGTGTCCCGTCACCCAGCCGATGTCGGCGGCGCACCAGAACACATCGCCCGCGCGATAGTCGAACGCGAGCGCGTGGGTGTAGGCGGCCCAGAGCAGATAGCCGCCGCAGGTATGGAGCACGCCTTTCGGCTTGCCGGTCGACCCGCTGGTGTAGAGAATGAACAGCGGGTCCTCCGCCGCCGTCGGCTCGGGCGCGCACTCGGCGGGGACGGCGGCGGCGAGGTCGTGATACCAGCGGTCGCGCGCGCCCATCGCTACGTCCGCGCCGGTCGCGCGCACCACGATCACGCGCTTCAGCCCCGGCGTCTTCACCGCGTCGACGTTCGCCTTGAGCGGTACGCGCTTGCCCCCGCGCCGGCCTTCGTCGGCGGTGATCACGATCCGCGACCCGCAATCCTCGACCCGCCCCGCCAGCGCCTCGGGCGAGAAGCCGCCGAACACCACCGAATGCACCGCGCCGATGCGCGCGCAGGCGAGCACCGCGAACGCCGCTTCCGGGATCATCGGCAGGTAGATCGTCACCCGGTCGCCCTTGGCGACGCCCTGCGCGCGGAGCACATTGGCGAAGCGGCACACCTCCGCGTGAAGCTGGCGATAGGTGAAGCGGCGCGCGTCCTCGCCCGGCTCGTCGGGTTCCCAGATCAGCGCGATCGTGTCGCCCCGCTCCGGCAGATGGCGGTCGAGGCAGTTGGCGGCGACGTTGAGTTCGCCGTCGGCGAACCATTCGATGTGGAAGTCGGCCTCGCCGAACGACCAGTCGCCAGCGCGGGTCGGAAACACCGACCAATCGAGGCGGCGCGCCTGCTCCAGCCAGAACGCGTCCGGGTGGCGCGCTGCCGTGTCCGTCATCGCGGCCAGCCCCGCCGCGTTCACCCGCGCATGCTCGCGCCACCAATCGCGGACGGGGTAGAGGTCGGCCATCCGCTCGGCTCCTTTGAACCGCGCCACCATGCGTCGATGCGCGCGACCTGCCAAGCCGGGCATTGACGCCGGGCGGCGGGCCGGGCTGTAAGCAGCGTTCGCTTGTGAGGAGTTCCCGATGATCGCCCTATTACTCCAAGCCGCCGCGCCCGCACCCGCACCCGCGCCGCCGTGGATGCCGGTGGAGCGCGCGACGCCGCAGGGCACGCGCTCGATCGCCGCGTCCGCGTTCTCGGCGGACGGCTCGGCGCGGCTGGTGGTGCGGTGCGACCGGGTCACGTCGCCGGTGATCTCGGTTCAGTTCATCCCGCGCGAGCAGACCCGCCGCTTCGGCGTTCAGCCGGTGTCGCTCCAGTTCGACGGCGGCACGCCGCTGGTCGACAATTGGGAGGTGATGGGGGCTGGCCTGATCGAGCGCGAGGATGCCGCGATCACGACGCTGTCGAGCGGCATCGCGCACGCGCGCCAGATCAAGCTGCACAGCGTGTCGAGCGACGAGGCGGTCGTCGATCTGGTATTCGCGGGTCCCGCCACCGACGCGCCGATCCGCCGCGTGGTGGAGGCGTGCGGGTTCGTGCTGGGGCAAGTGCCGCAACGCGCGCCCTCGCCGGCACCCGCACCGACCTGATAGGATAGTTTGCGACCGATTGGCGCTGGACCGCGCGGGTGCGCGGCACCATTTCACATGGCGATGCCGTTCCGTCGCTTCATCGCCATAACGACGCTCGCGGCGTTGCTGTCCGCCTGCTCGGTAGGCCCCAACTATCGGCCGGTGGGCGCGGGTGCGTTGGGCGTCCCCGACGGCTATTCCATCCCCGCCGCGCCGAGCGCGCAAGACCTGTCACGCTGGTGGACTAGCTTCGACGACCCCGAGCTCGTCGGCATCGTCGAGCGCGCGCGCGTCGGCAATCTCGACGTGGCACAGGCGGTCGCGCGATTGCGGCAGGCACGCGAGCAGCTGATCCAGAGCCGTGCCGGGCTGTTCCCGACGGTGAACGGTTCGGCCGGGTACAATCGCGCGTTCACCATCGCAGGCGGCACCACCAATTTCGCGCTGCCCGACGGATCGATCACCACCGTGTCGCAAGGCGGGCGGGGCAGCAGCTTCTCGCTCGGCCTCGATGCCAGCTATCAGGCGGGCATCTTCGGCGAGGTGCGCCGCACGATCGAGGCGTCGCGCGCGCAACAGGCCGCGTCCGCGTTCGATTACGCCAACGTCGTCGTCAGCGTCGAGAGCGAGGCGGCGACCAATTACATCACCGCGCGACTGGCGCAGGCGCAGCTCGCCAATGCGCGCGCCAGCCTCGCGATCCAGGACGACAATCTGCAGATCGCGCGGTTCCGGGTGCAGGCGGGGCTGGTCTCCTCGCTCGACGTCGAGCAGGCGCGCGCGACGCGGGCGCAGACCGCCGCGACGATCCCGCAGCTGGGCCAGCAATACGCCCAGGCGGTCGCGCGCGTCGCGGTGCTGACCGGGCAAGCGCCCGGCGCGCTCCGGGCGGAGCTGGCGGCGGTGCGCCCGATCCCGCGCGCGCCGGTCGGCATCGCGGCGAGGGTTCCCGCCGACACGCTGCGCCGCCGCCCCGACGTGCGCGCCGCCGAGCGCACGCTGGCGGCCGCGACCGCGCAGATCGGGGTGGCCAAGGCGCAGCTCTACCCCGCGCTGGCGATCACCGGCAACGTGCAGGCGAACGCGGCCAATGTCGGCAACCTGCTGCAGACGATCACCGGATCGGTGTTCGCGGGGCTGACGCAGGCGATCTTCAACGGCGGCCGGCTCCGCAGCCAGGTGCGCGGCGCGCAGGCGGCGGCGGAGGGCGCGCTCGCCGCGTACCGGTCGACGGTGCTGACCGGGCTGGAGGATGTCGAGAACGCGCTGGTCGCGCGCCAGACCGCCATCGAACGCGAGCGCGACTTCGCCGAGGCGTTCGACGCGGCGAACAATTCGGCGATCCTGTCGCGCAGCCAGTACCGGTCGGGGCTGACCGACTTCACGACGCTCAACACCGCCGAGGCGCAGCTCGTCACCGCGCGCAACGGGCTGGCGCAGGCCCGCGGCGACGAGGCGACCGCGGCGGTGCAGCTGTTCACCGCGCTCGGCGGCGGGTGGGACCCGAGCGTCATGCCGCAACCACCCATCACGGGACCCCATTGATGGCCGAAGAAACGCAGGATCTGGCCGACTTCCTGGGCGAGCGCCGGGTGCCCGCGTGGCGGCGGGTCGCGAAATGGGCGCTGGTCGCGCTCGGCGTCGTGCTGCTCGCGTTGCTGGTGCAGCGGTTGTTCTTCGCGCGCGCGGCGGCGGTGCAGTACGCGACGGTGCCGGTACGGCGCGGCGATCTGGTCGTGACCGTGTCGGCGACAGGCAAGCTCGCGCCGACCAATCAGGTCACGGTCGGCTCGCAGCTGTCGGGGCTGGTCACGAAAGTGGTGGTCGACGTCAACGATCATGTCCGCGCCGGGGAGCCGCTGGCGCTGATCGACCCCGCGCAGCTCGACGACCAGATCCGTCAGATCGACGCGCAGATCGCGGCCAACCAGGCGGCGGTGGTGCAGGCGAGGGCGACGGTGGCGGAAAGCCGCGCGCAGCTGACGCGGCTGGAGGACGTGTTCCGCTTGTCGGGCGGGCGCGTGCCGTCGGGCACCGAGCTGCAGACCGGCCGCGCCAACGCCGCGCGCGCGGCGGCGGCGCTCAAGGTGGCGCAGGCGACCGTGGTCGCTACCCGCGCCTCGCTCGGGCAGGTGCAGACCCAGCGCGCGCGCGCGATCATCCGCTCGCCCGTGTCGGGGGTGGTGCTCGCGCGGCAGGTCGACCCGGGGCAGACCGTCGCCGCCTCCTTCAACACGCCGACGCTGTTCGTGATCGCGCAGGACCTCAGCCAGATGAAGCTGGAGGTCGCGATCGACGAGGCGGACGTGGGCGAGGTGCGCCCCGGGCAACCCGCGACCTTCACCGTCGACGCCTTTCCCGGACGGACGTTTCCCGCGACGATTACCCGCGTCGCGCTCGGCTCCAACCTCACGGTCCAGAACGCCACCGCCTCGACCAGCACGGCGTCGGCAGCGGGACAAGTCGTGTCCTACGCGGCCGATCTGTCGGTGGCGAACCCGTCGCAATTGCTCCGCCCCGGCCTCACCGCGACCGCCGACATCACGACATCGGCAAGGCGCGGCGTGTTGCTGGTGCCCAACGCCGCGCTGCGCTTCCGTCCCGGCGCGGCGGGCGGCGCACCGGGCGGGATCGCGGGCGCGCTGGTGCCGCGTCGCCCGGGCGGGGCCGGCGGCGGCAAGCGCGTGGCGACGGTCGCGCGCGGCGGGCAGCAGACGGTGTACGTCCGCAACACGGACGGCACGCCGCGCCCGATCCGCGTCACCACCGGCGACACCGACGGCACCCGCACGCAGGTGACCGGCGACGGGCTGACCCCGGGTATGCAGGTGATCACGGGGCAGCTGGCAGGCGGGAAGGGGCGTTCGTGATGAATAAGGCGTCTCCCTCTCCTCTTCAGGGGAGAGGGCAGGGGAGAGGGCAGGGGAGAGGGGAAGGACGGGATGCGGATGGTTCGCGCAAAGCCCCTCTCCCAACCCTCTCCCCTGAAGGGGAGAGGGCTATTCCGCCCCTCATCTCCCTGCGCGCCGTCACCAAGACCTACGGCACCGGCGCGACGCAGTTCCAGGCGCTGAAGGGCGTCGACCTCGACATCGCGGCGGGTGACTTCGTCGCCGTCATGGGCCCGTCGGGTTCGGGCAAGTCGACCACCATGAACATCCTGGGCTGTCTCGACATGCCGTCGGCGGGCACTTTCCTGTTCCGCGGCCACTATGTCGAGGCGCTCGGCCGCGACCAGCGCGCGTTGCTGCGGCGGCGCTATCACGGCTTCGTGTTTCAGGGGTTCAACCTGCTCGCGCGCACCTCAGCGCTGGAGAATGTCGAGCTGCCGTTGCTGTATCGCGGCGACGAAAAGCGCGCGCGCCGGGCGCGGGCGATGGCGGCGCTCGACAAGGTCGGGCTGGCGGAGTGGTGGGACCACACCCCCGCCGAGCTGTCGGGCGGGCAGCAGCAGCGCGTCGCCATCGCCCGCGCGATCGTGACGGAGCCGGATGTGCTGCTCGCGGACGAGCCGACCGGCAACCTCGATTCCGAACGCTCGATCGAGATCATGGAGCTGTTGACCGACTTGAACCGTGCCAGCGGCATCACCGTGCTGATGGTCACGCACGAGGCCGACATGGCCGCCTTTGCAAGGACGGTGGTGCATTTCAAGGACGGGCTGGTCGAGCGGGTCGAGCGCGGGCACCGGCAGGGCGACGTGCCAGAGATGAACTGATGCTCCTCACCACGCTCCTCCTCGCCATCCGTTCGATCCGGCGGCACATCTTGCGGTCATTCCTGACCACGCTCGGCATCGTCATCGGTGTCGGCGCGGTGGTGACGATGGTGACGCTGGGCAAGGCGACCACTTTCGCGGTGCAGAAACAGATCAGCGCGCTCGGCACCAACATCCTCCAGGTGCGCCCCGGCCAGGGATTCGGGCGCGGTGGCGGCGGCCCGCGCCCGCCCGACTTCAAGCCGGAGGACGTCGCCGCGGTCGCGACCCAGATCGCGGGGGTGCGCGCGGTCGCCCCGCAAGCGCAGACCGCCGCCACCGCCATCTATCAGGGTGCGAACTGGTCGACGACCGTGACCGGCACCACCGCCAGCTATTTCGACGTCCAGCCCTGGCCGCTCGCCACCGGGCGGCTGTGGTCGCCGGCGGAGGAGGGCGCGGGCAAGGCGGTATGCTTGCTCGGCAACACGGTGGTCACCAACCTGTTCCCGACCGGCAACGCGACGGGCAAGCGCATTCGCGTCGGCGCGATCATCTGCGACGTGATCGGCACGCTGGCGACGCGGGGACAATCGGGGTTCGGCGATCAGGACGACGTGGTGCTGATGCCGATCGGCGCGGTACAGCGCCGTTTCACCGGCAATCGCGACATCCGGCTGATGCTGGTCGGCGTCGACCCGGTGTACGACAATTCAACGGTGCAGGCGTCGCTGACCGACCTGCTGCGCGAGCGGCGCAACATCTCGGGCGGCAAGGACGACGATTTCAACATCTTCGATACCAAGCAGATCAGCGACACGCTGACCGGCACCACCAAGCTGCTCACCTCCATCGTCGCGGCGGTGGCCGCGATCAGCCTGGTTGTCGGCGGAATCGGCATCATGAATATCATGCTGGTATCGGTGACGGAGCGGACGCGCGAGATCGGCATCCGCCTCGCGATCGGCGCGGTGGCGAGCGAGGTGCTGCTGCAATTCCTGGTCGAGGCGGTGGCGCTGTCGTGCCTCGGCGGGCTGATCGGGTTGGCGCTGGCGCAGCTCGCCATCGCGCTGATCGTGCCGCTGATGCAGGTGCCGTGGCTTTTCGACCCGCAGATCAACATGGTCGCCTTTGCGATTTCGGCGGTGATCGGGGTGGTGTTCGGCTATTTCCCCGCGCGCAGGGCAGCGGCGCTGAACCCCATCGACGCGCTGCGGCATGAGTGACGTGGGGGAGGTGCGCTCTCTTGCTACACCCGTCGTCATGCCGGGCTTGTCCCGGCATCCACCTTGGTGCGTACATGCGTGAGGTAATCACGCGGAGACGGGTGGACCCCGGCACGAGGCCGGGGTGACGAGGGTTGGTCCAACGCCGGTCTTAAGCGCGCCTCACCATTCCCCGCAATCGCTCCAGATCCTCCGGCGTGTCCACATCGATCAGCTCGGCGGGCGAGGCGACAACGTGCCTTCCCGCGCGCACCAGCGCGCGCGCGCCCTCGTCGCCGTCGAGCGTCGTCAGGTGATCGAACCGCGCCTGCCCGAACAGCGCGGGCGGCTTGGGATCGCGCCCATCGCTCGACGCGACCACCGTGTCGGCATCGGTGGATGCATCGAACAAACGGTGGATGTGCGCCGCCGTCACGCGCGGCATATCGGCGAGCGCGATCAGCACCGCCGCCGCGCCCGCTTGCCGCGCGTGCGCCACCCCGAGCGCGATCGAGCGGGCCATGCCGAGCGAGGGATCGTCGTTGGCGACCACGCGAAAACCATGCGCGGCATAGTCGACACTCGCGCGGCCCGTTACCGCAACGCGATCGCGGAACGGCAGATCCTCCAGCGCGGTGACGACGTGCAGCCCCAGCGGGCGACCAAGGAACGGCGCGTTAAGCTTGCTGCCGATATCGCCGAAGCGGGTGCCGCTCCCCGCCGCCAGCAGCACCAGCGCCGTGTCCTTAACGCGGAGCATGAAACGCTTTCACCATCGCGGCGGCGATAGACAGCGCGATCTCCGACGGGCCGATCGCGCCAATGTCGACGCCCACAGGCGCATCGATGCGGTCGAGCTGGTCGGCGGTCATCCCCGCCGCCGCCAGCCGCTCGCGCCGCGCCGCGCCGCTCTTGCGGCTGCCGAGCGCGCCGACATAGGCCGCGTTCGACGCGAGCGCCGCGAGCAACGCGGGGTCGTCGATCTTGGTGTCGTGGCTCAGCGTCACGACGGCGGTGGCGGGGCCGGGGCGATACGCCTCGATCGCCTCGTCTGGCCAGCGATCGTCCAGCACCGTGCCGGGAAAGCGTTCGGCGGTCAGGAAGCGCGCGCGCGGGTCGATCACCACCGTGTCGATGCCCAGCGCGCGGGTCAGCGCGGCGAGCGCCTGCGCGATCTGGACCGCGCCGACGATCAGCAGGCGGCGCGGCGGGTCGTAGCGGTTGACGAACACCGCGCCGGTTTCAAAAGGGCGCAGGTCGGAATGACCTGTGTCGAGGTCGGTATGGACGGTCAGCGCGTCGCCACCTTCCCGAGCCTCGGCAATGCGGCTGAACAGTTCGGGGTCGAACTGCTCGGCGCTCACCGCCTGCACCAGCACGCTGATCTCGCCGCCGCACGGCAGCCCGACTTCCCACGCCGCCGCGTCGGCGACGCCATAGGTCTTGAGCTGCGCGGGGGCACCAGCGATCACCTCGGCGGCGGTGGACAGGATGTCCGTCTCGACGCACCCGCCCGACACCGATCCCTCGAACCGCCCATCGGCATGGACGAGCATGTGGCTGCCCTTAGGACGCGGCGCGGACCCCCAGGTCGAGGTGACGGTCGCGAGCGCGAGCGGCGCGCCCTTCCAGGCGAGCGCGGCGGCGAGGACGGAGTCGTTTTCGGCCATGATCGTTCCTTTTGGTCCTCCCCGTTTACGGGGAGGGGAACCATGCGAAGCATGGTGGAGGGGCCTCGGGGAGTGCGCACCCGGCTAACGCCCCTCCACCACGCCGCTTCGCGTCGTGTGCGAGCTTTGGCCTGCCCCCAGCAGGCCAAAATCATGTCTAGGCAACATGATTTCGCTCGCACACCCCCTCCCCATGAATGGGGAGGAGCTAGTTAAACCGCGGGCAACCCCGCCAGCAGCTTGTCCGGCGTGATTGGAAAATTGCGCACCCGCACCCCGCACGCGTTGAACACCGCGTTCGCCACCGCCGCGCCCGCGCCCGCGATGCCGAGTTCGCCGACGCCCTTCGCGCCGACCTGGTTCGCGGAGGCGTCCACCTCCTCGATGAAGCGGCAGTCGATCGCGGGCACGTCCGCGCTGGTGGCGACGTGATATTCGCCGAAATCGGGGTTGATGAACCGCCCGTCGCGGGTGTCGACCTCCGCCGCCTCGATCAGCGCATAGGAGATGCCCCACGCCATCCCGCCGATGATCTGGCTGCGCGCGGTGGCGGCGTTGAGCACGCGGCCGATGTCGAACACGCCCAGCATCCGCTGCACCCGTACTTCGCCGGTGACCGCGTTGACCGCGACCTCGGCGAATTGCGCGCCGTGGCTCGCCTGGCTGGTGGCTTGCGTTTCCTTGCCCGGTCCCGCCTTGCCGGTGCCGACCAGCGCCTCGCCCCGGAGCAGCTCGGCCAGCGCCACTTCGCGCCCACCTGCGGCGATGCGCGCGTCCTTGATGCGCAGCTCCTCCGGCGCGGCGTTCATCCGCAGCGCCAGTTCGACCAACAGCTCTTCGCACGCGAGCGCCACCGCCGCGCCCGCGCTGCTCGCGCCGAACGATCCACCCGACCCGGCGCTTCTCGGCAGATCGCTGTCGCCCAGCCGAACTTCGACGGCATCGATGGGCAGGCCCAGCATCTCGCCCGCGACTTGGGCGAGGATCGTATAGGTGCCGGTGCCGATGTCGGTCATGTCGGTTTCGACCACCGCGCGCGTGTCCGGCTCCAGCCGCACCCGCGCTTCCGCGCCGACGGTGAAATTGCCACGCAGCGCCGCCGCCATGCCCAGGCCAATCAGCCATTCGCCCTCGCGCCGCCCGCCCGGCGTCGGATCGCGCAGGTCCCAGCCGAACGCACGCGCGCCGTCGGCGTAGCAGTCGAGCAGGCGGCGGGTGGAGAACCGCTTGCCGCTCAGCGGGTCGACCGCCGGCTCGTTGCGGCGGCGCAGCTCGATCGGATCGAGGCCGAGCCGGTGCGCCAGCTCGTCCATCGCGCATTCCAGCGCCAGGCTGCCCACCGCCTCGCCCGGCGCGCGCACCGCGCCCGTTTCGGGCCGATGGACGCGAACGATGTCGGTGCGCAGCCGCCGCGCCGCGCTGCGATACAGCGGGAACGTGCCGAACGGGACCGGCTCGACGAACCCGCCGTCCGCGTCGAGCGGCACGACGCTTTCATGCCCGATCCCGGCGATCCGCCCCTCGTCGTCGCAGGCGAGCCGCAGCCGCTGAACCGTGTCCGCGCGGTGATGGCCGAGATAGGCGATCTGTCGGCGCGGCACGACCAGCTTGACGGGGCGACCCACCCGCTCGGCGGCGATCGCGGCGATGATCGCGTCGGGGCCGACCGTGGTCTTGCCGCCGAAGCCGCCGCCCACGAACGGCGCCAGCGCGCGCACCCGCTCGGGCGCGATGCCGAGCGCGGACGCGATCGTCGCGCGGGCCGCGCCGATGATCTGGTTGCTGACCCGGACCGTGAGGTTGCCGTCCTCCCACCACGCGATCGTCGCGTGCGGTTCCAGCGCGGCGGGGAGATGGACCGGGGTGGTATAGTGCTCGTCGAACACCACCGCCGCGTCGGCGAGCGCGGCGTCGAGATCGCCCTTGTCGATCGCGGGCAGGAAGCCGAGCTTGTGGTCGCGCTCGACCGGGCCTTCATGGGGGTCGAACACGCCCGGCGCTTCGTCCACTTCGACCACGACCAGCCGCGCCGCCTCCGCCGCGATGGTGGCCGTCTCGGCGACGAGTACCGCGACCGGCTGGCCAAGATGGACCACCGCGTCGCCGCCCTGCTTGGGCATCGCGCGCGAACTCGCCTCGCCCGCGGGCAGGCGCGGGTCGTCACTGATCACCGCGAGGACGCCCGGTATCGCCAACGCCGCCGCCGCATCGATGCGCGTCACCCGACCGCGCGCGACTGGCGCGCCGATCACCGTCGCATGGCAAAGCCCGGCGGGCGTATGTTCGGCCGTGTAGAGCGCGCTGCCCGTAACCTTGGCGGAGCCGTCGACACGCGGCACCGCGCGGCCGAGCACGCCCTGGTCGCCGCGATCGAGCGCGGCGGGGCGATAGGCTACGTCCATCAAGCCTTCACGCATCCGCCGCCCTCCGCTGGTCACTGATCCATGTAGGCGCGGCGGACGCGCGATTAAAGCGGCGGCAGCCCCGCCAGCAGCTTGTCGCAGGTGATCGGGAAATCGACCACCCGTACCCCGCACGCGTTAAAGATCGCGTTGGCGATCGCCGCGCCCGCGCCCGAGATGCCGAGTTCGCCGACCCCCTTGGCATGGATCGGGTTGGCGTGGATATCGCGCTCGTCGAGCAGCATCACCTCCAGCGCGGGCACGTCGGCGTGGACGGGCACATGGTATTCCGCGAGGTCGCGATTGACGAGCTTGCCGGTGCGCGGGTCGTGCATCATCTCCTCGGTCAACGCCGCGCCGATCCCAAACGTTACCCCGCCCAGGATCTGCGACCGCGCCGTCCGCGCGTTGAGGATGCGCCCGGCCGCGAACGCGCCGAGATAGCGCCGCACGCGCACCTCGCCCGTGACCGCGTTGACGCCGACCTCGCAGAAATGCGCGCCGTACGATGCCTGCGTGGTCTTGGTCTCCTGCAAGCCCGGTGCGATTTCGCCCGTCGCCTCCAGCCCCTCGCCCGCCAGATCGGCCAACAACGTGACACGGTTGGCGGCGATGGCGGTGCCGTCTTTTAACGTCAGGTCATCCGCGTCGACGTCCAGCTTCTTCGCGATCTGCTCGCGGATCGCGGCGCAGGCGAGGTACACCGACGACCCCGCCGAGGCCGCGCCCCACGACCCGCCCGACCCGGCTCCGGCGGGAAACTCGGTGTCGCCCAGCTCGACGCTGACGCTCGCGGACGCGAGACCCAGCAGCTCACACGCGATCTGCTGGAGAATGGTATAGGTGCCGGTGCCGATGTCGGTCATCGACGTGCGCACGGTCGCGTGCCCCGCCGCGTTGACGCGCACGCTCGCGGACGATTTCTGCAGCTGGTTGTTGCGCGTCGCCGAGGCCATGCCGGTCCCGATCAGCCATTCGCCGTCGCGCGTCGCGCGTCGCGCCGGGCGTGGCGTTGCGCTCGCTCCACCCGAACCGCGCCGCGCCCGCGTCGAGGCACCGCGAGAGCGAGCGCGAGGAAAAGGCATGACCCTTTTCCGGGTCGACGACCGGATCGTTGCGTTTGCGCAGCTCGACCGGGTCCATCCCCAGCTTCTCGGCCAGCGCGTCCATCGCCACTTCCAGCGCCATCATCCCGACCGCCTCGCCCGGCGCGCGCATCGAACCCGAGAGACCGAGGTTGAGCCGCACGATCTCATGCGTGATCAGCCGGTTCTCGCCGCCGTACAGCGCGTGGGTGCCGATACCGGTCGGCTCGAAGAACGCCTCGCCCTTCAGGTTCGAGCATTTGGTTTCATGGCCGATGCCGGTGATGGTGCCCTCGCGCGTCGCGGCCAAGCGGATGCGTTGTTCGGTGTTGGAGCGGCGCGGGGTCGTTTCGAACACCTGTTGGCGCGCCATCGCCACCTTGACCGGGCGACCAAGCTGGCGCGCGGCGATCGCGGCGGCGACCGCTTCGGGCGCGATGCCGAGCTTGGAGCCGAACCCGCCGCCGACATAGGGCGACACGATCCGCACCTTCGACGTTGCCACGTTGAGCACCTTGGCGAGCTGCCCCTGGTCGGTGGTCGGCATCTGGTACGATCCGTACAGCGTCAGCTTGCCCTCGGGCGACCACACCGCCGTCGACGCATGCGGCTCCATCGCCGCCGAGTTCTGGCTGGGCGTGGTGAACGTCAGGTCCACCATCACCGGGGCCACCGCCATTGCTTTGCCCAAGTCGCCTTGCGAGGAGCGCGGGGGCGTGATCTTGCTGCGCGGCGGCGTCTCGCCCTCTGCGCGGTGCGCGGCGAAGTCGAACCGGCCCTCTGCCGGGGCGTATTCCACCTCGATCCGCGCGGCCGCGTCGCGTGCGGCCTCATAGCTGGTGGCGACGACCAGCGCGATCACCTCGCCCGAATAGGCGATCTCCTTGACGCCCTCGGTCGGCGCGCCTTCAGCACGCCGCCTTGCCCGGCATTGCGGATGAAATGCCGCCAGTCGGTAATCACCTCGATCACGCCCGGCACCGCGCGCACGCCGTCCGCGTGGACCTTCACGACCTTGCCCGCGCCGAGTTTCGCCTGGACCATATAGCCATAGGCGAGGTCCGCGACCGGATACTCCGCCGCATAGGTGGCGGTGCCCGACACCTTGAGCGCCCCCTCGTAGCGGGGCAGCGGCGTTCCGATCACGCCCTGGGCACCTGTATCGAGCAGGCTGACCGGCACGGGCTTGTTCATCACGAGCGAGTTGGTGGTCATGCCGCGGCTCCGGTCAGCTCGCGCAGGCTCGCGATCAGCGTGCGGCGGGCGAGGGGGATCTTGAAATCGTTGGAGCCCTGGCCGCGCGCGTCGCGGAGCAGCGCGTCCGCCGCGCGCTCGAACACCGCCGTTGACGGCGTCTCGCCGATCAGCGCCGCCTCCACCTGCGCGCTGCGCCACGGCAACGGCGCGAGGCCGCCGAACGCGAGCGCCGCCGTGGCGATGCGGCCACCCTCCATGCGGACCACGCCCGCCACCGACACCAGGGCGAACGCGTAGGAGGCGCGGTCGCGCACCTTGCGATACAGCTGGCGGTCGCCGGCGGGCGGCGGCAGCTCGATCGCGGTAATCAGCTCGCCTGTTTCGAGCACCGTCTCGATCTGCGGTGTATCGCCCGGCAGCCGGTAGAAATCATGAATCGAGATGCGCCGCCGGTCGCCGTCGGCCTTCTGCGTCACCACCACCGCGTCGAGCGCGCGCATCGCCACCGCCATGTCGCTGGGGTGGGTGGCGATGCAATGCTCGCTCGTCCCCAGCACCGCCAGGATGCGGTTGACCCCGCCGATCGCCGAACAGCCCGAACCCGGCACGCGCTTGTTGCAGGCGGTGGCGGTATCGTAAAAATTATAGCACCGCGTCCGCTGGAGCAGATTGCCGCCGGTGGTCGCCGCATTGCGAAGCTGCCCCGTTGCCCCCGCGAGCAGCGCGCGCGCAAGCACTTCGTAGCCTTTGACGATGCGCGAGTCGGCGGCGAGGTCGCTGTTGGGCACCAGCGCGCCGATCGACACACCGCCATCGGGCATGTCCTCGATCCGCTTCAGGTCGAGCCGGGTAATGTCGACCAGCCGCTCGGGGGTTTCGATCTGCAGCTTCATCAGGTCGAGCAGGTTGGTGCCGCCCGCCATAAAGCGGGTGCGCGGGGCCAGCGCCTCGCGTGCCGCCATCTCGGGCGTCTCGGCGCGCGTATAGGTGAACGGCTTCATGCTGCCACCTTCTGAACATCATCCGCATGAGCCACTTCGCGGCCAGCGGGCGCAAGCCCGGCGACCTCGGCAATCGCGTCGACGATGTTGGGGTAGGCGGCGCAGCGACACAGATTGCCGCTCATCCGTTCGCGGATCTCGGCGTCGGTCAGCGCGACCGTGCCAGGTCCGCGCTGGCGTGGCTGGCCCAGCCGCGCGACACCTCGTCGAGCATGCCGACCGCCGAGCAGATCTGCCCCGGTGTGCAATAGCCGCACTGAAACCCGTCATGCGCGATGAACGCCGCCTGCAGAGGATGCAGGTGATCGGGCGTGCCCAGCCCCTCGATCGTGACGATCTCATCGTCCTGGTGCATCACCGCCAGCGCCAGGCAGCTGTTGATCCGCCGCCCGCCGACCAGCATCGTGCACGCGCCGCACTGCCCGTGGTCGCAGCCCTTCTTCGATCCGGTCAGCCCCAGATGCTCGCGGCACAAGTCGAGCAGCGTGGTGCGGATGTCCGGATTGCTCTCGTATCGCTGGCCGTTGATCGTCCAATTCATGCTCGTCTCCGGTTCCCGGTTCGGGTAACGCGTGGGCCGATCATGGTGTCCCCGCTTTCGCCGCCGCTCGTCATCGCGCATCGCGGCGCCAGCGGCGAGCGTCCCGAGCACACGCTCGCCGCCTATCACCTCGCCATCGATCAGGGCGCGGACGTGATCGAGCCGGATCTGGTGCCGACGCGCGATGGCGTGCTGGTCGCCCGCCACGAGAACGAGATCGGCGGCACCACCGACATCGCCGCGCACGCCGGGTTCGCGGCGCGGCGCACGACCAAGACGATCGACGGGCAGGCGGTGACCGGCTGGTTCACCGAGGATTTCACGCTCGCCGAACTCAAGACGTTGCGGGCGAGGGAGCGGCTGCCGGAAGTGCGGCCGTGCAACACTGCCTATGACGGCCGCTTTGAGGTGCCGACGCTGGCGGAGATCATCGCGCTGACCAAGCGCCGCTCGGCGGAGACGGGGCGGACGATCGCGATCTACCCGGAGACCAAGCACCCGAGCTATTTCGCCGGACTGGGCCTGAGCACCGACGCGCCGCTGGTCGCCGAACTGCACGCGGCTGGATGGACAACGGCGGACGCTCCGGTGTTCATCCAGTCTTTCGAGGTCGACAATCTGCATCGTTTAGCTGGGATGACAAAACTGCGCCTGATCCAGCTGCTCGACGCCACCGGCGCGCCCGCCGACGGCGCGTGCGCGAGCTACGCGGAAATGGCGACGCGCGATGGCTTGGCGGAGATCGCGCGCTACGCCTGGGGCATCGGCCCGAACAAGAACATGGTGTGGGCGGGCGAGGGCGCGAACTCGCTGGTCCACGACGCACACGCGGCGGGCCTGCGCGTCCACCCCTGGACATTCCGGGCAGAAAACCAGTTCCTGCCGCCCCGCTTTCGTCGCGGCGACGACCCGAACGCGCACGGCGACCTGGCGGGCGAGATCGCCGCGGCGCTACGCCAGGGCATCGATGGCTTTTTCACCGACTACCCCGCTATCGGGGTCGCAGCGCGAGGAGGGTTCGCATGAAGCTCATGGTCATCCCGGGCCTGGTCGGCGCGCTGCTGGTCAGCGGCTGCGTCAGTACCGCGGTGGGTCTAGCCACTGCGCCGGTACGCGTCGCGAGCAAGGTCGTCGACTTGACCACCACCAGCCAGGCCGAAGCCGACCGCAACCGGGGCAGGGACATGCGTCATGCGGAGGCGCGCGAGCGCCGCCAGCAGCGGGCGCGGGTGAAGCAATGCCACGGGTCGCCGGAATGTCGTGATGCCACGGACGTTCGCGCCGCCCGGACCGACTAATCAACCGGCCTCAGAACCACCGCAGCACCATCCACGGGAACGGCGTCCACCGTCCGACGCGCACCCCCGCCGTCCGAAGCGCCTCGCCCGTCCAGGCGTTGCATGTGCGCAGCGCGCTATACCGACCGCGCGCGTCGAGGAACGCGTCGCTCCGGTCATAGCCGGGGTAATGCGCCCCGCGCGGCGCGACGCCGGCGCGGATGAACGCGGCGAGGCGGCGATATTCGTCGGGCCGCAGCACCACCCGTCGCATATCGGGGCCAAGCGTCGGTTCGGGCAGATGCTCCAGGTGGAGCAGCGTCCGCTCGCTCCCCCACGCGGCCGCGAGCACCACGCCCGGCCGCACGTCGCGCCAGCGCGGCGTTCCCAGAAAGAACGCCTTGTCGCCCCACCCGATCGCGACATAGTCATAATTCGCGTAGCGCGCATCGCGCAAATCCTGCGGCCTCGCCAGATCGCGCCAATCCACCCCCGCCGCGACCTTTGGCAGCACCAGGTCGGTGTGGATGCCGTTCGATTCGACATACACCGTCACGCCCCGTGCCGGCGCGCGCCACGCGGCGTTGGCCGGGACCAAGCCTCCGATCACCGCCGCGACGAAGTACAGCACCAGGCACAGCGCGCCCGCCGCCGCTGCCTGCCCCGCCCTTCGTACGACCGCCTTCATCGGCCGGACAATACCGGCCCCCGGCCCTGCGACAAGGAGCCCGCACCAAGACACAGGGCGCGACCAGCGGCCCGCCGACGCAGCCCGTCAACCGGCTGGTCGCACCGCCGGGATCGCGCGTGGGAAGGTCGGCTTGGCACCCGATGACGGTTGACCGCGCGGCCGGGTCGGGTCCACTATCGGCTCCACCGAAGGGGATCGCGCGATGCAGCAGCAGGTGTTCATTTCGGCTTCGGTCGGGCGCAAGGGACGCAACCACTTCACCGATACCCGCGCGGTGCAGGCGCTCATCAATCACCATCTGCCGATCACGGTGCGGCGACTGGCCGAAGACGGCCGTTGCGGGCCGCTGACGATTAACGCGATCGAGGAGGTCGAGCGGGTGTATCTTCATACCATGCGTCCGGACGGGCGTATCGATCCGCACGGCCCGACGTTGCGCGCGCTCAACGCTGCCCGACCCGCGCGACGGCGACATGCCGCTCAGGTGTCGGTCACGCCCGCGCCGCGGCCTCCGGCGGCGTTGACGCACCGGTCGTCATCCTCGCGACATCCCCGAACCCCGGTGACGTCGGCGAGCGCGCGCTCGGTTCCGAACGGTCCCCCGTCGGCGACCGCCGCGGGCCACATCACCGGCCCGGGCATCACCTCGGCCGCGATCGCCGCCGCTCAGGCGACCCAGCGCCGATGGGGCGTGCCCGCTTCGATCACCCTGGCGCAGTATATTCAGGAGAGCAGCGCCGGTCGCCATATGCCCGCCCATTCGCACAATCCGTTCGGGATCAAGGCGGCGCGCGGTCAACCTTTTGTGATGGCGCGCACCAGCGAGGAAACATCCGACGGTCGCGTTGTTCATATCATGGCCCCGTTTCGCCGCTTCGATTCGGTCGACGACGCCTTCGACGCGCATGGTCGCCTGCTTGCGACAGGACGGGCCTATGCGTTGGCACGGCAGCATACGGACGACGCCGACGCCTATGCCGACGCATTGACCCGTCACTATGCCACGGAGCACAGTTACGGACGCAATTTGCGGGAATTGATGCGTCAGCATCATCTTTACGGGTACAACCAGTAATGAACTATCGACTGTCGGACCTCGCCGATGGTAACATCTAGAAGCCGCCCGTCACCAAACGGAAGCACCGGGACAATTGCTCCGCGACCGATTTGTACCGGCTGGCCGAACCTCGCGGATAGCTAAGTTCGAACGTGACGAACTGATCACGTCGTACAAACGTCTTGCTGTAAACCAGCTTCGCGCCGTTAACGCCGGAGAACACGGTCCAATTGGCCCCGTTCGCGCGATAGGTGACCTTGCCGGTCTTGCCGATCAGATCGTCGATGTCCTCGCGCGTGTTGTCGGCCAACGACTTTCCTTGGGGATTGTTCGCTCCGTACACCGCCAATTCGCCGCCGTCCGGCGCGCTGAACACACGGCCGTCGCTGTTGGGCGCCTCCGGATGCGCGGTCATGAAGGAGGGATAGCAGACCGCGTAAGCGAAACGGACATTGGTGTAGGATCGGTAACGCTGCGCGTGCGCCGATGCCGCGGGCATGATCGCCAACGCCAACGCCAACGCCGCCATTCCCAAATGCCGCATCGCCAACCTTTCCCTCCTGAACCCGCCGAGACAAGCTCTAGCACAAAACAGTTTGTCCATGCCGAATGAACCCTGCGGGGGTACGGGCATCGCCGCCGCCCGCCATCGTCAGGCGCAAGATCGCCCAGTCGCCGCACCGGTCGCGTCGTTCGGGCGTGCAACCGGCGGTGCGATAGGCGGCCTCGACCGCGTCGGCTTGCGTCTCCAGCAATCCGGCGAGCACCACCGTCGCGCCCGGCGCGGTGATCGCGGCGATCTCGGGTGCCATCGCGATCAGCGGTCCCGCGAGGATGTTGGCGATCACGAGGTCGAACGGCGCGCGTGCCGCGATCGCCGCGCCAGCCGCGCCGTCGGCGACGAGCAGGTCGACGCGCTCCACGTCATTCGCCGCCATGTTCTCGCGGGTGACCTCGATCGCGACCGGGTCGATGTCGGTGGCCAGCACCGTCGCCCGGGGCCACAGATCTCGCGCGGCAAAGGCGAGCAGGCCGGTGCCGGTGCCGAGATCGACGACCTTGCCGAACGAGCGAGCGGCCATCCCGTCCAGCATCGCTAGGCATCCGGCGGTGGTTTCGTGGTGCCCGGTGCCGAATGCCCGCCCCGCCTCGATCCTGAACGCGCGCCCGCCCGGTGGCGGCGCGACCGGGTGCGCGGCGGTGTGAACCACGAACCGCCCCGCGCGCACCGGCTTCAGCCCCGCCTGGCTGAGCGTCACCCAATCCTGGTCCTCGAGCGGCGCGGGCGCGGCGTCGCCGCCCGCCGCCGCCAGCGCGCGCACCGCCGCCAGCGTCTCGGGCGAAGGCTCGCCCTCGAAATAGGCGTCGAGCCGCCAGCGCCCCGCCGCCTCGTCCTCCTCCGTCGCGACCAGCACCGCGGCCTCGATCTCGGCGAGGGCGAGCGCTTCGGTTTCGCGCTTGGTACAGGGGAGGGTAAGCTTCCAGGCCTGCTCTCGTTCGAGGGCCGCCGACCCGGCCGTCGCCGGGCCGTCGGACGACTCCCGCAATGCGGGGTCGCCGTCCGGTCCGGCAGCGGCCGCGCCGCTACCGGACATAACTCGCCCCGTTCACGTCGATCGTCGCGCCCGTCATCGACGCGGGCGCGTCGAGCGCGCACCAGCGGGCGACCTCCGCCACCTCCGCCGGGTCCGCCACCCGGCCCAGCGGGATGTCCGCGAGCAGCTTGTCGCCGCCGCGCGAGCCGAGATACTCCTCCGCCATGCCCGTCATGGTGAAGCCGGGCAGGATCGCAAAGGCGAGCACGCCGTCCGTCGCATAGCCCCGGGCGATCGTCTTGGTCATCGCCACCATCCCCGCCTTGGCGGCGGCGTAATGCCAATGCGCGGGCGAGTCGCCCCGCGACGCCGCGCGGCTGGCGATGTTGACGAGGCGACCTCCGCCTATTGCTTGCCAGTGCAGCACACCCAGCCGCGACAGCTCGGCGGCGGCGGTCAGGTTGACGCGCATCGTCCGCTCCCACGACGCGACCCAGGCGTGGTGGTCCGCGTCGAGCGGCGACGCCTCGAACACGCCCGCGTTGTTGATCAACACGTCGACCCGCCCGCCCAGCCGCTCCAGCGCCGCCCCCCACAGCGCGCGCGGTGCGGCGGGGTCGGCGAAATCGGCGGGAAGTCCGGAGCGCGTGCCGTGCCCGACCAGCATCACGTCGGGGCGGTCGAGCGCGGTGGCGATGGCAGCGCCGATCCCGCGCGACGAGCCGGTGAGGAGGATGTTGGTCATGAGCGCGGGGCTAATCGGCGCGGGGCGGGGAGGCAAGGGACGCGGGTCGCGCGGCGCGCCGGCCATTTGGAAATGGGGAAACTGAGACTACGTCGCGTTTTGATTTCCCCCGCGCGGTTTTGCCGGGCAGGCGGCACGACGGGTCGAGACGGATCGGGTGAGCATGGGCCGCTTGGATCATATCCGATCCAACGATGGTAGCAGGGAGCGACGACGGCTTGCGCCCAGTAGCACGCATAGGCAGCTGGCTCTGCTGTTTTCGATTGCGGCCGTTCCCGTCCCGCCGCATCCTGCTCGTCTGATCCACGTCGGGGTGAGGCAGGCCACCATGCGCGTTCTGAAGCTGGCATTCGTCTGTATTCTCATGGGTGCCGTCCCTGCTGAGGTGCCGATCGGCAAGTTCCAGACTTGGCTCGCTTCCAAGAAAGCGCCGATCGACTTCGTTTCGGGCAGGGCGAGGGTGCGTGTGGAGGCGGTGCCGTGTCCCGCCCATCCGATCGGCGACAGCACCTGCCGCTGGGAGGGTTACAACAACCAAGCCACTGTGACCGTGAGCGCGCCAGGCGTAGCGCCGCTATCGGTGACGACTGATCGGCAGAGCTCGTACGCGCGGATAGCGGTGGTCCGGTTTCGGCGGGACGAGTCCCGACCCGGTGTCATCATCGAAAGCCAATATGGCGGTTCAGGCGGCGACATGACGGCGCAACTGTTGGTCCCGAGCGGCAGCCGCTACCGAACCGTGCCGATGGATCGTGGCGACGGGTCCTATCTGCAAGGCGAGTTGGCGGATTCACCCCAGGACCTGTCCGGCGACGGCAATATTGATTTCAAGCTCGAAGACGGAGCATTCGACTCCGTGTTCGGCTGCAACGCCTGCACTCCCCGCCCTCCAAAGCTGTTCACGCTCAAGGACGGCAAGGTCGTCGACGAAAGCCGCGATCCGGCGCTACGCGGCGTATTCGCTGCCGATATGGCTCGGCTGGCACCGATTTGCCTGTCCAAGACCCATGACCGCAATGGTGCCTGTGCCGCGTACGTCGCCGATGCTGCAAGGGCTGGTCGGTTCGAAGCGGCGTGGGCCGCGATGCTGAAACATTACGAGCATGGTGGGAATCTGTGGGAGCCCTGTAGCGTGCCAGTGTCCGCTTGGACGGACCATCGCTGCCCTGAAGGGCACGTCAGGCGCTTTAAAAACTTTCCCGCCTCTCTTCGCGCCTTCCTGAGGCGGACAGGCTACCTCCCCGCCTGACACTCGGCAGCTGGTGCAGCCGCTTGGGTGCGCTTCAACTTCTCAATACCTGAAAGCTGTCTGTAGCCTAACCGCCAACGCCTGCCATAACCTGGCGGCCTGTCCTGGGTACTCGATCTCGGGGTTGGCCACCGGCCCGGTCGCGGGCAAAGCCCGCGACTC
>JAABUQ010004249.1_pt1 | contig 24724 bp, 21 predicted proteins | sample 5560001 | NCBI WGS metagenome assembly JAABUQ01 (sample SAMN10711888, study PRJNA513371) | rock metagenome | isolation source: Antarctica rocks | place: Antarctica: Victoria Land, Finger Mt nord | collected 2015-12-18
CCGCCGCCAGAGGAGTCGCCAACGCCACCACGCCCTGGCCGGATCCGGTGCCTGTACCTCGCGTCCGGTTCATCGGCGCCCTCCCGTCATCGACCAATGGCGCCGCTCATGCCAAGTGACCCACTAGACGGCACGGGCACCATCCGCATGTACGGCACCGCGTGGTGCCAGGACTGCAAGCGGGCCAAGCAGTCGCCCCTACCGGCACAATGGCCTACGCCGGCATGTCTGGGCCGACTCGTGCGCTGGCGACGGTGCAACGCGCGTGCGCGGACGGCGCAACCGCGGTACTGTAGGTGGCGTGAGCGCTCCATTGCGATTCGGACTGAAGCTGTCCGGCCAGGACACGACAATCGATGAGCTGCGCGCCGTCTGGCACATCGCCGACGAGGCGCGCTTCGACCATCTCTGGGACTTCGATCATCTGGCGTCAATCGGCGCGGGCGGACCGGATAGGCCAGTCTTCGAGGGCTGGAGTCTGCTCGCCGCCATGGCCCAAGCGACGCGGCACGTCCGCCTCGGAGCCATGGTCACGGGCAACACCTACCGCCACCCGGCGCTGCTCGCCAAGATCGCGGTCACGGTGGACCATCTGTCCGCGGGCCGGCTCGAGTTCGGGATTGGCGCGGCCTGGGCGGAAGTCGAACACCAGATGTTGGGCATCGAAGGGCTCGATCACCGGGTGGGCCGGCTCAGCGAGTCGCTGCAGATTGTCAAGTCGCTGTGGACGGAGGACCGAACCACGTTCGACGGCCGCTACTACAGGCTCGTCGACGCCATAGCCAATCCGAAGCCCATCCAGAAGCCGCACCCGCCCATCTGGATCGGCGCCGGCGGCGACCGCACGATGCGCCTGGTGGCCCGCTACGCCGACGTCTGGAACCCCTCCGGTCGAGCAAGCGGAGAGCACTTCAGCGAGTTCTCGGGCCGGCTGGACGAGAACTGCGCGGCCATCGGCCGCGATCCTTCCTCGATCCGCCGCTCGGCGCAATATCCGTGGAATGGCATGGACCGTGGCGAGCTCCTGGAGGTAGCCGGTCGGCACCTGGACAAGGGGTGCACCGAGCAGATCATCGTCCTTGCCGCCGGCAATGCGGCGACAGTGGCGGAGCGGGCGGCTGAAGCGCTGCCTGACCTGCGGCGACTCCATTCCAGCGCTACGCCCAGCACCAACGTGGCCGGGAGAGCCTGACTCATTGATTTATTGATTTATTGATTTATTAACTCGGACACACACATCCGGTGCGTGCCGTGGGCCAGCTGCCTGGTCCATGCCCGCGTGGAGCTGGCGCCGTGTCACAGAGACCGGATTTCGATTGACGGCCAACCCGTGCCACCATCGGGCTGGGGCAGCGTGAACGCCTCCTGCTGCAGCGCGCCCAGCCCGTCGGTGGCGCGGGCCCTGACCCTCATGGCGGTCCCGGAGGCGAGGGTGATCTCGCCACGCCAGCGGACCCAGCGGTCCTGGCCAGCGGTCGTCCCGTCCAGCAGCTCGGCCGCCTGCCAGCTGCCGCCGCCGTCCGAGCTGATCTCCACCTGCGCGATCCCTCGCGTGCCGGCGTACGCGACGCCGGCCACGGTCTGGCGCCCGGGCGGCAGCGTCGCCCCGGGCGCTGGCGCGTCGATGCGCGCCATCGTGCGCACCGAGCCCTCCTTGCTCCAGTTGCGCTGGCCGTACCAATCGAGAAACTCGCGCCGCTCCGGCCGGAGCCCGATAACCCACTTCGCGTTCTTCATCCCGTAGCGGTCGGGCAGCAGCAGACGGGCGGGGTACCCGTGCTCGCGCGACAGAACCTCGCCATTCATCTCGTAGGCCAGCACGGCATCTGGCCCCAGGAGCACCGCCAGCGGCAGCGCGCTGGTGTATTCGTCAGCACCCACGACGGCCACCCACTCCGCGCCCGGCCGAGGTCCGCCGACGAGCTGTAGGATGTCGCGCACCCGCGCGCCCTTCCAGGTGGCGGTGCTGATCAGCTCCGCGCCGAACGGCGCCAGCTCGGGCTTGCCGACGAAGTTCGAGATGCACTCCAGCGTCTTGACGACCTCGACGGCCGGGAGCTGGCGGAGCGCTGCGTAATCGAGCTTGAACGGCTGCTGCACTGCGCCGTCGATGGTCAGGCGCCAGTCTTCGGGGTGGATAACAGGATCACCGGCCGCGTTCTTGGTGACCACGTAGAAAGCGTCGGTGGCCGTGATAGCGGTCGCCAGCTCCCCCGGCTTGCGCCTGGTGGGAAGGACGGCGCCGTCCTTGTCCCGCGTGAGCTGGCGCTCGGAGGCCGGTTCGGGGAGCGAGGGACGCGTGGCCGGCGCGGCCCCCACGGCCGGCGGCGGTGGCGACGGCTCGGCGGCAGCGGCCGCCACGGTCTGGGGGTGCGGACTCGGCAGGTCGATGCCGCCGGAGGGCACAGGCTCCTGCGGATCGGCCAGGACGACGTTCGGGACGTCGGCTTGCTTGGGCAGGAGCCGCTCGGCCAGGTACGTCACCGCATAGGCGACGCCGGTCCCAGCCACGAGACCGAAGACCATGCGCCGCGACAGCTCCGACGCCCCGAGCGTCCCCAAGGGCCTCCGCCCGGTTGACTGGCCGCCGAGCACCCCGGCGAACCCCCATGCCCGAGCGACACCCAGGACGGCCGCGTACGACAAACCCACCGCCAGGTAGCCGCCGACCACCGCGGTGCTGCCATCGAGCAGATCGTGCGCGAACAGGCCGGCCGAGGTCAGCGGCATGACGACGACCATGACCAGCAGCCACAGGACCACGCCCACGGCCAGCACGCCGCCCGTGGACCAGCCGCGCCGCAGCGCTACGTACCCCAGGAGGGCCAGGCCGGCCAGCATGACGACGATGGCGGCGTCGAGCGCGTACCGCTTGGCGTCGAACCCGAAGCGCTGGAGCATGCCCTCGAAGACCGCGGGCGGCACGAACTGCAGCACCCACTCCATCATCCGCTCCGGAACCGACCGGACCTGGAGTGTCGAGCGGAGCAGGAGCATGCCCAGCGCGGCCACGAGGGCTGCCAGCGAGCCGCCGACGGCGGCTCCCAGACGCGAGGCCCGGCTCGTGGCAGACGCCGCGCCTGTCGGCGCTGGAGGCGCCAGGACAGCCCTGCGTGGAGGGCTCACTCTACTCCGACTCTGGCTCTGGCTCTGGCTCTTGATTGCTGGCCGGGCGCCACGCATGCGGTCTGCGCTTGCCTAGCGGTTTCCACGTAGCTGCACCTCTCCTTTGAGGGTACCGATAACCAGGCTCCCGTCTGCGCGAATAGCGGGAGCGGTCCACACCGGAGGACCGCCACGTGTCGCCTTGCACTTCTCCTCTGAAAGCGGTGACGGGGATCGGAAGAGTAGCGCGTCTGGCGCGCCGAGTGCAGCCTCTACAGTAGACAGTCCAATGCCCGAGGGGAGATGGCAGGTGCCAGGCGACAGCTGCTGTCGGCGCGCCAGACGCGCCTGATGGAGAGCGCTGGTCGTCGCCACCGCCTGGCGGCAAAGGCCCACGTCCTGGTCGGCGCCACCACCTACACGGAGCTGTCGCTGCGGTGCGCCACGCACGACGATCCCGTGGGCGAGGGGGGCGGCCCGGCTTCGACAGGCAGGGCTGACCTTGTCGGCGTTGCCCGGTACGCGACGGCGCTGGCGCGGGCGCTCGCCGCGGCGGGTACGCCGGCGCGGGCCATCGCGGTGGAGGCCACTCTGCGACGGGTCCGCGTCGCTGGGGAGCCGAGGCTGCGGGCGGCCGCGCTCGAGATCAGCGCCGAGGTGCCGGGTCTCGACGACGGGGCGCGGCTGGCAACGATGGCCACGGCTGCCGCCAGCCAGTGGGCGGACCCGGGCGACGGCGGCCCCCCGGTGGAGGTTCGGGTGTCGTGCACGCTGGTCCGGACGGCGCCGCCGGTCGACGATGCGGCTGGGGTGGCGGCCGGATCGGCCCTCGGTCCGGCGGCGGGCAGCGCCGGGGCGCGGCGGTGGCCCTGGCTGCGCCAGCGGGTGCGGCGGCCCCACATGCCGCGCCTGTCGCTCCCCCGCGTAGGTATTCCCCGTCCAGCCGTGCCGCGGCCGTCGGTCCCGAAGCTGCCTCTTCCCCGGCCGCGAGCGCCGCGTGCCCTACCCGTCCGGTGGCCGGCGCGGCCAGCTCTGCCGGCCACGTTCGCCGCGGGCGCCATCCTGCTGACGCTGGTGATCGCGGCCAGCGTGGGCGCTGGCAACGACCAGGCGCGGACCCTGCTGGGGCTTGGCGCCGCGACGGCGGCGGGCGCCGCGACGGCGGTGGGCGCCACCGCTCCGGCGCCGGTGGCGCTGCCGGCCACGGCGGTCGTGCCAGTCGCCACCCAGCCCGCGCCGGTCGCCACCGCGGTGCCGTCGTCCACGCTGGCCCCGGCCGCCACCGCATCACCCCCGCCCACCCTAGCGCCTTCACCCACCCTCGCGCCTTCGCCCACCCTCGCGCCTTCGCCCACCCTCGCGGCGCCCCGTCTCGTGCAGGAGGAGTCGTTCGCCGGCACGCCGCGGCTCTTGTGGCCCAACGACCCAGACGGCGTCGCCTGGCTCGCCGCGGATGGCTACCACCTGCTCGCCCGCCAGACCGGGCGGTTCGTCGCCGTGGGCCTGCCTGGCGGTGCGCGCCTGCGCGACGTCATCGTCACCGCCACCTTCCAGAAGGTCGGCGGCCCGCTCGGCGGCGGCTACGGGATCATCGTCCGCGACCAGGGGCCAGGACCCCGGGACGGCGTCAGCCAGGGCGGCCGCTACTACGTGCTGGAGGTGGACGACGGCGGCCAGGTGGGCATGTGGCGGCGCGAGCAGGACCACTGGGTGGACCTGGTCCCCTGGAAAACCGTGCCGGCGGCGCATCCCGGCGGCGCCGAGAATCAGCTCACCGCCCGGGCCATCGGCCAGCAGCTCACCTTGCTCGTGAACGGCACTGAGGCGGCCACCTGGCAGGACGCCGAGCTCGCCGACGGCGCCGTCGGCGTGTTCCTCGGGGGCGACCAGAACGAAGCGCTGCTCAAGCAGCTCGTCGTCCAGACGTCCAGCTAATCAATCTAGCTCATCAGGATCATTCGTCAGTCCGCAGGCCGTATCACCGCCGTAGGTCACTGTGCCCAGTAGGCGCCGGCCGTCTCACGGGCGGTCTGCTCGGGCACGAAGCCCAGCCCGAGCAGCACTTTCAGGATCGTCTCCTCCGAGACCATCTCCTTGCTGAAGGCGCCCACCCGGATGATCTCGACGGAGTTGCGCCGCTGGTCACGCATCAGATGCTGGGCAGGCATCCGGAAATTGCGCGCCACGTGCACCGCGTCCGCGACGGTCCCTTCGCGATCCTGCTCGGCATAGATGCGGCTGAACGCGCGGTAGCCGCCGCCATGGTACGCCTCGTCGTGAGCGATCAGCTTGATCACCTCGGCGACGGTCGCCGCGCCCTCCCGGGCGGCGCGCCGCGACAGCGCGTGGTAGTTCAAACTCGTCAGCTGCTCCTGGAAGGCGGCGTACAGCACCATCCGCCGCGCGGTGCGGAACGGCGGCTCCCACGTGCGCGCCAGGTTGTCATAGTAGTCGTCGACAAGCTGGTCCCGCGTCATGCTGCCGGTGCGCTCGAGAATCAGCGCGATGGCGTCGCTGTGCTGATTCTCCTCGAAGCTCCATTGGTGGTAGGAGTTGTTTATGCCCCACACGTTGCGGAAGAAGTCGTAGCTGCGGCCGCTGAAGTCCGGCAGCTTGTCCTCGATCCGCTTGAAGGTGAGCAGCACGGACGCCAGCAGCGGCGAGATGGGCTCGTGCTCGATCTGGTCGCAAGGGATCTCGCCCGCCACGAGCGCCGGCAGCGGTGGGCTGCCAGGATTGTCCTCGAGGGATGTCGGGCTGAGGCTGCCCTTCTGGACGACGATCCGCCCACGCTTTATCAACCAGGGAGCGCGTCGCTTCAGCGTGCTGTCGAAATAGCGCTTCGTCCTGACGCCGATCTCTCGCTCGTCCGGGGTGATGTCTACGGTGTCGGTTGCCTCGCAGAAGGCAGCGGTGGCGCGCTCACGCCCAGCTCTGTTCGTGTCTATCGTCAAGGAGTCTCCGCTAGCGCCGCACCGGCAACGCTGACGCCTGGCCAGCGGGCGATAGCGACGAACGTGGTTGGTGCGACGACGCGGAGTGTACGCGCCGAAGCGTCGGCGTCGCGGCTTATCGCCGGTCGCGGTGGCCATGTGCTCGGCCGGGGTTTCCAACCGGAGTGCTACACTGCCGCCCGTGCCCCCGTCCGGCCCCGAACTCGGCGAGCGGGTGGCTCTCGGCCCTATGCCGGCGCGCCATCAGACCTTACGCGACACGCTGGCCTGGAGCTACGAGCTGCTGAGCCCCCCCGAGCAGGCGCTCCTCCGCCGTCTGGCCGTCTTCGCTGGGGGCTGGACGCTCGAGGCCGCCGAGACGGTGTGCGCCCATGGCGCGGTCGGCGAAGGCTCCGTCCTCGATCTCCTCGGCTCGCTGACGGACAAGAGCCTGGTGCGCCGCAATCTCCGCGACGGCGACGAGCCGCGCTTCGGCATGCTCGAGACCATCCGCGAGTATGGTCTCGAGCTCTGGGCCAGAGCGGCGAGGCCGACGAGGTGCTGGCGTCGATCGGCGACCGACCCGTCTTCGCCCGCCAGGTGGCCCTGCTGGGTCGGGCCGGGCTCGCCTACGCATGGGATCGCCTCGAGGAAGCAACCGACTATCTGGACCGGGTGGTCCAGGACCGACAGCGCGCCGGCCGATCCTTCCAGCTGCCCTTCCCGCACATCCTCCGCGCCCGCGTGGCTCGTGCCGCTGGGCGGACGAGGTGGCCGTCGACGCCAGCCGGCTTGAGGCGTTCGCGCGCGAACCCGACGCGCTCATGCTGGCACGTGTTCGTCGCGCGCAGGGAGCGGCCGCCGATGTCGCGCCCATGCCAGAGCGGCTGTTGCTCACGGCCGAGCACGACGGGCGCGGCCAGAGCGTTGTTGCCCTACTCATCCAGCTCGCGCTCGCCTACCAGCAATGTGGTGACCAGCCTCGCGGCCTGGAGGCGCTGGACCGCGCGCTGAAAGTAGCCGAGCCGGAAGGCTACGCGCGCCTGTTCGCCGACGAGGGCGAACCTATGTTGCCTCTGCTGCGGCGCACGCTGTCGACTGGCACGAGCACGGTGTACGTGACGCGTCTCCTCCGGGCCTTCCACGTTGGAGACCACACAGCGCCGTTGACAGAGATCATGACCCCGCGCGAACGGGACGTTCTTCGGTTGCTCGCGCTCGGTCTGTCCAATCGGTCGATCGCCGAGCAGCTGGTGACGAGCGAGGCGACTGCCAAGTCGCACGGGCACCGCCTCATCGGCAAGCTCGGCGTCTCCAGTCGCGCTCAGGTGGTGGTCCGCGCCCGTGAGATCGGCGTGCTCGACGCGCCCGTCTCTGCCAGCCAGAGCTAGCCGACGACCTAACGCCCCGAACACCCTGGGGCGCGTCCGCTGGACACTTGACTTAAACTTAACCCCGCGATTGCACCTTTCGGTGGATGGCGCCCGCGCCGCTGGCGGCGACACTGACGCCGTGCTCACTGATCCGCCTCACGCCAGGAGGGACGGCTCCGGCGCTACCGCCATCACTCCGCGCTACGAAATCCGTTTGCGCGGCCACCTTGACCCCGCCTGGTCGGACTGGCTCGGTGATCTGGAGGTGCGCTGCACGACAGATGGCGAAACAGTCGTCACCGGACCAGTCCCCGACCAGGCCGCGTTGCACGGGATTCTCGAGCGCGTCCGTGACATGGGCATCGAGCTGCTCCAGGTCAGGCGTCTCGGCCTCCCTGGGCAGGAGGCTTCCTAGTCGTGCGTATCAAAGGTCCGCAGTCATGGCGGGGCAGACGATGAGAGCCGCCGATCTGTCCAACCCGCTTGTCGACGTGATCGGTCTGGCGCTCGTCGGCATCCTGTTGGCGCTGCAGTTTCGCGAGCGCCGCGTCTCGGTTCCGCGCCTGTGGATCATTCCCGCTCTCGTGCTGGTGCTCTCCGCCCTATCGGTGTCGCGCAATCCCCCGGCCGAGCCCTCTGGCTGGGCGTGGCTCGGGCTAGGGCTCGTCCTGGGCGTGGGCGTGGGCGTCCTCCGCGGTGCTCTGACGCAGGTCCAGCACGTGGACCGGGCGGGCAGCGCGCTGCTCGTCCGGAGCTCCCTGTGGGGAGTCATGGTGTGGTTGGTCGCGTTCGCGCTGCGCACCGTGGTGCGCCAGTTCGTCGCCGGCTCCGGTCCTGATGCTGCGACGGCCAGCCTGGCATCCGCGACCCTGGTGATGGTCGCCCTCGGGACTGTGCTGGCCAATACTCTCGCCTTGTATCGCGTGTACCGGGTGACCCTGATCGCGCCTGGTACTGGTAAAAGTTCGTCCGCGGTGGCGCGCCGCGGCGGGAGAGGCACCTGATGGTAGAGCAGCCCCACGTCAACGGCGTTCAGCTGGCGCCCATTCCCGAGCCCCCTGGGCATGTGCTCATCGGCAACTTGCGCGACCTGGAAGCCGGTGCTCTGGTCCAGGACCTGAACCGCCTGGCGGGCACGTACGGGCCGATCTTCAAGCTCGTCTTCCCGGGCCGGGAAGCCGTCTTCGTGTCCGGCTTCGCCCTGGTCGATGAGCCGTGCGACGTCCGTCGCTTCGACAAGACGATTGGCGCCGGTTTGACCCAGGCCCGGGCGTTCGCCGGTGATGGGCTCTTTACTGCGCATACCGAGGAGTCCAACTGGCACAAGGCGCACAGCATCCTGCTGCCGGCGTCCAGCCAGGAAGCGATGCGGGGTTATCTGCCGGCCATGCTGGACATCGGCGTCCAGCTGATGAAGAAGGGGGAGCGCCTGAACCGCGGCGACACGATCGACGTGGCCACCGATATGACGCGCCTCACGCTGGACACCATCGGCCTGTGTGGCTTCGGGTACCGCTTCAACTCGTTCTACCGCGAGCAGCCGCACCCGTTCGTCGAGAGCATGACGCGCTGCCTGACCGAGTCTCTCGCGCGGGCCAGTCGGCTACCCGTGCAGGACAAGGTCCGTGTACGTGCCCACCAACAGTTCGACGCGGACGTCCACGCCGACGCCAGGTCGATTGGGCGGTTCTCCCGCGGGGAGCTGCGCCGGCGGGTACCTCGTCCCGCAGCCGAATCACTCCTTCCCGCCGGCCGTCCCGCCCGAGCACGGCGCCATCCTCGGCCTGAACCTGGCCCCGGGCGCCACCGGCCTGCCAGACAACAGCTACTACTACATGGACGTGCTCAACGGCGCCGTCAATCACACGAACTGCCAGGCGGTCGGCGCGGAGGTCTCCCTGGTCCAGAGCCTTCCCTTCGGCGACGCCCGCAAAGGTGTCACGGCTGACTGGATGACGATGGGCGCCCACACCGTCGTGCAGGTGAACGTCTACCCCACCGGCTCGACCCCGCCCTTCACGGCTTCGCCTACCTACACCGCCTACTACGGCACGCAGTACAACAGTTCCGACCCGACGGTGGTCAACCCGCTGTACACGAACGTTGCGTCGGGCGTTCGCTTCGCGGATGTGTGGAACACCACCGGCGAGCTGGTCATCTTCGACACCCTCGATTGGCTGACGCGGCACGGCAGCTGCAACTATGGCTGCGACTTCTCCGGCTACACGCTCCAGGATCTTACCCTCAGCCAGGCGAATGGAGGAGTGTTCTACCCGTACGCGCCGGGTGCGACCTTCCGCAACGTCACGTTCCAGGCGGGCATGCAGCTCCAGGGGGCCAACTTCCACAACGCCATCTTCGAGAACGTGACCATGGACACGCCGTCGCTCGGCGGCGCCAACTTCAGCGGTGCCCAGTTCCTGGGTACGAACACCATCGCGAACGCGGACGTCGCCAGCGCGAGCGGCGCGACCAGCTTCGGCAGCACCAAGGCGGCCGGGGTCATCTTCGACGGGGCGCACATCCTGAACAATCCCACCGCCTTCGACGGGGCCGTGTTCGACCCCGATCCAAGCAAGGAGACCGGCGATGTTTCATTCGTCGGAGCCGTCATCGGCGGAGACATCAGTGCAGGTGGCGGCATCAACTTCTCCAAGGCCCACCTGCGCAACGCCCGCTTCAATCTCGCCCAGTGCAACGGCTGCGTGTTCTCGCAGACCGACTTGAGTGGCGCGGATTTCAACCAGGCGTACCTCGCCGGCGCCCGCTTCAACGGGGCCACGTTGACCAAGGCGAACCGTGGCGATGCGCTGCTGTCCACGAGCAATGGGAGCTGGACCTTCCAGCTCGGCGTGTCCGAGCCGCCGACGTCTATCTCGTACGGGCCAACAGATTTCACGGGTGCCGACACGTCCACCGTGGGGAGCTGCCCGGACTCGTACGTCCCCAACGGCAACTCCAACGGCTGCGCCGGCCACACTAATGCGAATCCGAGTACCGCGCCGCCCGTACCGCCCGCCTGCTCCGCGGCCGGCGAGGACACCTGCGCCCTGCCCGTGACGACCATCACCGGGACCGGGGCGGCCGGCTCAGCGCCTGGCCAGGTCGCCAGCCCAACCGGCATCGTGGTCGCGCGGAACGGCGACGTGTACGTCGCGGATACGGGCAACCACGTCGTGCGGCGGGTGTCTGGGACGAGCGTCACCACCTTCGCCGGGCAGCTCGGGGTAGCCGGCGACAGCGGCGACGGCGGGAGCGCGACCGCGGCTCTGTCGGCGCCGGCTGGCCTGGTTGGCGACGTCTACGGAAACCTGTTCGTTGCCGACACGGGCAACAATCGGATTCGCAAGATCGACCCGGCGCGGACGATTACGACCGTGTTCGGAACGGGGACGGCTGGCTACAACGGCAGCTACGCCCAGGACCCCATCACGTTCCAGTGGACGTACCCCAAACAGGCCACCACGGCCCAGCTCAACCACCCGCGCGGGCTGGCCGTCAACACCGGCACCGGCCTGTTCGTCGCGGACACCGGCAACGGGCTTGTCCGTCGCCTCAACACGAGCAGCGGCGCCACCACCCTGCTCGCCGGCAAGACGAAGGAGTCAGGCAGCGGCAGCACGGTCGACACCTCGTTCAACGGTGACGGGTTGCCAGCCAACCAGACCGGCTTCAGCCAGCCGGCCGGCGTCGCCGTGACGGACACGGGCGTCTACAGCGTGACCGACACCGGCCACCAGCGCGTCCGCAGCGTCGGCCCTTCCACCGCGACCGGGAGCTAGCCCGCAAGATCCTCGCTCACCCTGAGCTTGTCGAAGGGTCGGCGGCCAGCACGTCGGCCACGCGCGGCGCCCGTCCGGACTCGCGGCGCGCGTGGATCAGGCGGCCGTTCAGGAACAGGCTCAGCTCGTCGTCCGCCACCGGTATCAGCGCCAGCGAGTCGATACTCTCGTCGAAATGCGCGAACAGGCGACGCGCCAGAGCCAGCGCGTCGTCCTCGAACCCGGCCGCCACGCCGTACTGGATGACGAGGTGCATCACCGCGGCGCCTGCGCGTGCGCCTACGTGATAGTGACGGCGACCTCGCCGTTGCGGATCTCCACCGGGTAGGTCACCACCCGCACGTTGGGATCGAAAACCGACTGTCCGGTGGTGATGTCATACTCCCAGGAGTGCCACGGGCAGCGCAGGATGCGGCCCTCCGCGCCGTAGCGGAACTCGTAGACGTCCGAAGGCAGCGTGGTGCCAACGACCTGCCCGAGGCAGACGCGGGCCGCCTGGTGCGGGCACGAATTCTTGAGCGCGTAAAAGGTGCCGTCGAGATTGAAGATGCCCACCTCGCGCCCCTCGAGGCGGACGATCTTACGCCCGCCGGGCGGGATGTCGTCGGTACGCGCCACGACGTGTTGGGCCATGGCCGTTCACTTCGCCCCGCGGTTCGGCGCCATGAGGCGGTCGCCGTACACCGCCAGCGCGTTGTCCGCCATCACCCGCTGGCGCAGCGCGTCGGGGACATCTCGGATCATCTCGAACGGGTCGCCCAGAGCCCACTCCGGGTAATTGCTGGAGAACAGGAGAGTGCGCTCCGCTTCGATCATATCCAGTACCTGGTGCAGGTACTTCGGCTCCGGGGCTGCTTCGAGCGGGTACGTCGTCGAGTAGAAGTGGTCGAGAATGTAGCGGCTCGGGGCCTGCTTGACCCACGGCGTTTCCGATCTCTGCGCCTTCCAGTTCTTGTCGAAGCGCCACATGACGTGCGGCAGCCAGAACACCCCCCCGTTGTAGAGGACGACTTTCAGCGTCGGGAAACGCTCGAACACACCTTCGGTCACCATGCTCATGATGTGGCCCATGTAGCTCTGCGGCAGCGAGCCGTACCACTCGAAGTATGTCGTCGGGTGGCCGACCGCCGTCGCCGGCGACGAGGTGCCGGCGCCTTCGCCGCCAACCTGCAGGGCGAGCGGCAGATTGTGTCGGACGCAGGCTGCGTAGATCGGGTGGTACGCCCGTCGCCCGAAAGGAGCCTCGCTGGCGCTGCCCATCAGCACCTGCACCATGCCGGGATCGTCGCCCAGTCGGTCGATCTCGGCTACTGCCTGATCCGGGTCCTGCGGGGCAATCAGAATCGAGCCCTTGTAGCACGCGAACGGCCGAATCCAGGCGTCGAGGGTCCAGTCGTTGACGCCTCTGGCGATGGCAGCCGCCAGGTCGGGGTTCGGCTGCACGCCCAGGTTCTGGAGACTGCCAGTCAGGATGGCGAGGTCCACCCCGCGCCGGTCGAGATACTGCTCCTTGACCCAGGTCGGATCAGCGGCGGGATGTGGGCGCACCCCGTCCGCGGGCGGTGGCATGGGCGCGTCGCCATAGGTCACGCCTATCTTCTTGAAGCCATGCCGGGCCAGGGGTGGCCCGCTTTTGCGGCCGACGCGCCAGCGCAGTCCCGCGGGGACGTAGGGCACGATGGCGCCCCAGTCGGCGATATGGTGGTGCAGGTCGACGTCGACCGCTCGGGGGCGGGAGGACATGGGCAACGGGATTAGCGATGTGGCTCCAGGACGCGCGGGCCGAAGAACTCGACGACGTTGTCGACGAAGATGCGCCGTTTCAGGGTGGCCGGCAGGAATGACAGAACGGTGAGGGGATTGTCGAAGTCCCAGTGCGGGTAGTCGCTGGCGAAGATCACCGTTCTCTCGGCATGCAGCATCTCGAACATCTGGAGTAGATGCTGCCGGTTGTCCGGCTCCTCAATCGGCTGCGTGCTGAAGTAGCAGTTGCCGAGGATGTACTCGCTGGGCAGCTTCTTCAACCGCGGGACCTCGGCCCTAAGGGCTGGATACATCCGATCCAGGCGCCACATCACGTACGGGGCCCAACAGATGCCACCCTCGATGAAGCCGAAGCGCAGGCTCGGGAACTCCTCGAACAGGCCCTCGCTCACCACGCTCACGCAGTGCGCCATCATGGTCTGCGAATGGTCAGTGTGGAACTCGAGATAGGTGGACGGGTAGCCGACGCCAGTGGGCGGGTTGGCGATGCCCGTCCCCTCCGAGCCGACGTGGATTGCCACCGGGAGGTTGTGCTCGACGGCGGCGCGGTAGATCGGCCAGTAGTACTTCTGGCCGTACGGTATCCGCGCCGCGCTGGCCATCAGCACCTGGACCATGCCCGGGTCGTCACCCAGGCGATGAATCTCGCGCGCCGCGGCCTCCGGATCCTGCGGGGCCACATTGATCGAGCCCTTGAAACAGGGAAATGGCCGCACCCACTTGTCCAGCAGCCAGTCGTTGTACGCGCTGACCAGCGCGCTGGAGAAGCGCGGGTCGGGCTGGATACTGGCGCCAGTCATGGTGCCGGTCATGACCCCGATGTCGATCCGGTACTTTTTCAGCAGCTGCTGAATGACCCACTCTGGGTCGCCAGCGGGGAGGCCGTCCTCCTCGCGGACGGCGTCGTCCATCACGCCCGAGCCGGTATTGGCATACGCCCGCGCCGCGAAGCTGGGCCCGCCGTTCTCCAGCCACGGATGCCACGCGCGTGGCAAGTACGGCCTGAGCTCCTGGTAGCTGGGCAGGTCGTTGTGCACGTCGGTGTCGATGGCACGCAAAGCGGCGAGTCTGTCCGCTGACGAAACGGCCGCGGCTTCGGCTCGCGGTTTGGTCTCGATGGTCATCGACGGTACCTCCCTGAGCTGCCTCGGCGACAGCTCCTCAGCCAAGAATAGACGAGTCGCCGAAGGCGGCGCCAAGCGCCTCGTCCCCGGCCCGGTGCGTGGTACACATATCAGGTGAAGGGGATCGACGAGCAATGACGTACGCAGACGTCCGGGCTGCCCGCGCGCGTGTCCTGTTCAAGGCGCCGGGACAGCAGGTCAACGGGCTCGAGGCGGTACCGGAGGGTCTCTGGCTCTGCGATCAGCGCGACAATCACAGCTACCTGGTCGACTACAAGGGGCGGCTGGTCACCAGCTTTCCCAGCCCGGCGCGCAACGCGAGCGGGCTGACCTTCGGAGCAGGATCGGTCTGGGTGGCCTCGAACACTAGGCCGTCGCTGATCTTCCGGCATGACCCCCGGACCGGCCACTGCCTCGCCTACCTCATCCTTGCTGGCGAAGGCGGCGTTCACGGCCTCCAGTGGCGACCCTACGGGCCGGGCGAACAGCCGCCGGCTTCCGCGGAGCCGAAGCCCGAGCTCCACGCCACAGCGCCAGCCGGTCGGTTGAACGGAGGACCTGGCATCAGTGGCACCCTCTGGGTGAGCCGCCCCGGCGCCCACCGCATCGACCACCTGGACGCCGAGACGGGCGACGTGCTGGGCTCCGTCCCGTTCCCACCCCCGCGCTCGCACGGGATGTTCTGGGACGAGCGGGATGGCAGCCTGAGTGTGGCGGAGACCAATGGCGGGCACATCCTTCGTCTCGACCCACGGAACGGTGAGCTTCTCGAGGAGTGGCGCATCGAGGGGCCCGAAGTCCACGGCCTGAGCCGCGGCGCTGACGGCCGCGTCTGGGTGGGCGACGCGTCGACCAACGACATCCTGGTGGTGGAACGCTGATCACCGCGCGTCGGGCAGGCTGTCCAGAATCTCGTCCTTGAACGCGAACAGGGCGGGCAAGCCGCCGGTGTGGATGAAGACCACCGTGCTCTCCGCCCCGAGCAGCCCGCGCCTGGCATGGTCCACGACCCCGGCCATCGCCTTGGCGGTGTAGATGGGGTCCAGCATGAGGCCCTCGGTCCGAGCCGCCAGGCGCATCGCCTCCAGGCCGCGCGGGCTGGGCGCGCCGTAGGCGGTCTCGACGTAGTCGTCGTAGCTCTCGACATCCCCTTCGTCCAGATCCATCTGCCAGCCGAGCATCGCCAGCGCGGCGCGCGCGCCGTCGAGCGCGCCCGAGACGCGATCGTCCCCGTAGTGCTGGCTGATGGCCACCGTGCGGAAGGTGCGGCCGAGCAGCTTCCGACCCAGGATCAGCCCGGCGTGGCCTTTGTTGCCCGAGGCCATGTACAGATGCGTCGGCTCCGCCCCGAGCGCCGCCATCTGTTCGACGATCTCCAGGGTGCAGAGCAGATACGCCAGCGCCGACCCCGCCGCGAATGCGCTGGCGTGGTTCATGACGAACGGCCGTTTGCCGGCCCGCCGGACCTCGTCTGCCGTCTCGCGCAGCAGCCGATCCATGGCAGCGCTGGCGGTGGCCCGTTCGCTCGTCTCGACCCAGCGGATCTCGGCCCCCAGCAGCCGGTCGACCAGCAGATTGCCCTGCCACCCCCATTCGCGATCCGCCCGCAGAACGAGAATGGTCTGCATACCCAGCAGGTTGGCGGCCGCCGTGGACTGGCGGGCCGAGTTGGACTGGGCCTCCAGCCCGGCGATGAAGACGTCGGCGCGCTGCCGAACGGCTTCGGCCATGCGGAACTCCAGGTTGCGGGCCTTGTTGCCGCCGAAGGCCAGGCCGGTCAGGTCGTCGCGCTTGACGAAGAGCCGGCCGATGCCCAGCGCGCGAGCCAGGCGCGGCGCTTCGTGGAGCGGCGTGGGCAGCAGCGCCAGCGGTACCCGCGGAACGTCGGCCTCGGCGTAGCGGGCACGAACCTGGTCGACGCTGAGCGGACGGACGACCGGTTCCAGAGTCTCGGGCCGCGTCTGGAGCACGGGGCGATTGTAATTCGTCTACCCTTGGCCAGCACGGAGGTGCCGCGTGGCCCCGGTCGTCGACTCCCACGTCCACATCTTCCCGCCCCTTGGCGAGCGGTCGGGCTTCGCCTCCGAGGCGGAGCATCGCCAGTTTCTCCAGCTGTACATGGCCACGCACGGCGAGCCGGTCCGCCGCCTGCGCGACCACGTCGAGATCCACGAGCAGACGCTGCACGACGGCCGCCTCGACGGGCCGGCCAGCCTTCGGCCGGTCGACTTCCGCGTCGGCCGCTTCGGCCGCTTCGAATGGACCGCTCAGGGCGAGGACCTGTACTTGCAGTTCTTCCCGCCCAGTCTACAGACGATGGCGAGCCCGCCCGAGCTCATGCTCCAGCAGATGGCACGGGCCGGGGTCGACCGCGCCGTGCTCCAGAACGCGCGCCTGTACGGACGACTCGACGACTACTTCGCCGACGCCGTGCGGGCCTACCCCGATCGCTTCATCGGCCTGGCGGACGTCGACGAAGCGGCTGCCCATACCGACGCGCAGATCGCCAAGCTGCGCTGGGCGGTGCGCGAGCTCGGGCTGCGCGGCCTCTACTACGCCAACCGCGCCCTCTTCACCAACGGCTACGCCCACCCGTTCGACGACCCGCTGTTCGACCCGTTCTGGGAGGAGGTGCGCGGCCTCCACATCCCGGTCTTCTGGGAGATCGTCGGCGTCCCCAACCCGGCCGACGGCGATCAGCTCCTGCGTGAGGTGGCTCGTCTGAACCGTTGGGCCGAGCGCTGGCCCGACGTCCCTGGCGTGTGGACCCACGGCTTCGCGCCCGAGCTTCTCGCGCGGATGCCCGAGCCGCTCGCGGCGCTGCTGGGCCGCGACCAGCTGACGGTGGAGATCCTGTACCCGATCCACTGGGCGCGCACCCACGAGTACCCGTTCACGGAGCTGCGCCCGGCGCTCGAGACGCTGCACCGGCGGGTGGGCGGCGGCCGCCTTGTCTGGGGCTCGGACATGCCGAACGTCGAGCGCAACTGCACCTATCGCCAGTCGCTCGACTACCTCCGCCAGCTGACCGAGGGCTGGCTCCCGAGCGCCGACCTCGACCGCATCCTGGGCCTGAACATCCTGGACCTGCTCGGCGCTGGCCGCGCTTGGTAGTGTGGTAGTTCGTTAGTTGACAGGGTTGGAGCTCACTTCTTAGGATGGCACCACTTGGGGGCGTGGCTAGATGCAGCGCTCGCGGCGGTAGCTCGGCGCCCACGCGTTGATCGTTGATACGGGGGTAAGGCGAATGGATACGGGCATGACGCGGCGACTCTCGCGCCGGCACCTGTTGCGGGGCACCGCGCTCGCGCTCGGCAGCATTCCGGGTGCGGCAATCGTGGCCGCCTGCGGCGGGGGCGCGCCGCCCCAGCCAGCGGCGACGAGCCAGCCCGGGGCGGCCGCCCCGGCGGCGACGGGCGCGACCTCGGCGCCCCAGGCGGCGACCACGCCGGCGGCCGGAGCGCGCGTCGTCATTCGCGACCACGACTGGCTCCAGGGCAACCCCGGCCAGCAAGGCGACTGGTACGACGCCTTCATCGCCAAGTTCGAGGACGAGCACCCCGATATCAAGGTCGAGCGCGAGTGGTTCCCACGCGCCGAGATGCACGCCAAGCAGCTCGCCCTCGCCGCCACCGGCCAGATCGGCGACACCGTCCGGATCAACCTGGCGCCCATGGTCTCGGAGATGCAGCTCAAGGGCGTCGTGCGTGACCTGAACTCGCTCTATCAGGGCGACCAGGCGTGGGTCAACAACGACCTCAAGCAGTTCTGGCCAGGCAACATCAAGACCTATACGCGCGAGGGTAAGCTGTGGGGCCTGCCCGTGGTGGGCCACCCTGGCAACCTCCAGTACTACGTCAACCGCACGATGGTCGAGAAGGCCGGGCTGAAGATGCCGCCGGCTGATGGCAACTGGACCTTCGACGACATGCTCGCGCTGGCGAAGGGCCTGACCAAGAGCGAGGGCGGCCGGACAACCGTCTACGGCGTCCTCCCGCCCGTCAACGACGCCTCGTGCAACGAGGGTATGGTCGGCTTCCTGCGCGCCTTCGGCGGCGACCTGTTCGACGCCGACGGCAAGCAGTGCCTGCTCAACACGGCCGAATCCAAGGCTGGCCTGCGGGCGCTGACCGAGCTGTACAAGTCGGGCGCCGCCTACCCCTGGCAGCCCGACGTCGACGAGCAGCGGCAGGAGCTTTTTCAGAGCCAGAAGGTCGGCATGGTCATCCAGACGAGCTTCGCCGCTTCGGCGTGGCCCGCCCAGATCGCCAAGCGGCCGGACCCATTCGAGATGGACGTCTTCCCCAACCCGCTCGGCCCAACGGGCAAGCACGCCACCCAGGTGTCCTCGGACGGCAAGAGCGTCTCCATGGCCAGCAAGAACCCCGACAAGGCGTGGACCGTCCTGTCGCGCCTGTACACGGGCCAGCGCCACGGGATCGAGCGCTTCACCAATGGGCTGGGCAGCCCGGGCAGCCGCTTCGACGTCTGGGGCAGCGACGAGTTCCGCCAGGCGGCCCCCAAGCTGCAGAACATCGCCAAGGTGCTCGTGCTGCCGCCAGCGCCCGACATGCTGCCCTGGTACTACCCGAGCAACGGCCGCTTCGCCGAGGTCGAGCCGGTGCTCCTGAACGAGTACCTGAAGGTCACCCTGGGCCAGCTCGACGCCGACCAGTTCGCCGACAACACCGCCAAACAGATCCAGGCAATCATGGACAAGCAGGGCGTCTGAGCCAGCCACGGGCTCGACTCTCGGCACCGCCGCCTGAACCGGAACGACGACGCAGTGGCGACACACGCAGCAGCGACGGCTGTCAGGCCGATCAGGGCGGGCGGAACGCTGCGCCGCGAAGAGGTCTTCTGGGCCTACGTCTTCCTGCTGCCGTGGCTCATCGGCCTGGTGGCTTTCATCCTCGGGCCGATCCTGTTTTCGCTCGGCCTCAGCTTCTTCAACTACACCCTCGGTCGAGACGCCACCTTCATCGGCTTCGACAACTGGATCAAGGCGTTCACCCAGGACGAGCTGTTCTGGCCGTCGCTCGGCCGGACCCTGCTATGGACGGTCTGCGTCGTGCCGCTCAGCGTCTTCGGCGCCCTGTTGACGGCGACGCTGCTCAACGCGCGGCTGCGGGCGACGACGTTCTACCGGACCATCTTTTTCCTGCCCCATCTGACGCCGATCGTGGCGGCTATCTACATCTGGCTGTGGCTGCTGAATCCGCAGTACGGGCTGCTGAACGAGATCATCTGGCAGGTCGGACTGCACCTGACGGGCGCCGGCTTCAAGGGGCCGGGCTGGTTCGGCGACACTAGCTGGGCCATGCCGGCCCTCATGGCCGTGGCGCTCTGGGGCGCCATCGGGGGCAACATGATGGTCATCTTTCTCGCCGGCCTCCAGGGCATCCCGCAGGAGCTGTACGAGGCCGCGGCGATCGACGGCGCCAACGCGCGGGCGCGGTTCTGGCACGTCACGATCCCGATGATCTCGCCGACGCTGTTCTTCAACTCCGTGCTGGCCTGCATCGCCGCCTTCCAGGTGTTCGAGCTGCCGTTCATCGCCACCAAGGGCGGCCCCGCCTACGCCACCTGGGTGTACGGCCTCCACATCTACCGCACCTCGTTCGAGTTCTTCGATATGGGCTACGGCTCCACCCTGGCGTGGGTCCTGTTCATCGTGCTGAGCGTCTTCACCTACGTGCAGTTCCGCTCCTCCAGGGGCTGGGTGTTCTACGGCGGTGAGGGACGCTGATGGTTGGACGAGCAGCGCCCGTACGCGCGAGCACGGGGGTCCGCCCGGCGTCGCGTGCCGCCAGCCTCCCGGCCCTGCGCCTGCGCCGCGTCGGCCTGCACGCGATCGCCATCGCGCTCGGCGTCATCCTGATGCTGCCCTTCTATTGGGCTCTGGTGGGATCGTTGAAGCAGGTGCAGGAGCTCCGCCAGATCCCGCTCGTGTGGTGGCCCGCCGTCCCCCAATGGCGCAACTACGCCGACGTGTGGAGCGTGCGCTTCTTTGGCAACTGGGCCTGGAACACGGTCTTCCTCACGACGATCGCCACGACCGGCACCGTCGTGTCGTCGTCGCTGGCGGGCTACGCGTTTGCGCGGCTCCGCTTCCCGGGCCGGAACCTCCTGTTCACCCTGACGCTGGCGACACTCATGCTGCCGAGCTACGTGCTGCTCATTCCCAACTACATGCTGTTCTGGCAATTGGGGTGGTTGAACACCTATCTGCCCTTGACGGTACCGTACTGGTTCGGCAGCGCCTTCTTCATCTTCCTGTTCCGACAGTTCTTCATGACCATCCCCACCGAGCTGGATGAAGCAGCGCGCATCGATGGCGCGAGCTATCCGCGCATCCTCTGGAGCATCATGCTGCCCTTGAGCGGCCCAGTGTTCGCCACCGCGGCCATCATCGAGGGCATCAACCAGTGGAACTCTTTTCTGCGGCCGCTCCTCATCCTGAACCGCCCGGAGACGTACCCGCTGAGTGTGGGGCTGCGCTACTTCGTCGTCAATCCGGGCGACAACCTGCCAAAGGACCACCTGCTGATGGCCGCCGCCGTCATGATGACCCTGCCCGTCATCATCCTGTTCTTCATCGGCCAGCGCTCGTTCGTCCGCGGCGTCGTCATGTCCGGCATCAAGGGCTAGGCGCCCTGCCGCAGCCGCTGACGACGTGAAGTTCACCCTGAACACGCTGGGGGCCCCGGGCTGGGACCTGGAGCACACCGCCAGAAATGCCCGCGCCTACGGCTACGCTGGCGTGGACCTGAGGCTGCTCGACGGCGAGCTCATCAGCCTGGAGTCGGTCCGGGCCAACCGTGACCGCCTGCGGGTCCTGTTTCCGGCCGACGAGCTGCCGATCGCGGCGCTGGCCACCTCCGTCCGCCTGGCAGCGGCGGACGCCGCCGCGCGCCAGCGCGCCAGCGACGAAGCCCGGGCCTGGCTCGACCTGGCCGCCGAGCTCAGCGTGCCGGTCATCCGGGTGTTCGCCGCCCGACAACCACCCGAGCTGGACCTCGAGCGCAGCGTCGAGGTCGTCGGCGACATGCTGGCGCAGCTCGCGGGCCACGCCGCGACCGCCGGCGTGAAGGTCGGCGTCGAGACGCACGACGAGTTCGCCAGCGCCGCCACCGTCGCCCGCGCTCTGGCGCTGGTGCCGGGTCCGTGGGTCGGCGCGGTCTGGGACATGTACCACACGGCGCGGATGGGCGAAACGCCTGCCCAGGCCCTGGCCGAGCTCGGCGACCGCGTGCTGAACGTCCACGTGAAGGACGGCCGGCGCACCGCCGACGGGTGGCAGTTGCTGCTGCTCGGCGAGGGCGAGATCCCGGTGAAGGAGGCGCTGCGCCTGCTCATGGAACGCGGCTACGACGACTTCGTCTCGGTGGAGTGGGAGAAGAAGTGGCACCCTGAGCTCCCCGAGCCGGAGGTCGCGTTTCCCCAGTACCTGGCGCTGCTGCGGGACTACGTGCGCGAGCTGGGCTAGCGCGGACGCGGGAAGGGGCGCTAGGCGCTCGTCTCGACTGCGCCGACCATCAGGCTGACCAGGTCGCTGGCGGAGGTCGTCGCGGGCTGGCGCTCGCCCACCAGCCGCCCGCGCCGCATGACGAGCAGGCGGTCGGCGACCTCGAACACATCCTGCATGTTGTGGGTGATCATGACCACCGGCACACCCTCGTCGCGGAGCGCGCGCACCAGTTGCAGCACTTTGCGCTGCTCCGGTACGCCGAGCGCCGCGGTCGGCTCGTCCATGATCATCAGGCGGGCGTTCCAGTACACGGCGCGGGCGATGGCCACCGCCTGGCGCTGGCCGCCCGACATCTGGCGCATCGGCCGGCCGAGGTTCGGAATGCGGATGTCCAGGCGGTCCAGCACCCCCCGCGCTTCGCCGTGCATGCGGCGCCGATCGACCGCTGGCAGAAAGCCGAGCACGCGCCGCGATGGCTCCCGCCCGAGAAAGATGTTGGCCGGCGCATCGAGGTTCTCGCACAGGGCGAGATCCTGGTAGATCGTCTCGATGCCCGCGCTGCGCGCCTCCATGGGCGAGGCGAAGCTGACCTCGCGCTCACCCAGGTAGATGTGGCCAGCATCGGGCCGGAAGACGCCCGAGATGCCCTTGATGAGTGTCGACTTGCCGGCGCCGTTGTCGCCGAGCAGACCGACCACCTCGCCCGGGTGCACCTCGAGGCTGACGTTGTCGACCGCTACCAGGCCGCCGAAATGCTTCGACAGCCCGACCACACGCAGCGCTGGCGCCCTGGCCGTCATCGGGCCACGCGCGCCTTTGCCTGGTCGACCAGCACGGCCAGGATGATGACGACGCCGACGGCGATGAACTGCCAGAACGGGTTGATGGCCAGGATCACCAGCCCATTCTGGATGACCGCGATGATGAGCGCGCCGATGACGGTGCCCATGATCGTGCCGGCCCCGCCGAACAGCGACACGCCACCGATCACAACCGCCGCTATCGCGTCCAGCAGCAGCGGATCGCCGGCGCTGGCGGCGCCGCTGGTGAAGCGCACCGTGTACAGCACGCCGGCGGTGGCGGCCAGCATCGCCGACAGCACGTAGATCAGGATGGTCTGGCGCTGCACCGGGATGCCGGCACGGAGCGCGGCTTCGGCGTTGCCGCCGAGGGCGTAGGTGTGCTGGCCGAAGCGCGTCTTCGCCAGCAGCCACCAGCACACGACGACGATGACCAGCGTCAGCGTGAGCGGGTGCGGCAGGATGCCCAACACCTGGCGCACCTCGGCGCCGGCGAGCCCGGCCGGCTGGTTCAGGAATGTGAAGCCCACGCGCGGGTGGTAGTAGAAGAGCGAGCCGTTGCCGACCTGGCCAAGACCGCGGATCTGCACGCTGACGGGCTGGCCGCCGGACAGCAGGTACGCCGCGCCGCGGGTCACGCCGTACATGCCAAGCGTGCCGATGAACGGCGGGACCCGAAACCGCGCCACCAGCGTGCCGTTCACCAGGCCAGCGACGAGTCCGGCGATCAGCCCGGCGACGAGCCCGGCCAGTACCACCACCAGCAGCGGCGACGCCTCCCCGAGCCGCGTCATGACCATGGCCGAGACGACCGCTGACAACCCCATGACGTACGCGACCGACAGGTCGATGCCGCCAGCGATGATGACGAACGTCAGGCCGAGCGCCATGATCATGCCGATCGAGGCGTTGGCGCCAATGCTCTGGAAGTTGAAGGGGTCGAAGAACCCGCGGCCGGTGACCGAGAAGATGACCAGCAGGACGAGCAGAAACAGCCACGACCAGGACTGCTCCACCACCGCGAGCAGCCGGTGGCGCGGCTGCTCGCGATTGTCCACCACTCCGCCAGTTTCCTGGCGGACGCGATCCGTCGCTGCTCCTTGCGCCACGCTACTGGTTCTTGTAGATCGCTTGCTGAGCCTCGGGCGAGTCGACGTTGTCGCGGGTGATCAGGACGTACGTGGTGGGGACGCGCTTCTGGAGGGCGCTCGTGTCGCCATGGACCGCCTTGACGGCGTAGTCCACGCCGGTGGTGCCCATCTCGTACGGCTGCTGCGCAATCACGAGGTCGACGGCTCCGGCGCGCAGGTCGGCGATCGCCTGCTCGGGCGCGTCGAAGTTGGCCACCTTCACCACGCCGGCCAGGTTGGCGCTCTTGACCGCCTGCGCCGCGCCTTCGGCGCTGAACAGGTTGGTGCCGAAGATCCCCGCGAGATCAGGCGTGCGCTGTAGCACGGCGCCCGTCTGCTGGGCGGCGATGGCCGCGCTGTCGTTGTTGTAGTCGACGCCGACCAGGGAGACCGCGCCGTTGGTGGCGTTGATCGCGTCTTTGCAGCCCTCTTCGCGCTGAATGACGGTGCTGGCGTTCGGGCTCACGTTCTGGATGTACAGCTTCCCGGTGCCACCCATGCCATCGATCAATGCCTGACAGCCAATGCGGCCGCCGTCGACGTTGTCGGAGCCTATGTACGAGAGGGGGAACGTGACAGGCCCTTTCTCATAGTCGCCGTCGCCAATGAACGTGTCGACCGAAATGATGTTGATGCCCGCGTCGTTGGCCCGCTGCAACGGCTGAATCATGGCCTGCTTGTCGACAGCGGCGATCAGGAGCCCGTCCACTTTGCGGGCGATCATCGCGTCGACGAGCGCCGTCTGACCGACCGTGTCGCCGGCCTGAGACGGGCCATCGGCGATGAAGTTGACGCCGAGCTCTTCCGCCCTGGCCTGGGCGCCCTTCTGCATCGTGATGTAGAAAGGGTCGCCCTTGACGCCGATGATCAGGGCGACCGTCGGCTGCGCCGCCTGCGAGAACGTCGGGGTAGCGGGCACCACGGCGAGCGCGGCGACGATTGTGGCGGCCGCCACGCGCTGTAGCCAGCGACGGCCAAGACGACGACCAGGGACCGAGTGTGCCATGAACGAGCCTCCATCCTGCGCACCCTGCCAACCTCCCGGGTGCGGCGTTGCCAACAACGGTCGTCCATCCTAGGAACCCCCGCCCCGGCTGTCAAATCGCTCTTGGCCCTGTAAGAGTTCACACTGATGCGGGGGTGTGAGCGAGGAGCAGGTGACGGCAGGCGACCAGGGGATCGAGGTTCTGGGCGCGCCAGGTGCCAAAGAGGGTGGCTAGCGTGCAGAAGGTCTGGGTGCCT
>JAABUQ010004250.1_pt1 | contig 24723 bp, 22 predicted proteins | sample 5560001 | NCBI WGS metagenome assembly JAABUQ01 (sample SAMN10711888, study PRJNA513371) | rock metagenome | isolation source: Antarctica rocks | place: Antarctica: Victoria Land, Finger Mt nord | collected 2015-12-18
GTCGCGACCAAAGTTCGCTCGAGCGCCTCGCCGAGCGCGCCGAAGGTTGGCCTGCCGGTCTGGCCCTTGTCGCGACGGCCGCTTCACTGGGAAATGCCCCCGCGGCTCCGGACGTGCTGGGTACGCCGGACGATCAGACGCGCCCGCTGCTCTTTGCGTACCTCGCAGAAGAAGTGCTCGACGGGTTGGGCGATGATGAACGGCTGTTTCTCCTCGAGACCTCCATCCTCGATGTGCTCGATGCGGAGTTATGTAACGCCCTCACGCAGCGCGAAGATGCCGGCGGCATTCTGTCGTCGCTGTGCGCGCGCGGGTTGTTCGTTACGCACCACACGGGCGAAGCGTACAAGACCCACCAGCTCTTCCATGAATTCCTGCACGACACGCTGCTGCGCACCCGCGATCGGGCGGACATCGCCGACTTGCACCGGCGCGCCGCCGCGGTGCTCGAGCAGCGCGGCGACCGGCCCGGACAGATCGAGCACCTCCTCGATGCGGGCGATTTGGAAGACGCCGCTGCCGTGCTGGAAACCGCCGCTTTTGCGATGCTTTCGGGCGGTCTGCTCGCGCGCGTCGCTCCGTTCTTACAGCGCGTCGGTAGCACGCGCATCGAAGCCAGTCCGACATTGTTGATCGCGCGTGGTAAACTCGCGCAGTTGCGCGGCGATTGGGATCCTGCGCTCGCCTCGCTCGAACGTGCTATCCGCGATGCACGCGAGCTGGAACAGTACGACGTGCTGGCTGAAGCGGTCCGCGTTTTGGCGCCGATTTTGGCGTCACGCGGTGAATTCGTGCACTTGCTCGAGTTGCTCGATCAGACGCTGATGCTCGGCGACAAACTGACTGAATCAACCCGCACGGCGCTCTCGATGACGCTCGGCGCGGTGCTGCTCGAGAACGATCGTTTCGATGACGCGCTACGCGTGTTCGGAGAAATCATGCCTTCGCTAACGGCCCGTGGCGATCTCGCCTTGCAAGGCATGGTGTTGCACAACACGGGCGTTGCGCACGTTCGCCGTGGCGATCCATACGCTGCGCTCGTTTTCTACGAACGCGCGCTCAAGGTTAAACGCAGCGTGGGGCAGCGCGTCTCCGCCCTGCTCACGTTGAATAACCGCATCAACCTTTTGCGTTTGCTGGGCGACTACGATGACGCCGAAACGCTCACGCGCGAGTTCCTCGCTGAAGCCTACGATATCGGAAACGCGCATCTGGTCGCGCACGCGCATGAGAATGAAGGGGCGCTCAAACTCGTGCGCGGCGACGCCGCCGCCGCTCAGGTCGCCTTCTCAAAAGGGCAGGCAGCGTGCGATCCGGCCGACGTGGTCGTGCTGCCCGACGTGCTCCAGGGTCTGGGCCGCACGGCGCTCGCCCTCGAACGTTACACGGACGCCGACGAAGCGTGCGCGAAGGCAATCAATCTTCTGCGGACCGCAAAACGACTCGCCTTCACGGCTCCCGTGCTGGTCACGCGGCTCGAATGTGCGATCGCGTCCGGCGAGGTGCCGCGTGCCGTGGCGCTCGCCGGCGAGGCGCTTGCTGCGGTCGCCGATGCGCCGGACGCCGTCATGATCGCCAGCGTCAATCTCGACGTGGCGGCGGCGTTGGCCGCGGTTCTCCCACAACTACCCGCCGACGACGTTGCGCAAGCCGAACACCTTGCAGCCAGTGCGGCGACGACGGCGTTGGCGCTCGTCCACCAGCGCGATTACCGGTTTCTGATGCGTACGAAGGCCGCGTTTGCGCAGTTGCAGCCGCATTTTCGCCGCTGGGGAATCGGTGCTGCGTTGGAATCGCACGCGACGGCCGCCGCGCCGTCTCTACGCATCGACATGCTCGGTGGTTTTCGGATTCACGTGCGTGGCGAGCCGCTTCCTCCGCAAGCCTGGAAACGCCGTAAGGCGCGCGACATTCTCGCATTATTGGTGAGCCTGCGCGGAACGTCGGTGCCGCGTTCTCGCCTGACCGATCTGTTCTGGGCCGATGCCGAAGCGGATGCGGCGCACGATAATCTGCGCGTGACGATCAGCGCGATCCGTAAGGCTGTCGGGGATGTCGTAAAATTCGAAGGCAACGCGTATCGGTTCGTCGCTCCCCCGAGCGCGCAGGTCGACATCGATCTGTTCGAAGCGCATCTCGAAGGGGCACGCCAAGCGCTGGGCAGCGGCCGCCACGACGTTGCGCGGCGCGAGTACGCCGCCGCGGCCGAACTGTATCGCGGCGAATTTCTCGACGGCATCGAAGACGATGGGTGGCAGTGGCGCGAACGCGAGCGCCTACACTCGGCCGCTCTTGAAGCGCTGCGCTGGCTGGCCGCCGACGCGGAGGGTGATCCCGAATTCCGCCGCCACATTCTCGAACGGCTGTTGGAGATCGCGCCGTTCGAGCTTGACGCCGTTCGCCGCCGGCTCGATTTGATGACCGCTGAAATGCGGGTGGTTGACGCTCGCCGCGACTACGACGCCTGGAAGGCGCGCTACCGGGCCACGGTCGGCGTGGACCCCCCGGAGATCTGGTGCCCGCCGCTCACAATCGCCGGCGCGGCCGCTGCGAGTGTTCGCGATTTGTCACACGCTTCGGCCTAGAATCGGCCTAGCGGTCCCCTAAGGAGGGGAAGCAGCCCGGCCAAGGGGGGCCGCCGTGAACGAGGGAACGGAAGGGTCGGTTACGCACCGGTCCTTCCGGCTAATGGTCCCATAGGCACTCCACCGAGCAATTCCATCCAAGGTACAATCCAAGAGCCGCTTTGCGGAGTCTTGCTTGTACTTTGTTCGCTTTCTGTTACACCCGTCGCAGTAAAGTGACTTGACTCACTTTCCTTACGTTCATCTAAAGGAGCCCGGTGCATACGATCGTTACCAAACGCTTGATCGGTGCGGCGCTTGGCGCTGCACTGGTGTCCCTCGCCCATCAGTCGGCTGCGGAGGCGGCCGTGGTGCACCCACTGGGTGCGCGCGCGATGGGGCAGACCCTGAGCTGGTCGGCTACCTCCACGAAATCCATGGCACCGCTGCTCACCAAGGCGACGGATCTCGGCCAAATCGCCGGCTCGACGCCGCTACGCATCGTCGTCGGTTTGCAGATGCGCAATCTCGCGGGTGCCAAAATGCTGCTCCAGCTGGAGCACACGCCGTTCAATTCGCTCTATCAGACCAAGACGACGCCCGCCAAGTTCACGGCCGCCTATAACCCGACCGGTGCCCAAGTGGCCGCCGTCGGGCAATATCTCGTCAGCCGAGGCTTCACCAGCGTTGCGGCGGAGTCCAACAACTTGATGGTGACCGGCAATGCGACGGCCGCGCAGGTCGAGGCGGCGTTCCAAACGCGCATCGACAACTTCCGCCAACCCAACGGCCAGCGGATTTATGCTCAGGTTCTGCCTGCGTTGGTGCCCGCCAGTCTCGGCGGCACGGTGCTCGCCGTCCTCGGGCTCAACGACATCCAGATGCATACGGCAATCGTCCGTTCGCGTCTCTCGCGGCTGACGCGTTCGTTCGCGTCGCTCCACCCCGTTGCTGTTGGATCCCCGCAACCGTCCCCGCCGCCTGGAGCATCTCCGCCGCCTGACGCCTGCTTGCTTCCGCCCGACCCGGTCACCAACGCCTGCACGCGCGGCTACACGGCCACCGACTTCCGCATCGTGTATGGCGGCACGAAGATCAACAACCTTCACCATTACGACGGCACGACGTCGACAACCGGCTATGCGGATAACATGGCCGTCTTCGCCGAAGGCAACCTCGCGCAAGTGGTCAAGGACCTGCGCACGTATGAAGCGGTCAACAAGCTTCCGCAAGTTGCGTACAGCATCCGGCCCGTCGGTATCTTCAGCCCCGACGTAGCCGGCCTCGACGAGTGGGATCTCGACACCCAAAGTTCCAGCGGCATCGCTTATAAGGTCAACCACTTGACCGTCTATGACACGACGTCATTGACCGACTCCGACACGGGACTCGAATTCAATAAGTTCGTGACGGACAATACATCCAACGAAGGCAACGCCTCGTTCGGCGAGTGCGAAGCGTTCCCGTACATCGACGGCGCGATGGTGCTCGACGATGAAGTCTTCCTCCAGGGAGCCTCGCAGGGTCAGACCGTCTTCGTGTCATCGGGCGATAACGGCTCAGGTTGTCCGGTACTCATTTCAACCGGGATCCCGGCCTCAGGACCGCCCGAAGTAAGCTATCCGGCGTCGTCACCGTACGTCGTCGCTGTGGGCGGGACGTCTCTGCTCAGTGACGCCACCACCGTGAAGTACGACGGGGAAGCCGGTTGGATCGGCAGCGGCGGCGGACCGAGCCAATTCGAGAACGAGCCCTACTGGCAAAAAGGCGTCGGCTTCCTGGCCGCGGATGAAGCCGGCTTGCGACAGGTGCCTGATACCTCGATGGACGCCGACCCTAATGTCAGCCCGGCGATCATCTATGTAAGCGGTGCCATCTTCTACGTCGGCGGAACCAGCTTAGCGTCGCCGCTGACGATGGGGACATATGCACGCCTCATGACGGCCCACTACAACGAGTTCGGCTTTGGTGCGCCCTTGATGTGGGAAGAGTATCGCATCTTCCCGGCGACGACGCCTCCGGCGATTCCGAGCGGTCCACCAGGCTTCATGACCGCGTTCGTCGGCGGTTTCCACGACCAGTATCAGGGAGCCAACGGGGCCTTCACCAACCTCCCGCGCTACGACTTCGTGACGGGGTTGGGCTCCAACGACATCGGGATGCAGACCAAGTACATCGACGACATCTGCGACGGCGACAAAGACCAATCGTCGACCTGCATCAGACTGCATTAAAGCAGCGGACTAGTCCGCGATACAACGAGCGGGGAGCCGGTAATGTGCCGGCTCCCCGCTTCGAGCACTTCAGAGAAGGGAAACGATCAAGACGTTTATGTTGAAGAAGTCACTTGCGGCCGCGGGCGGTGCTGCCCTCGCTGCTTCGCTCTGTTCGCCCGCGTGGGGAGCGACCACCATGGGGGCAGGCTTTACGCCAAACCTCCACTTGAAAAATCCAGCCACCAGCCCAACGTTCCGAATTCAGGACGTTGAGCCGGGGCTGCGGGTCGATGCGTGCAACCGCGTCTTCGTCAGCGCCATCCGCGGCGTGCCAACTGGCACCGATCTCTTCCAGGTCCAAGTCCGCAACGGCGTTGCGGCGTACGCGTATCGCGGCCAGCCCGATGGGCTGCCAATACTCCCTCCGACCGGAGTGGCGCCCGGCGGTGGTGATACCGATGAAGCGATCGGTTCGTTCGCAGCGTGCAAACCTGCGCCGCCGAGCTACGATACGCAAGTCGGGACGCTCCTGATCACGAGCCTCAATCTCGCGACCATCTATTCTTCGCAAACCGCCGACGAAGGCCGCACCTATACGCCCGGAGGCAACGCTGCCGGCGCGATCCCGGTCGTCGACCGCCAGTGGAACGCAGCGCAGGGTGGCCTGGAACGCTACGACGTCACCCACGACCTCGCAACGGGCAACATCGTGTTCTCGAAGTCGATGGACGGTGGACTGACGTGGCTCAACGGAACATTCACGGATAGCCAGATCGCACCCACGACAACGAACAACAACGAACTCGGCGAGATCGTGGTCGACCAGAAACATCGCATCCTGTACCAGGTCTTCGTTTCGGTCGCGAACGCGATGGAGAACCTCAACGGAACAGTGAACGCCGTGCCGTTTCACGTTGTGTGGGTCGCGAAATCGGTCGATGACGGGCTCACGTGGACCGACAACATGGTGTTCAACGGTCCGAAGACGCAGAGCTACGATCACATCTTTCCAATGATCGCCACCGACGATGCCGGCAACGTCTACGCCGGCTGGTCCGACAACCAAAATGTGTTCGTGGCGTATTCACCGTATGGCTCCACCGTCGGCGTCCGCTGGTCTTCGCCGATTCAGGTCACGGGTGTCAACGCTGATCCGTACAAGACGCACATCTTCCCGTGGCTCTCGGCGGCCGGCAACGGGGGCCTCGACGTCGTGTATTATGAGACGATGGGGGCCAATCCGAACTTAGCGGCCGACACGTGGGTCGTCGGCTTCGCGCAGAACAAGAACGTCCTCCTGTCTCCGTTCGCCTTCACGCGACAAGTGGCCAGCGACCACATCATCCATCACGGGCAAGTCTGCGAGGGCGGGATCAGCTGCGACGCGACGCAGAAAGGCAATCGAAACCTCGCCGACGACTTTCAGGTTGCGGTCGATCCCGCCGGTTTCGGCAACATCGCCTACACCGACGACCACGATTCTACGCTTCCGCCGCAGACGTACTTCACGCGCCAGACGACGGGCGGACTGTTCAACGGTGGTGCTCCCATCGGTCCGGCCGCAGTCGTCACCAACCACGGCTGCATCGCGGACAGTTACGACGCCGGTGTCCGTAACGCGATGCGGCTCAAGGCCCCCGAGTTCGGGACGCCCGGCTGGTTGACCGTCGTCCTCAATCGCAAAATAGCATTGGCCGGACCGGTCACGTCGTTCATGGGCACGAGTCAAACGTCGGGACTATTCGCCGGCAAGACGCGCACCGGAGCGCTTTTCTCGGGCAACGTGACCAACGGCGCGCTCACCGTGCACGTCGGCTCGCAAACGCTGCAAGTGGCTCCCGACAAAAACAGCGTCGTAGACGGCGACAACTCATGCCTGATGAAGGGCTGACCAACGTAGTCTTTCTCTAAAGACTCGAGTGAGCGGAGGCGGCAACGCCTCCGCTTTTTTTCGTCCCGCGTAGTACGTCCATGAATGCGTAAGCGATTGCGGCTGTGCATTTAGCGTTGGGGCCATGGCCGCGAACATTCTGCTCTTCAAGACGCGCGACGGGCGCTACGTCAAGCTGAACATCGTCGAGTTCTATGATGATGATTCGATCGGCAACGGCGCGGTTGGCGCGGCGTTCGATGTTACGAAAGCCGCCACTTAGATGACAAAGGGCTCCTGACGCAGTACGGCTTAGGGCATATGCCACGTCCCCTGCTTTCTCACATCGACCTGCGCGTTCGCGACCGCGCGCGCTCGACTGCATTTTATGATGCGCTTCTCGGCGAGCTGGGGTTCATTAGGCGCGACAGCGAGCAATGGACGTCGTATTACGACGGCGCTAATGTCACGCCGAGTCCGGCCGACTTCGAGTGGTTCGGGTTCACCGAGGACGCGGCGCCAGTGCCGAGCAGTAACCGCATCGCATTCGTCGCAACGTCCAACGACGAGGTCGATCGCGTGGCCGACGTTTTGCGTCGCATCGGCGCCGGCAAACTCGACGGGCCAAACTACGATGAGGGCCCCGGTTATTACGCGGTGTTCTTCGAAGATCCCGACGGTCACCCACTCGAAGTGTGCTGCCGCACGCAGTGATTTACCCGTGCGGTCTGGATGCGTCCCCGCGGGGCTAAGCGCGCTGCTCTTCGCGCACTTTTTCGAGCGTCTGACGAACCGTTTCGTTCGAAAGCGGCTGGCCGGTCCGGAATATCCACATGCCATGTTTCTTGAACATAGCCGCGTGTTCTGTTGCGGAAGACGGCGTAACCGTATTTCCTCGCTGCTCTAACGTAGGGGAGTCACCCCCTGACAGCCGGAGCTTATCTCGGGCGGCTTGGGAGAGGACGATCCGACCTGCGTTGCTTCGAACTCGCATGCATGGCAGAGTACTACGCCATGTGCCGAAGTGCTATAGCGCGGGCGATGCGCGCTGACCCGACCCCGAACAGGGGTTCGATGTAACGGCCCGAAGGGCGCAGCCGATGGGTTGGCTCGGGAACCTCAAGAACGCGCTCGGGCGCCAGCGCGAGTCGCTCGCCGGCATCGAAACGCTCGCCTTGCAGCGGCGTCCCCTGGACCGGGAGTTTTGGGACGAGTTCGAAGAGATTTTGATCGCGGCCGATTTCGGCGTGCCGACGGCTGAGAAGATTCTTGACGGGCTGCGCACCGTTGCGCGCCAGGAGTTTTTTCATACGAGCGATCCCGTGGTCGCGCGCTTCAAGAGCGACGTTGCCGCCTTTCTCAACGTGCCGGGGACGGGGGGACTCGATATCGTGCGGCGTCCGGCCGTCGTCTTGATTGTCGGCGTCAACGGCAGCGGCAAGACGACGACGATCGGAAAAATGGGCCGGCTCTTGCGCTCGCACCGTGAGCGCGTGATGTTCGTAGCGGCGGATACGTTTCGCGCCGCGGCCGCCGAGCAACTCGCCATTTGGGCCGAACGGAGTGGCGCCGAATTCGTTCGCGGCCGCGAAGGTTCCGATCCCGCCTCGGTCGTCTACGATGGACTGTCGGCGGCCAAGGCTCGCAACATCGACGTCGTCATCATCGATACGGCCGGACGCTTGCAAACCAAAACCAACCTCATGGAAGAACTCAAAAAGATCCGCCGCGTGATCGAGCGCGAAACCGGCACACCGCCGGACGAGACGCTGCTCGTGCTCGACGGCACCACGGGACAAAACGCGATCTCGCAAGCCCGACTCTTCAACGAAGCGACCAAACTGACGGGCGTCGTCGTCACAAAACTGGATTCGACCGCCAAGGGCGGCGTTCTCGTCGCCATCAGCGATACGCTCGAGGTGCCCATCAAGTTCATCGGGCTCGGCGAAGACCTCGACGCGTTACGACCGTTCGTGCCCTCCGATTACGTTGAAGCGCTCTTCGAAGCGGCCTGATGAACGCGATGCGAGCCACAGCGCCATACAGGTGGCACACAGACGATCTACCCTCTACGCAAAGGAGCAGTTTACGTGGCAGATGAGAGAGCGGCGGCGTTAGGCAACGCGCTCGCGCAGATCGAGCGGCAATTCGGCAAGGGCTCCATCATGAAGATGGGCGACTTCTCCGCGAAGATGGCGGTCGAAGCGATTCCGACGGGATCGATCGCCCTCGACCTTGCGCTCGGCGTGGGCGGCGTGCCGCGCGGCCGCGTCGTCGAAATCTACGGTCCCGAATCGAGCGGCAAGACGACGCTCGCGCTGCACATCATCGCCGAAGCGCAGAAGCTGGGCGGGACGGCGGCCTTCGTCGACGTCGAGCACGCCCTCGATCCGACGTACGCGCACGGCGTGGGCGTCGATCTCGACAATCTGTTGGTGTCGCAACCCGATACGGGTGAACAGGCCCTCGACATCGCCGAGATGCTCGTGCGTTCCAATGCGGTCGACGTCGTCGTCGTCGACTCGGTCGCCGCGCTCGTGACCAAAGCCGAACTCGAAGGCGACATGGGCGACACGCACGTCGGTTTGCAGGCGCGGCTCATGTCGCAGGCGCTGCGCAAGTTGACGTCTGCGATCTCGCGCTCGAAGTGCGTCATGATCTTCATCAACCAGTTGCGCGAGAAGATCGGCGTGATGTTCGGCAGCCCCGAGACGACCTCGGGCGGCCGCGCACTCAAATTCTACGCATCCGTGCGTCTGGACGTCCGCAAACTCGAGCAGATCAAGGTCGGGCAAGACTCGGTCGGCTCGCGCACGCGCGTCAAAGTCGTCAAGAACAAGGTCGCCCCGCCGTTCCGCCAAGCCGAATTCGACATCACCTACGGCAAGGGCATCTCCAAGATGGGGTCGATCCTCGATGTCGCGCTCGAACGCAACATCGTCGGGAAGAGCGGTTCGTGGTACACCTACGGCGACGTGCGCGTGGGGCAAGGCCGCGAAAACGCCAAAGCGTTCCTCGAAGAGCATGGCGACGTGGCCGACGAGATCGCCGGCAAGATTCGCGAAGCGCTACGCGCATCGACGTCCACGAACGGCCACGCGCTCGCCCCCGCGGAAACCGCCAGCCCTGAGTGAAGCCGGAACGGGGCGCGCGAAAGCACCGGCGCGCCTCGTCGCTCTCCGCCTGCTCGCGCAACGCCGCCTGACCGAAGTGCAGCTCCGCATGCGCCTAACGCGCAAGGGTTTCGCCGACAATGACGTGCACGCAGCGGTTGCCGCCTGTAAGCGCGACGGCTTCATCGACGACGTCCTGTTCGCGCGTCTGTTCGTCGAAGGCCGCACGAAAGCACTCGGCAACGCGCGGCTCGTCGCCGAACTCGTACGGCGCGGCATCAATGGCGATGCGGCGAAGATCAGCGTGAAGGCCTGCGAACGGCGGGAAGACGAACGCGTAGCGCTGGCTGCCGAAAAACTTTTTCGCACGCGCACGGCGCTGAGCTATCCCAGTGCAGCGCGTGCGCTGGAACGCCTCGGTTTTCCGTCGTCGCTGATCTACCGGCATCTACGGCTTCGCGCGCAAGCCGAGGATTCGTTTTCGGGGCTACCGTAACGTACGCCACCATGCGGTTTTTCCTCGCCGCGCTTTTGACTGCCGCGTGCGCACTGTGGGCCGTCCCGGCGCCTGCCATCGAATTACAAGCGGTCGCGCAAGCCGCGCAGCAGTATCACAATGCGAATCCGCATCTCCAAGCGATGTTTCGCGCCGCACTGCTCAACACGAGCCGGCAAGCCACCTTCGCCTCGGATGGAACGGCCTACGTCAAGACCGGTGACATTCCCGCGGAGTGGTTACGCGACGCAAGCGCGCAGGTCCGCCCGTACTTGTTTTTCGCCAAGAACGATATGCAGGTCTCGTCGTTGCTGCGCGGCATCATCGCGCGCGAAGGCAAGTACCTCCAGGTCGATCCCTATGCGAACGCCTTTACGCTTGATTATCGCGTTTGGGAACAAAAATTCGAACTCGATTCGCTCGCATATCCGATCATTCTCGCCTGGGATTATTGGAAGGCGACGGGTGACGATTCCATCTTCACGGGCGACGAATCGCTCGGCTTCGACAAAGCCCTCGAGACGATGGAACGCGAGCAAGATCACGCCCACAACTCTCGCTACACGCACCGCGAGCTGCATAATAGCGGCGGCGCTCGGACCCCGAATCCCGTCGCTTATACGGGCATGATTTGGATGGGGTTCCGGCCTTCCGACGATGCGTGCGTGTACAACTACCTCATCCCCTCGGAGATGATGGCGGTCGTGGCGCTCGGCGATCTCGCGGAAGTCGAGCGGACCGTGTACCGCAATCTCATCAAAGCCGACCGCGCGGCGACCTTACGCTCCGAGGTCCAAAACGGCATCCAGGAATTCGGCGAGGTGTTCACGCCGAATTACGGGTACATCTACGCGTACGAAGTCGATGGTCTCGGGAACAAAATTCTGATGGACGATGCCAACATTCCGAGCCTCCTGTCTGCGCCTTATCTCGGCTACACGGCGGCCGATGCCTTCGTTTATCGGAATACACGGCGCTTTCTGCTTTCCAAAAAAGACCCGTATTACTACGTCGGTTCAGTCGCACGCGGCATCGGCAGTGCGCATACGAGCGAGTTCTATGTTTGGCCGCTCGCCATGCTGATCCAAGGCATGACCACGACTTCACCCGCCGAGCGCAAGACCGTTCTGTCGGAACTGCTGGCGAGCGACCCCGGCGATCATCTCTTGCACGAGTCGTTCGACCCGAATGACCCCGAGCGGTTCTCTCGTAAGGATTTCGGTTGGCCGAACGCGCTCTTTTCGGAATACGTATTGACGCAGTTCGACGGCGTGCCGGAGTTGCCGATGGGCAACACGAGCGATCTCGAATTTCGCGGCGACTGACGCCATGAGCGCCTCGAAAGCCGATATCGTTCTGGGACTTCAGTGGGGTGATGAAGGGAAAGGACGCGTGGTCGACTCCTTTGCCGCCGACTACGATATCGTGGCACGCTTCGGCGGCGGCGATAACGCGGGCCACACGCTCGTCGTCGGAGAGCAAAAGCTGGCCCTGCGCATCGTACCGAGCGGCGTGTTGCAGCAGCGGCCGCAGCTCTTCATCGGCGGCGGCACCGTCGTCAGTCTCGAGGCGCTTGCGCACGAGTTCGAGATGCTTGCTGCTCTTGGCGTCGACGTATCGCGCATCAAGCTGTCCGACCGCGCGCACGTCGTTTTCCCCTATCACGCCGCGCTCGACCGCGCGAACGAAAAGGCGCGCGGCGATGCGGCGCTCGGTACGACCGGACGTGGCATCGGCCCTGCGTACACCGACAAAGCGGCGCGTCTCGGAGTAACCTTCGCCGAACTGCGCACGCCCGAAGCCGTCGCCGACAAGGTACGCTACAATCTGCTCGCACGTGCCGCGCAGCTTGATGCCATGGGAGCACCAAGCGCCGACGACGTCGTCGCGGCGATGCTCGAGCGTTTGCCCAGCGTCATGCCGCACGTCGTCGACGGCGTCGCCTACCTGCACGATGCGCTCGAAAACGGTAAGCGGATTCTGATCGAAGGGGCGCAAGGGACGCTGCTCGACGTGGGCTACGGCACCTATCCGTTCGTGACGAGTTCTCACACGATCGCCGGCGGCGCATGCACCGGACTTGGCCTGGGACCCACGGCCATCGGGCGCGTCGTCGGCGTTGCGAAGGCGTACTGTACGCGCGTCGGCGCCGGACCCTTCCCGACGGAGCTCGACGACGAGATCGGGGCGCGCCTGCGCGAACGCGGCAGCGAATTCGGCACGGTGACGGCTCGTCCGCGGCGGTGCGGCTGGTTCGACGCAGTCGCCGCGCATTACGCCGCGCGGCTCAATGGCTTGACCGCCGCAGTCGTCACCAAACTCGACGTTCTGTCGCATTTCGAGCGCATCGCGATCGCGCGCGATTACCGCAGCGGCAACCGTTCGGTGGACTTCGGGGCCGCGAGCGAGCCCGGCCTCGCGGTCGACTTAGAGTGGTTCGAGGGTTGGAATCAAGACATCTCCGATGTCCGCCGAATCGGCGACCTCCCCGGCGCGGCGCGACGTTACGTCAAAGCGCTGGAATCCGCCCTCACCGTCCCGGTCGAGGCTGTCTCGGTTGGTCCCGAACGGCAAGCGCTCGCGTTGGCGTAAAGCGTCCCCCTTTTTGCAGGCGTCCGAACGATGTGTGCGATAGCTCACGGAAACTGGTCCCGGCAATGCTGGGACCGAGAGCGAGGCCAACATGGCATTTGAACTGGTTATCGCGATGAAACGGGACCCGGCCGAGGCGATGGAGCGAGCGCAATCGCGAAATGTAACGACCGGAGTGCCGGCGTCGCCCGTCGCCACGCTCGACGTGCGGGGCGACTTCTCCGAACAGCACGCCGAGGAACTGGAGCGGAGCGTGGAGCGCGTGCTTGCGGGTCCAGCCGACAGCGTTCTCATCCGCTTTGCGACCGCTGATTGCGAACGGCCCGCGGTTCTCAGCTTTTCGCGCTGGCTCGACGGCATGCGCCGGGCCGGCAGTGACGTTCGCATCATTGAAGGGGAGTCGCACGTCCACGAATTGCTGACCGAGAACGACACGCTGCCCGAAGCCGCGATGCCGCTGGCCGACGCCGAAGCCGCCGCCCGCCGCCGCATCATCGACGCCCACCACTGAGCGTCCCTCCGCGGCGTTAAGCGCCCCCGCAGCTGTGCTGCGAATCAGGCCCCATGTATGCGGCGTGGCGTCCGTAGTCGTACACGCGGTACACCATGCCTCGCGCATCGACGTTGGGATCACAGATGACCTTGCCCGTTTGCGGATCTCGGGTCGGGGTCGGAAACGCGACTAAGCAGACCTGCACCTTGTCCCCGGGTTTTTCGGATTCCATGAGTTTGTTGCCACGGTCGCCCTCGTAGTGCACCACATCCGCGGTCGGAAACGGCTGCCCGTTGAGAAAGCGGGGAACAGTCGGCAATTTGATATCGACGCCGACTCCGCTGGCAAAGCGTGCAGATGCGGCGGCTCCTGATTCGTCGAGCCGAGGGTGAACGGAAGTCACGACGCCGTCGGCGCACGGAACGAATCGACCGGCATGCCAGGCGCCTCCCATCAGCGACATGCGTTCCTGTTCGTCGCTAGAAGCCGTATCCGCAGCGGCGATCGTCTGACAAAGCAGCACCAGCGCCAAGATGCCTGACGCGCTTATCCGGACGGGGGGTCGTCGGTTACAAGCCATCGAGCCTTTGCCTTACGAACATGAGGACGCGCTGGGCGCGAGAAATCGCAGTTTGAGCATCGTCACGCGCGATGACGTCTCCTGGGTCTTCGTCGCCGACCGTGTCGGGATAGCGCGACGTTAAGTAGTAGAGGTCGAGCGCCGCCGCGTCCCGTTCGAGGTCGCCGTTCACGGTCGCATCGACGGTGCGCAGTTCACGAACGAGCCGGCCCGCCGTGTGCGTGCGCGGGTGGTCGTCCGTGAGTGCCACGAGCAGCGCCTTTAACGACTTCTCTGCTGCCTGTTGAGCGTGAAATGCCGCCAGCGACGGTTCGATGTCTACGGCCGTTTTGGCGAGACGAAAATCGCGCTCCGCCGTTCGCAACCACGTGCGCGCCACCGCCATCCGATCACGCTGCATAGACCTGCCGCGCCTCGTTCACGATTCGGTGCCAGAAGCTGCTCGCCGAGCTTCGAGCGGCATATTCCGCCGGGGTTACCACCACGAGGTCGTACTCGATGCCCAGCAGCGCTTCCATGGCGAGGTCTTCCCCGCGAGACGGCCCGCGCCGCGCCGTATCGCGCACGACAAGGAGATCGAGGTCGCTGCGCGGGCCGACGTCACCGCGAGCGAACGAACCGAAAACATACACGGCACGGACATCCGAAAATCGACGAGCTGTTTCGACAAACCGCACGAGCGCGCGATCGAGTTCTTCACGCCGCTGTTCGGCCCGCTGCACGTATGCCCGCATCGTTCTAAGCACCGGTTCGCCGCACGAACTCGAATTTCCCGAGGCCGCTGGACCCAAGTCCCGTCGCCGTTCTCCGAGGTACGAAACGCGTGTGGCCGAACTGCCGGAGCATGGACGCACCAGCTTGGCGGCAAGTTGCTGCGGCACTCGCACGAGGAAACGCACGCATGGCCCAAGTCAAGTTTCACGATGACTACCTGGACGTGAACCTCTCCCTGTTCGAGTATCCGCCGTTCTTGCTGCTTGGACATTCGTCGTGATAGGAAGGTGTGGCACCGTTTCGCTTTCGACTGCAACCGGCGCTCGACCACGCACACGAACGTGAACGTTCGGCGCGCGTCGCTCTCGTGCGCGCACAGCTCGCCTTCACGGCAGTCGATGCCGAAGTGAACGATCTGCGCCTGCGCATGGAAGCGTTGAGGGGCCGCGATCAGCTATCGCCGGTCGTCGCGTCGGCGTGCGCGGAACGTGAAGCATGCGTCGCCGCATTGGGAGCGCGGCGACGACGGCGTGCGAGGGAGGCGCAACTTCGCGAAGCGGACGTCGAGCGCGGCCGCCAGAACTGCGCCTCAGCGGCGCGCGGGCGCACGGCACTCGAACGTCTTCGAGAACGTGGCGAAGCAGAACACCAGCTTCTCCTGGCGCGGGCCGAAGCCGCCGACGACGACGAAGCGAATGGGTTACGGTCCGGCGCCTTCGGCCGGTTCGAAGGAAGCGGATCCCGAATGTAGCGCGGTGCATTTCCTGCTCATCGACGATGCCGCGGTGTTACGCGCGGCATTCAAACGCATCGCCGGCGCGCTCGGACATGACGTGACGGCCGTCGCAGATGGGGCTGAAGGTCTGCGTCGCGCTGCCGGACAGGACTTCAGCGCGATCGTGGTCGACGGCCGCCTCCAAGACTGCGAGTTCAGCGAGTATGTTGGAGCGCTTTATGCTGCGGCCCCGCAGAGTGCAATCTTCGTCATCGCGTCGCTCGACGAACGTGCCCTCGTGGCCCGAGCGGCGGCGGCTGGTGCGGTTGGCGCGATCCTGCGGCCCTTTCGCGGCTCGCAAATCCGCGACGCGCTCGCAATTCTCGAGCCGCTGCAACCGAGCGCGGCTTACGAACGAAATTGAGATTGCAGGATGCTTCGGGCGGTGAGACGCGAAGCGTTGGGGCATGTCAGAAGGTTCGAGCCTCGATCCTGCGGCCGAGCAAGCGATGCCTTCGACGCGCGAAATCATGCTGCGTCGGACGCTGTTATTTTTCGGTATCGCGGCGATTTCAGCCGGCTGCGCCTTCCTCTTCGTGCGCGTCACCCTTCTGCGTCAGCCTGCCGATCCCACGACGGAGCGCATTCAACAACTAATCGACGAAGCGAATCGACTGCTCGCGCAACTGGATGACAAAAAGCCTGACTCCTGACCGCGAGGGCGCCCGTGACGTCCGTTCACCAGCGGTTACCGTCGGAGACATCGTCGAGATCGCGTGCACGGACTTGATCGCCAAAACGGGACAAGCCGTCGGGCGCAGCAGCGGCATGGTCGTGTACGTCCTCGGGCCGGTTCCCGGCGAGCGGGCGCGCGTCCGCATCGAGAGCGTCAAGGCGCGGTACGCGGTCGCGGAACTCGTCGAACTCATCGAACGCTCACCCGATCGCGCCGAACCATTTTGCAGCGTGTTCGGAACGTGCGGCGGCTGCCAAGTGCAGCACCTGGCCTACCCGGCGCAGCTCGCCTGGAAGCGCGGCGTCGTCGAAAACGCGTTGCGGCGCTTGGGCGGTATCGCCGACGCGCGCATCGGCGCCCCGATCGGCATGCGCCATCCGCGTGCCTACCGCAATAAGATGGCGCTCGTCGTGGACGGTGCCGAGCCGCAGCGTGGCTTCGGATTCTACGCTGCCCGAACGCACGACATCGTCCCGATCGAAACCTGTCCGATCGTCATGCCGCAACTCGACCGAACGCTCGAGGCATTGTGGGATGCGGTCCGCGATCCCGGGACGAGCCCGGCATTCGACGGTGCGCGACACGTCGTCGCCCGCGCGGGACAAGCGTCGGGTGAGACCATTCTTTCCGTTACGACCGAGCGGCCGTCGACGACGTTACCGCCGCTCGCTGCAAGGCTGGCACGCAAACTACCTCATACCGTCGGCATTGCCAACGGCTTCGAACCCGCGAGCGAAAATGCGGTGCTGGGGCGCAAGCATACGCTCGCGTACGGTAAACCCGATATGGAGGAGAAGATCGCCGACGTAACCTTCCGCGTTTCGGCGGCTTCGTTCTTTCAAGTCAACAGCGAAATGGTCGCTGCGATCTTTGCGTTCGTGGAAGCAGCGGTCCGCAAACTCACGCGGGCCGTCGACCTTTATTGCGGCGCGGGTACGTTCGCACTGTTCTTCGCGGTGCGCGGCGTACGCGTCGTCGGCATCGAAGAGAATCCACACGCGGTGCGCGAGGCGAAGACGAATGCAGCCCTCAACGGCGTCGAAGACCGCACGTCGTTTCTGAACGGACGCGTTGAGTCCGTCTTGCGCTCGAAAGCCGGAACCAAGGCGCTGGCGGAGTCGGACGTCGTCTTTCTCGATCCGCCGCGCAAAGGCAGCGACGATGCGGCCCTCGCCGCGCTGGTGCGCGCCCGCGTGCCGCATGTGTGGTACCTTTCGTGCAATCCGGCGACCCTGGCCCGCGATCTCGTGCCCTTGTTGCGCGGAGGCTATCGCTTGGCGTGCGTGCAGCCCTTCGACATGTTTCCGCAAACCGGGCACATCGAAGCGCTCGCGATATTGCACCGTGAAGACGTACCCGCGCTCGAGTTTCCATGTGAACAGGAGCGGTGCGCCTGATGGCAAGCGACGATATCGACGTGACCTACGTCGCCAAACTGGCGCGTATCGCCTTGACCCAAGATGAGACTGAACGCTTTGGTGGGCAACTTGCAGCGCTGCTCGAACACGTTGCGGCGCTCGGGCAACTTGCCGTCGAGGACGTTCCGGCAACGGCGCAGGTCGTGCCTTCGCAGAACGTCGCGCGCGACGACGTGCCGCGGGCTTCACTCGAACGCGAGACCGTGCTTGAAGCAGCGCCCGAACGGCAAGGCGCGTACTTTCGCGTGCCGCGCATCATCGCCGAGGAATCGATCGTCGGTGAAGAAACATGACGATCCCCGGCGCCGCCACGGAGATCGCGCGAGCGGTCAATGCCCGTGAACTCTCGGCCGCCGAGATCGCAGCGGAGTTCGAAGCGCGCATCCACCTGCGCGAGGATGCGATCGGCGCGTTTTTGACGCAAACGGGGGCGCTCGCGTTCGCGCACGCCGAGCGCATCGATGCGCGCGTGCGCGACGGCGAAGACCTCCCGCTCGCCGGCGTGCCGCTTGCGATCAAGGACAACATGTGCGTGGCCGGCACGCGCACGACGTGCGGCTCGAAGATTCTGGAGAACTGGACCGCGCCGTACACCGCGACGGCGGTGCAGCGGCTGCTCGATGCCGGCGCGCTGCCCGTCGGCAAAACGAACCTCGATGAGTTCGCGATGGGTTCGTCCTGCGAGAACAGCGCGCTCGGTACGACACGTAACCCATGGGACCTCGAGCGCGTCCCCGGCGGAAGTTCGGGCGGAAGCGTCGCGGCGGTCGCAGCGGGCGAAGCGGTGCTTGCGCTCGGCAGCGACACCGGCGGCTCGATCCGTGAACCGGCGGCATTCTGCGGCGTCGTCGGTTTCAAGCCGACCTACGGGCGCGTCTCGCGTTACGGCCTCATCGCGTTTGCCTCGAGCCTCGATCAGATCGGACCCGTCGCGCATACGGTTGAAGACGCCGCGCGCTGTTACGATGTGATGGCCGGCCACGATCCCCTCGATGCGACCTCCCTCGCCCGTGCCGTCGATGCGACGATGACTGGCCTGCGCGACGATCTGCGCGGCGTCCGGATTGGTTTGGTGAAAGAATTTCCACTGTCCGCGCTCGGCGGCGAGGTTCGTGCGACATACGAGCGTGCCTACGCCGATCTGGAACGCCTCGGCGCCGAGTTGGTGGACGTCAGTTTGCCGACGGCCGACTATGGGGTGGCGACGTATTACTTGATCGCGCCGGCCGAGTGTTCGTCGAACCTCGCGCGTTTCGACGGCATGCGCTACGGCCTGCGCGTCGCGGGCGCCGACGTTGCCGAGACCTATGAACGAACGCGCGCCGCCGGTTTCGGTGACGAAGTGAAGCGTCGCATCTTGATCGGCACCTACGCGCTCTCGAGCGGTTACTACGATGCATACTACGTGAGGGCGCAGAAAGCGCGAACGTTGATCGCCGCGGATTTTGCCAAGGCGTTCGAACGCTGCGACGCGATCGCGGCTCCGGCCGCCGCCTCGGAAGCGTTCCGCTTTGCTGCCAAGAGCGATCCGTACAGCATGTATTTGATGGACTACTATACGATTCCGATGTCGCTCGCCGGTTTGCCGGCGCTAAGCGTACCGTGCGGCTTCGTGACGCCGACCGACGGCGCGCGCCCCCTGCCGCTTGGGTTGCAACTGACGACGCCGCTATTTGCGGAGCCTGCCCTGCTCGGCATCGCGCATGCGTATGAACGGGCCACGATGCACGCACGCGTAAGCTCTCCATTCGATGCAACCGGGGAAAGCGCATGATCGAAGCTGCGGACGCCGGACTCTCGGTCAACGGCACGCCCTATGAAGCCGTCATCGGCATCGAATGTCACGTTGAACTGCGCACGCAGACCAAAATGTTCTGCGGTTGCCGCAACGTTTTCGGCGCGGAGCCGAACACCAACGTGTGCCCGGTCTGTTTGGGTATGCCGGGCGCGCTTCCGGTCCCGAACCGCCTTGCCCTCGAACTGCTCGTCAAAGCCGGCCTCGCATTCGGCGCCGACATTCCCGCGTTCTCGAAGTTTGATCGCAAGAATTATTTCTATCCCGACATGCCCAAGGACTATCAGATTTCTCAGTATGACATGCCGCTCACGCAGGGTGGTCTCGTCGAGTTCTGGGTGCGCGACGGCACGTGCGGACGGTGCCGGCTGACGCGCATCCATCTCGAGGAGGATACCGGCAAATCGACGCACGCGGGTTCACGCGACGGACGCATAGCCGGCTCGAGCCACTCGCTCGTCGATTTCAACCGCGCCGGCGTGCCGCTGATGGAGTGCGTGTCCGAACCTGACATTCGGACGGGACCGCAGGCCGTCGCCTATCTCGAAACGCTCAAGCGCACCTTCGTTGCCCTCGGCGTCAGCGACGTAAAAATGGAAGAAGGCTCGCTGCGCTGCGACGTCAATCTGTCGCTGCGTCCGCTTGGCGCCCAGACGTACGGCACAAAGACCGAAATCAAGAACATGAATTCGTTTCGGTCCGTCGAGCGTGCGATCGAGAGCGAGATCGCACGCCAGGCGGCCCTGCTGGAGAGCGGCGGGCGCATTGTTTTGGAAACGCGCGGCTGGGACGAAGCCGCCGGCACGACGCATGCCATGCGCAGTAAAGAAGAAGCGCACGATTACCGCTATTTCCCCGACCCCGATCTGTCGCCGCTCGCTTTCGTCCGTGACGACATCGTGCGGCTGCGCGGGGAACTCGGCATCCTGCCGAATGCGCGCATCGAACGCTTCCTCTCCGAAGGCGTGCCGCTTATGCAGGCGCTGCAAATGATCGACACGCCCGGCGTGGCCGACTATTACCAAACGGCGGCCACCCTGTCGGCCAAGCCGCAAGCGACGCTCAACTTCGTGCTCGGCGATTTGTCACGGCTCGCCAACGAGACGGGCATCCCGATCCATGCCTCCCGCGTCACCGCCTCGGCGCTGGCGGAACTGGTCGCCCTAACCGACGGCGGAACGATCAACTCGAAGACGGCAAAGGATCTGCTCGCGCGCCTGTGGGCCGAGGGCGGCTCGCCGCAAGCGCTCGTCGACAGGGAAGGACTCGGACAAGTCAGCGATCTCGGCGCCATCGACACGCTCGTCGCCGCCGTTCTGGATGCCAATGCAAAGACGGTCGCCGACTACCGCGCCGGCAAGACGAAAGTGCTCGGCTTTCTCGTCGGTTCGGTCATGAAGCAATCGCGCGGCAAGGCGAATCCGCAGCTGGTCGAAGAACGCTTGCGCGCGGCACTCGAAACAACCAGCGTCTCATGACGGAGTTCTCATGCTAGCGACGATGCTACGGGTGATCGCCACCGTGCTGGCCGCGGCTGACGTGGGCAGCCGCATCGGAGAAGCGCTAGGTACGGGGCCGATAAAGCGCTTACCGCCCGAGACGTTCGCGCGCGTGCAGCACGAACGCATTGGGAGCGCGGGCAGGATCCTGCCGGCGCGACGAGTCGCATTGCTCGTCGCGTTGTTCGTCCGTGCGGTGTTCGCAACGCGCACGTCCCGCGAACGATCGCTCGTGCTGGCCGCATTCGCGGCCTTTGCCGGCGGCGCATATACGCACGCCCGGCGCGTCGTTCCGCGTGAGCGTTCGATTGCGCGTTGGGACGTCGAGGCGCCCCCGGCCGACTGGCAAGACCAGCGCGACCGCCTTCTCGCCGCGCGCGGACTCGCCACCGGCGGCGACGTCGTGGCGCTCGTCCTGCTCGCGCTGGCCGGCGAATGGGGCGGCCAGGCGTCATAAGTTCCGTGTTCGCCGACGAACGCACGCTCGAAGTCCTTGATTTCTCAGCCGTCCGAGCGCTCGTCGCGCGGCAGACCACGACCGAGCGCGCCGCCGAGCTTGCACGCAATCTTCAGCCGGGGCCGGACCTCGCAACGGTTCGGCTCGAACAGGCGGCTACCGTCGAGATGCGCGCGATCGTCGGCGACGGAACGTTTGCGTTGCCGCGAACGCGCGACGTCGGCGACTCCGTCGCGCGCGCTGCGCGCGGCGGCTCGCTCGGCGCCGAGGACCTCCGAGACGTGGGCTTCTCGCTGGCCGCCGCCGACGCGGCCGTGCGCCGTGTGCGCGGTGCGCGCGCTCCCGTGCTGCAAGCACGCTGCCGTGCATCGCATGGCTTGCCCGAAGTCGCCGCCGCCGTCGATCGCGCCATCGGCGAGCGTGGGGACGTGCTCGATCGTGCTTCCGTCGCCCTGAGCCGCCTGCGACGCAACGCCGCGCACGCGCAAGATGAAGCGCGCGATCGTTGCGCGGCAATCTTGCGCCAGGCGCGCTACGCCAAAGCGATCGGTGATGCGATCGTGACCGTGCGCGAAGGGCGCTTTGTCGTTCCCGTCAAGACGGAGTTCTCCGGCATGCTGCCCGGCGTCGTGCACGACACGTCATCGAGCGGCCACACGCTGTTCGTCGAACCGCTCGACGCGCTCGACGTCAATAACCGCCTGCGAACCTTGCGCCTCGAAGAAGAACGCGAAGTCGCACGCATTCTCGCCGAACTGTCGGCGCTGGTGGGCAGCAAGGCCGAGCAGGCGCAGATCAATCTCGCCGTGCTGGCCGACCTCGATCTCGTGCTCGCCCGCGCCCGTGTCGCCGAAACGATGGGCGCCGTTGCGCCGCGCATCCTCAATGATCCCGTCGCCGACATTCGCGGCGGCCGGCACCCATTGCTCGGCGACCGCGCGGTACCGCAATCCTTGCGCCTTGACGCCGACGTACGCATCATCATCATCAGTGGGCCGAACATGGGCGGCAAAACCGTTACGCTCAAGCTCCTCGGTCTCTTCGTAGCAATGGCATACTGCGGCATGCAACTACCGGCGGCCGAAGGAACGGCAATCGGTGCTTTCGATTATCTCGGCTGCGATGCGGGTGACGAACAATCGATTGCCGAGAACGCGTCGACGTTTTCCGCGCACCTACGGCGGCTACGCACGATTCTCGCAGGAACGGGAGCGCGGTCGCTCGTTCTGATCGACGAGATCGCGAGCGGCACGGAGCCCGCTTCCAGTGCGGCGCTGGCGATCGCGCTGATCGAGGAATTGTTGCGGCGCGGCGCTCACGGCATCGTGACGACGCACAGTACGGAACTGAAGCTGTTCGCCGCCGGCACGCCGCACGTGCAAAACGCGAGCGTTCGCTTCGACCCCGACACGTACACGCCGACATACCAGCTGGATCTTGGTTCCCCGGGACGTTCGCTCGCGTTTCCGCTGGCGCGTGCCCTTGGGCTTGATGAAGACATCGTTGCGCGCGCCGAGGCCCTGCTCTCGCGCAGCGAACGCGATTACGATCGGGCGCTCGAAGAACTTGCCGAAGTGCGTTCCCAAGCGACGCTGGAACGCGACGCTTTGGCGCGCGAGCGGGCCGCCCTAGCGGGCTTGGAAACGACCGCACGGGAGCGCACCGAAGCACTGGAACGCGAACGGCGTACCCTCGCTCGTCAGGCCGATGAACGTCTTGGCCGCGCGCTGCGCGAGTTCACCGTGGAGCTCGAGCGCCGCCGCCCCGACCGCAGTGGCTCTCCTCGGGCCAGAGTGACCGCGGGTCAAGCTGGGCTGCTGGGCCGCATCCTCGATGACGTCCACCGCGACCTCGGCGTCACCGCGCCCGCACGGCCGCCGAAAGCCGAAGAAACGCAGCAACGCACGACGCCCGCGATCGGCGACCGCGTCTTCATCGAAGCGCTCGGTAGCGAGGGCGACGTCGCGGAAGATTACGGCGCGACCGTGCTCGTGGCGATCGGTGCAATGAAAACCGTGGTTCCAAAAACCGGCGTACGAATCGTTCGACCCGCTTCCGATGGTTCGGGCGCGGGCCGGCGCGTTAAGGCCAAAGCGAACGCCGGTGCCTCGACCTTGGAAGCAGCGAGCGGTGCACGCACCGAACTCGACGTGCGCGGTAAGCGCTTCGTTGAAGCGGAGCCGCTGGTCGATAAATGGATCGATGAATCCGCCATGCTCGGCCTCTCGCCGCTGCGCCTGATCCACGGCAAAGGCACGGGCCTGCTCGGACGCGGTCTACAGCAGTACCTCAAAACCCGCGCCGGCGTGCGCGACGTACGGTACGGCAATGCCGACGAGGGCAGCAGCGGCGTAACGATCTTCGAACTAGGCTGAGTCCATTACGTAGCGTCTCAATGAGAAGAGGGAGCGGCACGTTCGCCGCCCCCTCTCCGCTACGTTAGCGAGACGAACGACCGATTAGATCGCCTTCGCGATTGGATAAAGTTTGGGGACGCCGAACCCCGACACCTGATCGAAGCCGGGCTTGGCGCAGTATGGTCCACCGCCGCCGATGTCGTTACACCCCATCGTGATGTCGCGGAACAACGTGTGGTTACGGACGGCAGCCGGATACAGCAGCGTGTTCACGAGACCGAGGCGCGAGCCGTGGATTTGCGCGAGGCCTGCGATGCCGCCCGTGAGGAACGCGTTATCGACGAACGGGAGTCCGCCGACGAAGCCGCCGAACGCGCTGTAGTACAGTGACGGGCCGACGCCATTGATCGCGTCGGGGCCGTCGAGATCGGGCAGATTGCGCCCGCTCGGGATGACGCCCCGAACGCCGCGCTGATAGCCCGGCAGCGAGAAGAGCTTCGACACGCCGCCGCCCGAGCCGGCGTCGGCAAGCGGCGGCCTCGTGACGTTGCCGTACTGATCGGCGAAACTGTCCGCTCCAGCTACGGTCAATCCGTTCGGGCTGTCTGAAGGAGCTTGCACCGATGGTCCGTTCGTGCCGCAGGGATTGGAACCGCCGAACGCCACATCGACGAAACTGATGCCTTCGGCCGAGCCCAGCCGCATGCTCTGGTCGATGATGAACGCCCCCTCGCCGAGCTGCGCTTCGCAAACCGCGACCGAGAAGTTCACGACATCAACGCGGTTGTCGTTGACGACTGCTTTGAAGCCGTCGATGATGTTCGACGTGAACAACGGTGATGGGATCTCGTACACGTCGTAGGCGACGCCGGGCGACACCCCGATCACGCCTTCGGCGTCGATCGCTGCCTGGAAGTTATCGAAGCAGCCGAATGATTGAGTAACGCAACCGCCGGCGACCGGAATGAAGGTCGTGGGCGTTCCCGTGCGCTTGATGTTGAATTCCGCAAGATACGGCGCGATGTCTTTGGTGTCGTCGAACGTGCCGTCGATGATGTCGGCGACCGTCACGCCGTTACCGAAGTAACCGTGCCGAACCGGCATATCG
>JAABUQ010004251.1_pt1 | contig 24711 bp, 29 predicted proteins | sample 5560001 | NCBI WGS metagenome assembly JAABUQ01 (sample SAMN10711888, study PRJNA513371) | rock metagenome | isolation source: Antarctica rocks | place: Antarctica: Victoria Land, Finger Mt nord | collected 2015-12-18
AATGTTCAGACATCATCGTCGCTGATCTCTTCCCGAACCTATTCTTGCTGTCCCGTCAAAATCCGGTTGTAAAGATAGAGATAGTCTATGATAGATCATCCAAAAGAGCAACTGTCACATACCCTTGTCCTGCCTCAGCCCTGATGATCGTCCTTGCAGAAACGCCAGAGGACGCCGCCAAGTCATCGATTGACATGTTCAGGGTTTCACGCAGCCGTCGAATTGGGTGATCCTCGTTGTTGCCCATCTCTCTCTTCCTCTCGATTTCTTGCTACTGTAAAGTGTACCTATATCTGGTCGTGATGTCGATACATTTTTCTGTCAAAAAGACCCTCGAGCAACATTGGCATTAAACTGTCACCACACCTTCATTGCACTGACAGGAAATTCACTCGACTTCATTCCTCAACTTACGTACACTTGTGGTAAGACATGCCTGGCGTGTCCAGCATTGCACGTTTCCAATTGAAGAGCAAGAGGTTAGCCTTTAGGTGAGTTACCCCAGAAATAGGAAACTAGGGTAAATGGCTCGCTAGGGTGCAGTATCTGGCTTTCTGGGAACATGGCTTACCATACTTTTGGAAAGCCGGATATCGGGCTTTCTGATGAAGAACGCCACTATTACAAAAAGGTAATTTATAATGCTCATCATTCTAACGCATCTAAGCTCCGTGTATGCTCATAGAGATGTTCAATTACCGCCTGGATGCGTGTAAATACAGGATGACCAGGCTCAAACACCTTTTCATCTTGTGCTCTCAGCAGCTGCATGTAGCGTTGGTGCGCTTGGCGTAGCATATCAACCACAACATCAAATGGCTGATCGCCCAGCACAGTGATGATGGCAACATTGAATGCCTCGTCGTCGTACTTGAGTGGGGGCTCGCCAGCAATGACGCGAGGAAGGCGTTCAGTCGCCTCTACGCTCCATCCAACGATATGAGCTACTACCTCGCGTGGTCCCCACTGACTTCCCTGTTGAGTAATACCGCGTGTAGAGGCCGACGTTGCGGCTTTGAGGAGTTGATCATGGGCTGTGTCAAACTGCCGCAGAAGCTCTTCTTTTTCATTCGCAAGAGGGGGCAAAGCTGAATCTGTTTCCTCGGAAATCCAGTTAAGATAGCTTTGTATTCCTACTGCCACGGAAGTGGCTAAAATCTCAGGTGTGTCATACGAGTGATTCTCACGAATGGCCTGCTCCAACTCGTTATAGAGTTCTTTGCGCGTCTTTGCGGTACACTTCCATTCCTGGGATTGTTCCAACTTTCCTTGCCACCAATAGGTGCTCGTCATGGGGCCGGAGACTTGAGCGCAGGCCGCAAGACGCTTATTCACAAGAACTTCCGCAATCTTTTGCGCGGCTTCTTTAGAGTCAATGGTAGTCTGGACGATAATATATTCGGTCATGAGGTACCCCTTCTCATCGGTAAATGTCTAAAAAATTCTTTTGCTAATACCTTGATCGCTTGTTCACCACGCCATGACTCAGGTGTCTTTTGATAAACTTCGTGCGCTTCGTCGAATCGCTTCTGGCTTCCAAGTACGAGAGCCATCTGCGTGCCTTCTCTCACGTACTCCGTATAGGTTGTGAGATCTCCTAAAAGCCTGGCTGCGTCTGCTTGGTAGATGATGGTTTCATTGGTAGCTCGCTCAGTGATACTTTGAGTTCCTGCACTAATGACGATGGCATCCCAAGCTTTTTGCTGGTACCCTCGGTCGCGATAGTGTTCGCCCAGTTCTAAGTACATTTTCCCTTCCCATTGATAGAGGACGTTCAGACCACACTCTGCATAGAGGAAGCTAGGATCGCTATCTGGATAGGTGGGGAAATGGTTCTGTGCAAGCGTGATATATTTCAAGGCATTGCTCTCTTCCCTACACTGTGCATATGCCTCGGCTAGCCCCATCATGATATCGCTCCTAATCAGGGAATCTTCTTCCCCCAGTACCCGCAGTGCTTCAAGGAATTTCTGAATGGCTTGCGCGGGGCGTCGTGGACGATAGCAAAAGGAGTAGGTGTAACCGAGATACATAAGAGCGGCTGCCGTAATTTTAGGATCTTTTGAGAGATAGCCACATTGTATAGCAGTTTGGCAATATTTTTCCCTGCCAGCAATATTCAGTCGGTGCATGGCGGTGATCGCTTGCAGGATGTTGGCCTGAGCCGCTAAATAGGCAGCCATCTGCTGATGTTGGGATGATTGCAATGCTAGATTTGTCAGCGTGGGAACGTATTTAGGAAGTATTTGTTCTACTGCTACCAGCCCATCTCCCTTTAATAAATGCCAACAAGCGGTGATGCTTGCAGCACACTGGGGAAGAAATTCCTCTGGAACGACTACCGAGCTTTGACCTGGCTGCTTCCAAGTTAGTACGGCTGTAGGGAGTGCTGCAAGGGTAGCCAACGCTTGCCTTCGGGAGATTCGATAGTCCTCTCGTGTCTGTTGTTGTTGTAGCGTCTCATCGAGCATTCTGATTTCCTCGTCGATCATGGTCTGGATCTCACTATAGAAAAATCCTTGTTTACCCCAGATACTCATCATGTGTAAGATTTGTGCAAGTTTCAAGCTAATCTGTGTAGATACATCCGACATACCAGTTGACGGTACTGATTGAAATACTGGTTCCAAATTATGGGTAACTGCTCTAGGGCTACTCCTTTGGAAGATATCAGAAAATCCGAGATCTTCCGTTGGGAGATCGAAAGCTTTGCACAGTAAGTCGAGCGTGCCTGACTGAGGATAGTTGAGACCATTTTCCCAGCGCACATAGGTTTTCCTATCAACACCGATCTCCGCAGCGGCCCGCTCCTGTGACCAATGCTTCAGTTGTCGTGCTAGGCGTAACTTATTATTCGGTTCCAGCATCTTATTTCACCTCATTATTACTAATTGTTACTCGTTCGACCAGTATGGTCAAGGGAAAAACGGCGCTGAAAGCCTCTCAAATCATGTTTGGTACATCTTTGGTACATCGGACGCTTTGGGACATTCCAATTGACCCAGAGCTTGGGACAGGTATGGGACAGTAATTCCACAGCAAATTGCTTACACTTAAGACAAGGAAAAAACATCGTTCTCCAGAATTATACCTGATCCGAAATGAAGTGTCGTTCGCTATATTTGCAGATTTGAGTTTATAGGTTCAAGGAGGAAGTAACACCATGATGAAGTTGCGAGTTGTACGTGCTGAATTACGGCAACTGGGCTTTAAGGTTCGCTCGGGACGCGGCAGCCACGAAATCTGGTCAGACCCCATGCTACCGCGACGAAGGATCGTGCTCTCTGGTTCCAATAGCAATGACGCTAAGCCGTATCAGGTAACAAGGATGCGAAAGCTTCGCAGAGGGATGATGATCTACCAATAAAAAACAGCTTATATGGCAATCCATATATCTGGTAAACAATATTTCTGGAAATAATCGGTACTTGTTTATATGATGAAATCTATGCTCAATCACACGAAAGAGAGGCAGCAGTACCAAGGTTACTCCATAAGAACATTGAGGGCTAAAGCCTTACATAGAGAAGCTGAGCGAGAACTGCAAGGCATAGGCATGCATTTGATAATGAACCAAGAGAGTATTACATTTTTCCAGAGAACCATATAAATGGTTCTCTGGAAAAACAGAGAACAAGTTTTCTGTATTTCATAATAATACAAAGCCTTTCGCAGGAATAGCACAACAAGGAGAAATATCTACGAGAAGAGCTTGGCGCGTCAGTTCTTGTTAATCGAGGATAGCAGTGGGTAGCAGTGGAAAGCTTGCCTGCATGGTATTTCCGGTAAAGCATTGCCTATAAACCTTGACAGGAAAGAGCTACCAAGTTAAGATGTCCCTCACAGAACAGTTACGGAAAAGATACGGAAATTATAGGGGAAAGCACTTGACAAAACCACTTCTTCCGGTTACTCTTTGATTACAGTAAGTTTTCCCGAACTTTTCCGCAACTGGTTCAAATTATAAGAAGGGACATTGATGAAAGCAATGGAAGCAGCCAACCTACGAGAAATCAGAGAAAGCATAGGGCTTTCACAAGAGGGGGTTGCACGACGAACCAGGGGCTTGAGCAGTCGTACTATTAGGAATGCCGAGACTGGACAGCGTGTAACCTTTGACACGGCAATACAAATTCTGGAGGCGATGAATAGTGCTCTCAGTGAAGCTGGTAAAGCACCAATTACGCTAGATGATCTCGCATTGACGCTGAAGTAGTTCATGATGTAAAAGGAATGTTGTGGTAACGGAGCAAAAATACACAATCTATACTCTCGTCGACCCACGAGATAACAGCACACGATATGTGGGGCTAAGTTCAGACGTGTATAACCGTTTCGCACAGCATATTCTTGACCGTGTAAACCTGGCAAAACATGCTTGGATAGCTGAACTAAAGCAACAAGGATTCATACCCAAGTTAGTTGTTCTTGAGAAAGATTTAGAGTCCCTCGATCAAGCAAGGGTCAGGGAAATTTACTGGATCAGCTTTTATCTTAACAGTGGGGCTAACTTAACGAACATACACAAGCCCAAACCTCCAAAAGCGATACAAAGGCGAGTTAAGGTGCTAAAAGGCCGATTTAAGTGGCTTGGGACCATCCGACACCATGCAGGTATTTCAGATCATGCGATGATCTGGCGGCTTGAAGGGATTACATCACGTAGATACAATAGCATTGAGAAGGGCGGTACTATAACATTCATTGAAGCAAATCAGATACTTGAAGTTCTCAATACACTTCTCATAGAGGCTAGTAGACCAACCGTCACTCTCGATGACTTAGGATTGACACTGTATTAAAAGAAGAAATCATAGTAATAGTAAAAGATTTGTAGTGCGTCAGCTAGTTAGTTACTTGTGTCAGGGGTGTCCTTCCGTCCAGATGCACACCCCCAACTTCACCCAAACCGACCCGAAGCCAAGCTGTTGAGTTGACCAAGGGGGTTCTGTTGCCTATTATAACATGCTGCAATGACGCAGCATGTTATAGAGGTGACGGTCCTCTTCTGGCTCACACTGACGGCGTAGCGACTGAAGCCAGGAGACTGACTGCATATGGAAAGCTACATCGCCGATACGTTTAGTTTGACGCACTACTCCAATGAAGTAGACCGCTTGCCGCGATTGACCTCGGAAGAGACTACACTGTTGGGGCAGCGCGTTCTCCTCGCCAACCAGGGCAAGCTTCCTTGGGCAGAGGGCATAGCAGCACGCGACGCCATCATCCACGCCCATCTGCACCTCGTTTTCTCGCTTGCGCAGCGCTATCCCTATGATGTGCGTGAGGATATGGTCCAAGAGGGAAGCATTGGACTCATTGGAGTTGTCGAGGAGTACAGCTTCCGCCCTGGATGTGATTTTACCTCGTATGCCATCGTAGCGATCCGGCATGCCTTCGCCAATGCGATGGAATCGGTTCTCCCAATCCGCATCCCACGGAGTAGCATGCGTACTGCTCAGACCAATGGCACCGCTGATAGGCTCTATACCATGCAACCAGTGAGCCTGGACAAGCCATTGTCCTCCGATTCAGAGCTATGCCTGGCTGACACACTTCCCGCTCCTGAATCATCAGAGATTACAGGTACCCTCCAAGAGCATACACACGCATCTTCCGTTGACATGCTCTTAGCAACATTACCTGGCGTAATCCGTGCAGTCATCGAGTTACGCTATGGCCTCGATGAGGACGATCAGCGGCAGCACTCCTACACTCAGGTTGCCGAGAAACTTGGCATCTCGAAGTCCGCAGCGTACAAGTTGGAGCATGATGGTCTCGCGCTCCTGAACGGCAAAAACATGCAGCCCGATCAGCTGCGGCAGATGGCCCAGGAGTCGCGCTTGAACGCTGCCTATACCCTCTTACAGCAGGCGCAACAACGCATCTCAGGCCGAAAACTCGCCAAAGCCGCCAAAGTGCGAGGTGACGTTGCACTTGCCTATCTGCAGCACGCTCAGCAGTCCGGCACTCAGGACGAGAAGGCTGTGGTCAATCCTCTGGGAGAGAAAACCTACACGAAACTGCTCCATGCCTATCGCCAACTTCAGGAGCAAAACGTCACGGTGACTGTCCTGGCACTGCAAAAAGCTGCTGGAGGGAACTGGAACACGGCTAAAAAGTTCCTCGATTACAGAGCACAGCTGGCCGCTCACACTGTTGAGCAGACGAATATGCTTCGAGAAGCAGTGGAGGCGTAGGGCAATGCCAACAGTTCGATTTAGACAACACATCACAACGGCTCCAGTTCGCCGTCCGGCCCAAGCTCCGGTGCGGCAGATCGAGGCATTGCCCATATCGCAGCCACCACTGCTGCTGACTCCCCCACTTCCTCCGGGCTACACCGAGGCAAGTATTGCCGCGCGGCGTTATAGCCGCTCGTATACACGTTTGAGCCGCAGTATGAAGAATGCCTATGGCCCGATCCCACGTGACATTCCGCCAGAATATTTGCACACGTTCGCTCCAACTCGCGAAGCCATTACTGAACCTATCATCATTGAAGATGAACGCACGCCCTCTTCATCAGCAGGCGAGACGCTACGAACACCAACGGCGGGTCGCAGTGGAAATACGACTATCATTACGGCGATCTGTCTGGTATTAGCAATCGTCGTGATCGGTTCCTGGTTAGGTAGCCTGTTTGTCTCGTCTACATTGCCGAGGCCCACAGCGTCTCAAACGATTACACGCGTCAATCAACTCGATCCCAGTCAGTACGAAAGCACCGCACAATATAGCCTTTGGTCCTATTCTGCCTGCAGTGCGGCTGCAATGACAGAGGTCATCAATGCCTACGGGCATGATTATCGGCTCGCTGATATCCTCAAGATTGAGGCGAACCTGAAACAAATCACCCCCGATCTCGGTTTGCTGTATGGCGCGACCAGTATTGCACGAACCGTTGCCCAGTTCGATTTCTCTACTCATGCCCTCACTATGCCCTCACTGGATGATGTACTGAACCTAGCCAACGCAGGAACACCGGTGATCGTTGGTTGGCCCCCGGATCGCTGGCAAGGCGGCCACGTTCTTGTTGTGCGTGGAGGAGATGCACACACCGTGGACTTGGTGGACTCTTCCAAGCTCAACATGCAATCGATGCCGCGCACAACCTTTCTCAAGTACTGGGTTGGCTTCGCTGTGGTGGTGACACCTAACAACACGACAGCCTCTGTCGTTCCAGCCACCAACTACTCCGTCCTGGGTCCGCCATCCATTAGTCCGGATACTATCAACCAGGTGCTTGCGCACTATCATTCGCCAGCATCTGGCAAAGGGCAAGCCCTGTACGACCTAGGCGTCAAGTACGGCGTCGATCCAGCGTTTGCGCTGGCGTTCTTCATGAATGAGAGTAGCTTTGGGACAGCAGGTGAGGCTACTGCAACGCTGGCACTGGGGAACGAGCGTTGCATCAGTGATCGACCCTGCATCGACCAGGATCGTGGTGGCTATGCCCAATTTTATAGTTGGGAAGATGGCTTTGAGCACTGGTATATGCTTATCAGCGGTCCACTCTACAAAGGTGCAGGCTTCACGACCGTCGATACCATCATTCCTCGCTACGCCCCCAATAGCGATCACAACAACGAGGCTCACTATATTGCCATTGTGGAGCACGCCGTAGACACCTGGCGTGCGGGGAAGGTGGTGGTCGCATGAGAAGACACATCGATCAGCAGCGTGCGGCTGGCCGCAAACGGGCCGAGCAGTTCACGCCTGAGTACCAAATTGAAGCGGGTCGCCGACGGGCACAGCAAGACTCGTTCGTTGAGCATAACCGGACAATCGCCCCGGATGGCTTTCGCGCACAGTCTGCCTACATGCGAGCACCAAGCGGGCTACGCCTGCTGAGTAACGAGCATGTGCAATTCCTACTTCCTGAGCAACTGTGTGGGCCCAATGGTCGGTCACTCACCTATGAACAGCAACGCTTATACTTCGGCCTTTATGTTTGGAAGGCGATCTGGGCCAACCTCGCACCGCAGCCACAGATGCCCACCGATGACGCGTTTCTTGCCGAGGTCGGACGCACCCAGGCTCAACTGCATTGCGGTATGCCCTTAGAGCATCCGCTCCAGGTCATCTATGCGGCGGCCAACGATTTTTGCGACGAGGCTGGAGAACCTTGGTCCAACAGAAGGCAACGTCGTCTTTTCCGCGACGCCTTACGTGCTGGTCGCACGGCAGCGGAGGCCCTGGTCCAAGAATGGCAACAACAAGCGCAAGCCGAGCGGGCCACGCGCCCCCACCATCCTGGTCAACGTCGCCCAAGTGCCAAGACTGATCCTCAGTTCCAACACCGTAGTGCGGCGACGCATCAGCATCAGCACCACTACGATAGGCCCGATCTTGCTTCTTATGATCGCTACAATCTTTTGCCGCAACGTCCGTATAGCGTTCCGGCGACGAACAACACGACACATCCGGTTTACTGGCTTCCCATTCAAGACTCTGAGGAGGACTAACTACATGGTCAAACATTCCTGTACAGCAAAACCAACAGCAAAAGGGCGTCCCGTAATGCAGCTCAATTCTCATATAGAGGGAACATTACGCGCTATGTATGATGGGAGTGCTGCATGCGTTCACGGCCTAGCACAACAGCATGGCGTATCTCAAAGCACCATCCGAGCGTGGGCAAGCCGTCTAGGACTCACACAACGCTCTCGCCCACGTCCACATGGAGGTCAGGAAGAACACCATCCGTGGAAGATTGCGATACGCGTCCCTGATGAAGACCAAGAAGCACCAATCGTGGCAGATCGAGATGTCGCCAGCGTAAATTTGCTGCATGCCTTCATCAAGGATATGTCCCGTTATCCACGCCTCAACCGCCAGCAAGAACGCGAGCTAGGTGAGGGAGTGGCACGAGGCGATCAGGATGCCAAACACGCGCTGATCGTGGCAAACCTCCGGTTAGTCGTTCGCATCGCCAAATGCTATGCCGCAAAAAGTACCTACTCTCTGCCGTTGCTCGATTTGATTCAGGAAGGCACACTCGGACTGATACACGCGGTCGATATCTTCGACGTGAGCCGTGGCTGGCGATTTTCGACGCATGCGACCTGGTGGATACGACAAGGGATCAGCCGAGCGCAGATGGAGCAGAGCCGCACTGTTCGCCTGCCAATTGGTGTGCAAGAGCAGATCCAGGACATGCATGAAATACTCCAGAGCACACACGAGGACCTGCCTCTACAGACCATCGCCGAGCACCTCTCCATCAGCCGCGAACGCGCCCAGGAGTTACTGCTCGCCTCGCAGCATATTCATAGCTTAGATGCTGCACCCCCATCCGGCGAGCAGGACGATTTGGAACTCGGTTCGCTGGTGGAAGCGTCCATTCCGACCCCTCAAGACCACATGGAGGCCCTTGACCTTCGCTACCAGTTGATTGACCTTGTACAAACGCTTCGTCGTCCCCGTGATCGCCAGGTCATTCTCCTGCGCTACGGTTTGGACGGTAAAGGCGAACGGACACTTGAAGAGGTGGGGAAACAGCTTCATGTGACGCGCGAACGCGTCCGACAACTCGAAAACCGTATCCTGCTGGGGCTGCGGCATGAAGCACGAGCACGGCAATTGCATGAGTATCTGAGCGCATAGAGCAGAAGGAGAAAACAGAATGGGCAGGAGACCAGCAACCCTCGACCTCGACCAGAGAGAGCAACAGATGACACCCGTAGAGTGGACCATTTACCCCACCGGAGCCGGAGCCTTTGCCTGCGGTAGTCCGGATGGACATCAGCTTCGAGACGGTCAGCCGATTGAGGTGTTCTTGGGCGGTCGTTGGATAGCAGGCGGTATCGCTCATCACGCCCACCAATACCCACAATTTATCGCTCTGGATGACCAGAGCATCTGCGGCCTCTGTGCAGGCATGCACGTCCGACTTCCACAAAAGAAATTTGTCTATGGCAACGAAAAAGGAGCTTAACATGAACGAAACACTCATTTCGGCCCGCATTGACCAGAGAGTACATACCATTATGGATATGCAGGCCCAGACGCATACGCTCGAGATGAGCAACGACATCCTCTTGCTTGATGGATGCCCTGCGAGACTCCACATTGATGGTGCAGAACTCTCACTGACGACTGACGCTGGGACCTCTTGTGTGACCATGCAAGCGTTCTGGTATGCCTTTGCAGGAAATGAGCCAACGGCAATCGAGGCAGGGCGCCTTCTAGCAGATAGCCTCATGCGAACTCAGGCATTGCAACAGATGCGACAGCTTCAGACGACGTACCAACATATCAGTGAGCAGATACAGACACTGGGGTTCGTTCCGCTGCCTACATATCGCTTGAGTCCCTTCATCGAACAGGCACTCGATGCCTATGACGATACATTAGAAACGACGCAGCTTCTCGCCCGCATTCTCAAGCAAGATGTCTCCACCATTCTGGCGTGGGCCAAGTTACTTGGAAAGCAGCCGTCTCTACGCGTGTACGATGAACCAGATGACGCGGAGAAGGACCTGGGAGAGATCGTGCATCCAACGAAGGACACCGACACCGCCACTGCAGAGAAAATCACCGTCAAGCGCTTCCGCTGGACCACAGATTTAGCGAAACAACTTGAAGCTGCCTTTCGGGAAAGTACCGCTGACACGATCACCGCCACGATTACTGAGATTGCACAACGCTTCGATTGGCCCGCCAGCGCGGTGCAGTACAAACTCTATGAGCTACAACTGCCGCAGCGCAAACAACAGCAAGCGCAGCAGCGCGAAGTCCACGCTGTTCAGGAGGGCGATTGACGAGGAGCGGAAAACCTCTCTACGTTTCACTTTTCCGTTAGCGGAGCAGCGTAGAGATCACAACACATTCCAACCACAGATGACAGAGATATTCTGTCCGTCCTGCCCACCAGTGGAGCGAGTACGAGATGTACTACATCCCATGCAGTGCTTTTTACAGCGCGCACTCCGGCCAAGTAGTCAAGAAGCAACACAATATCACTTTGAAGGCTCGTATGGAGTGTCAGTGCTTTTTCTAGCCGGTCACGATAGGTCTTGTGATGGCACTGGGCAGAAAGCTATGGAGCATGAGGCGCGGTTCTGGATTAACGGCAACACGCATCCTCGTAGCCTTGAATGCCAGCAGCAGATTTGTAAGCAGCTCACAGAACTTACAGCAGGGACGATGGTTCAGTCTACTCCTCTCGTGCTGTCAAAAGGAGCATAACATGAGAATCTACTATGACGATCCTGCCGTTCGCTCTGTACATATTCACCGAGAGGCTCTTACTAACTTTTTACGCGCACAAGGGGTCTCTGACGAGCGGATCAAGAGCTTAGTCATTCGTATCCGGCAACGTGTTCCCAAGAGCTATGTCTCAGCAGAATGCCGATCTGAGACGACACTGGGCGTCAGCCGTCACAATAGTGTAGTGGTCTGCACCTGGCAGCATCCCAATGATGTTCACGAACTCAATTGCACTCTGCTCCACGAGCTGTACCACTTTGCCACCAAAGGAAAATACGGTCCAGACAATTACGCTATCAACTACTTCCACCGCCCTAGTGAATTTGCCGCACAACGGTTCGCAGAAATGCATCAACACCGTATTCTGCTCTCGCTTGAAGGCATCACGCAGGTCATTCCCGCACCTAGAGATCGCTCTGTTCCTATCACCTCACGCCAGACCACGCTAGCTCCTGTTGCCTTCATCGCACTCCTGTTGTACGGCCTAGTCAAGCTCGTCTCCTGGCTTGAAAAGGAGCCACACCATGCGTGATGCGTTGATTCTGCGCTCCTTAGAAGTGCCTGTTCCCAAACCAATGGATGATATTGCAAACACAACGGCATGCGTACACACGCGAGAAGAGATCGAAGTCCTTACGACAGCAAGAGCAATGTATCGGGCACTCTCCTCGCTTCACCTTGGAGAACTTGTTCCAGAGCAGTGCTATATTCTCGACTACAAAGAGGGTACGGTTCCTCCCTGGCAGGTGCATGAACGCGAACAGGAGGATGCGCTCATCGTCCTGGTTCTCATCAACCGAGATTCACTCAAACAGGCGACACTCTTCGAGCCGCCACAATGTATAGCACGCCAAGTTCTGGCACTCCCCAACAAAATCTTAGCAACTCCTCTCTACAGAGTTGGTCTTGAGGGCGCAGGACCAAGGCCAGTGCTCTGCGATCTGGTACAGCAGGCAAGAGCCGTTGCAAAAACACCGCAATCGTTCCCCATGAGCAAGAAAGGTACACAACAGCTATGAAGACACACACGCACAAACCAATCACCTCGTTTGTCGATGGAGAGGTTGCACGAGGGGCATGGCGTGAGGAGATCATTGCACCGGAGATCTCTGGAGTAGCCCGTCCGATTACCGTGTTTCGTGCTCAACGGACCTCGAAATTGATCACCTACGACTGGCATGGGGATGCCTCAACCTTTTGCCCGCCAATGTGGTGGGACTTAGGGATCGGAAGTGGGGCCTGTAATTTCCAATGCCGCTCATGCTTTTTACTCCTCACCTTTAGAGCCATGCGCGATCCTCATCGCCATGTGCTCTATGAGAATGTTGAAGATTTTGTGCGAGCTACTGAGCACTGGTTGATTGACCCCACACGTCGTCGTCAACATACGCTCGGCGTTGGCATCGACAGGAGCGATTCGCTCCTCTATGAAGGCGTCACTGGTCATGTGCGACGCTTGGCTCCGCTGTTTGCAGACCTCACAGTCAACCAGCGTGCCAACAAGCTCATTTTGCTCACGAAGTCGGCCAATACGCACTATCTGGCCGACGTTGCTCCAGAGCATCGCCGTCAAGTGGTCGTCACCTTCTCCCTGAATCCGGAGGCTGTTGCTGATGCCTGGGAAGGCAAATGGGATGACGGAGTACGCATTACACCACCCATTTCCAAGCGCTTAGAGGCCGCAAGATATGCCCAGGACCTCGGCTATGAGGTGAGAGTACGGGTAGACCCTATTCTTACCATCCCGAATTGGGAGGAGCACTACGCTGACTTTGTGGCACAGGTAAAGGCTGCTGGCATCAATTTTCGCTACTGGACCTTGGGGACATACAGAGAAAAGAACACACAACTCGATGGTTGGCGCGAGCGATGGCAGCTTCCGGCGATGGAGTGGCAGCCTGACGAGGGCGAGTTGGTCAAAGAGGGCACACATCGCCACTTGCCGGAGGCCCGCCGTATCGAGATCTACACGACGGTACGCGACCTCATTGCCCGCGAGTTCCCAAGAGGACGTGCGAGCCTCTGCAAAGAGACGCATAGCGTCCGGAAGGCACTGCGACTCTGTAATGCGGATTGTAACTGTTTGGTGTAGTGCCTGATCCGTGCAAGCGGAGTGCCGAGATGCGATCTCTCGGCCAAGCCATGCTTATCGTCTCGTAGATTGTTCAGTAGAGAAAAACACAGTAGGTCTCCAGAGGAGGGACACATGCACGAAGGACACCTGTTTAACCAGACTCACACCTTGCCCATTAAGCCGCCAACGCTTCTGGCGGAGATGCTCGGATATGACGGCATCGCGCGGAAAGTAGCATTTTATTGGGGTGCTGGCGATGAAGCGTACTATCACGATGGCTATCTCTCCACGCAGGCGGAATGGGATGCGTACCTGTTGTTTGTCCGCCATCCCCTTCTCGTCCCTGAGCTACAGGGGTACAACCTCGGCTCCAGTGAAGAAGAGGCGACGCACTGGTTACTCCTGGATCGTGACGACCGCCAGATCGTAGTCGCCCCGGCGAATGTTGCGCGGCAGGAACTACTCGCTCAATGGGGGACTCCGACGCCGGAGCAGGTGATGGTCGTTGAGAGTACGGCCTGGGACCAGCTCGTTGCCGAGGTCACAACCAGAATCGCGTGCATGAGCCAGGAGCTGATAGTCGCGCACATGATGCAGCATCAGTTGCAGGTGCAGGATCTCGCCGTTTGGTTAGAAATGACATGGAAGGAGCAACACATGAATACACAACAGTCAGAAAAGAACAGGCCAACGCTGGCCGACATCCAGGCATTGGCTTCACATCTAAAGTTCGATTTTAGTGGTGGGGGCGAACAGGACGGGACATTTGACCTGGACAAGCAAGGGAATCCATCCCTCGGCGGGACCTGGAGCAAGAATCAAGCTGGTATTGATGATGCCTATGGCTACCTCGTCCGCTACCAGCACACAGTGCAGCAGTTCGACCGGACTCAACAAGGTCACATGTAGATCAGAAAAGAGGAAACGTTTATGACAATCACGACACCTACGACGCTCACGGCAGACATCGTCCTTCTCAGCATTGATAAACAGCACGTCTTGCTCATCAAGCGGCGCAAATGGCCCTTCGCCGACATGTGGGCCTTCCCCGGTGGAAAACACAACTCTGGAGAGTCTCTGGAAGAGACAGCCCTGCGAGAATTGCGTGAAGAAACGGGTGTGCAGGGTGTGACGCTCACACAGTTCCGTGTCTATAGCACTCCTGAGCGCGACCCACGTGGTCATTTTATCAGCACGGTCTACGTCGCTTCTCTCGATGCGGACACTCTCGACATTCAAGCCGGTGACGATGCGAAAGAAGCACAGTGGTTCTCACTCACGAAACTCCCAGAACTAGCCTTCGATCATGCCACCATTCTTAATGACATCCTGCGCGAGCAACCGCTCTTGAACGAGCACTTCTACGTCCAGGAGATTTTACGCACGTACGCAGGCTCAGACGAGACCCGCGATAAGCTCTGTCTCGGTGCGTTGGGCCTCGCTGGAGAGTCAGGTGAAGTCGTTGACCTGGTGAAGAAACACCTCTACCAGGGCCATGAGATCGATAGCGCAAAAATGCGCGACGAACTGGGGGACGTGCTGTGGTACTTCGCGCTCATATGCCACGCGACCGGCTCCACGCTCAAAGAAGTCATGCGATGCAATGTAGAAAAGCTGCGCAAACGCTACCCAGAGGGCTTTGCAGTTGAACGCAGTATATTACGCGAGGAGGGAATCCAGGCGGCTTCCCAGACAAGCCATGAGGAACTGGATATGGAAGAAGAACACCCATTCGGACGCACCCAATTGTTCAGTGAAGGCGAATAAATAGGACTAAAAGTGAGGGCGAAACACATGTTCTTGACAGGAGGGAAAGAAAGCCGTACATTACTCGTAAACCTGGCTGGTAGCAAGAGTGCCTGCACTCTCAAAACTAGCCAAAAATGGAATGAGCAACACCCGTACGAAAGTCTGGCAAACTTCAGGCGTTGCTCTCAGGATAACCGCGCATCTCGCATTAGTGCGCTTATTGAGCAAATCATAGCACGTTCTCAAAGAAAATGCAATGATTTTGCCGCATCAGTAGCAGTAATGTCTCTCGCGGTTGTTCTGCCAAGCCTATGGAAAGGATAACCATCGTATGACGAACACAGTAGCGATAGACGACACAGCGACCACCGATGGGGAACTGCCACGCCAAGCAGAGCCGGTGGTCGGCATTAATATAGAGCAACTAGATATCTCCACGCGCCAAGCAGCTGCGTATCTCTTCCCAAGGCAGCGGGGTCTTCTTTTGCTCAAACTGCTCTTTCTCCAGGCAGAAATCAAGACGCTGGAGATCGACGGCTCTGGTCCGGTGAAGGTCGCTATTATTTCTCTCCAGAGCATCGAGGTATTCGCGCTGCGGCATTCAGGTTGGAGCAAAGATACAACGCTGCGCTATCTCGCCATCCTAGAGAAGTTGCAGATTCTGCAACGCTACCGCCACGCCGACCACACCGAGTTGCATGTTCCCTTGACCCCCTGGCACCCTTCTCCTGATGCACTCTCAGCGCTCGATGCCTTGCTCGTCGAAGATGCAGCACGGGAGAAGCTTCAGCAGCTTGCTAGTGGAGTCAAGGCCCGCCTCACACTTCTGTATGGATCTCCTTCCTCGTGGTCGTCTCTTTTCGACGATCTCTGTGTGACGCTGACCGATGTCGAGGAACTTCTTGAGAAACGACTGAGTGTCACGAAGCGTCAATTGCTCCAACAGCGTGTCGCTAACCTCAAGACACGACTCGAAACCGACGCGAAAAAGGGAGACTTTCACTGTGGGCAGTGTCCTCAAAATGGGCAGGCGAGCACACAAAAGGGAGACTTTCAGACGAAGCAAGGTATGCATAATGGACTTGGCGATGCACAAAAGGGAGACTTTTGCATAGACTCGAGCATGACGAATGAAGGGAATACTGCACAAAAGGGAGACTTCCAGCACGGGCAAGGGAACATTAACGACTCTCGTCTTACACGAAAGGGAGACTTCCAGCACGGGCAGAATGACTCGATTGGGCTATCAACCGCACGAAAGGGAGACTTCCGGGGGGATACACCCATTGTTTCAACACAAAAGGGAGACTTCCAGGAGCAAAGTGCCGCCGAGGTTGCACAAAAGGGAGACTTCCAGGGGGATGCACCCTCTGCATCGTTAAACGATAACGTAATTACCATACTTAACGATGTACTTGATGAGGATTACGTTAGCGATAACGATGCAGAGACCACCGTCCGTGCCCAGGACCACTATTCGTCCGGGGAAGCTGCGAAGGTGGGCCGCCAGCTCGCCAACTTCCTCGAAAAATCTCCTGAGCATACAGGTGGGTTTGTCAACAAATGTAAGCAGTGCTCGCGTACAGTGATCCGTGCCTCTGTAATTGACGTGTTGGTCCATGCAGCATTTCCTCAAGTTGATCCAGCTGATGAGCGAGGCAGACCGAGGAACAGGGCGAGCTGGTTCCACGGTGCCTGCATAAAGTATGCAAAGTCGGGTACCAGTATCCCTGCATTTATCGAGAAATGGGTCAAGACAGACTTGTCGTGGGACGAGATTGAGCGGCAGCTGAGTGAGGCCGCGACACACTACAAACGCTACATGATTGCCGACAGTAGCACTGCTGATCTCGTGCGCTCATGGTTACGTGGTGAGATCGAGCAGCAGGTGCTTGATGAGGCGTTGCAGAGCAGTATGCTTTCTCAGGAGAAGCAGTTCCAGAAAGCACCTCAGCTCCTCACCGCTGCATCTCCAGCGACCTATGGCAAGCCATTCGTTGTAGCCCAAACTCCTGCTCACGTTGAGAAGACTTGGATGGACGAGGATGAGGCGGTGGTCCTTGCCGAAGAGATCTTGAAAGATGCAGGTCCACTCGGTGTGTCAAAGGCCGTGGCGAAGCAAGAGCACGGGGTGTATGTGGTCGCTTTAATATGGCGCGGGTCTCCAATGAGCATGAAGACGCCACAGCAGTGGCGGACGCACTTTGAGAAGGTACGACCGCATTTTGAGAGCATGCAGCGAAAAGAGGAAAACAATGGATCGACTAAATGAGATTGCAGGTTCAGAGGTTGTCCAGCTGGCCCACCAGCGTCGGCTCCGAAGAGAGCTGCAGCAAGCACAAGAGTCTGGACAAGAGGATGTGCGCGTCGTTGACGCTGATCCTCCAGTGAGTGGATCGCATCTGCTCCCAATACCCCTGTCTCCGGTGGAGCAGACCAAGACCCCTGTGGAGCGAACACATCCGCTTCCACAGCTTTCACGATCTATGAGCGTACTTCCGGCACCACAGCCTGTTCCTGTCGTGTCCTGCTCGCTGTGCAATGATCGGGGGTATCTGCGTGCTGATGTTCCGTTTGGTCACCCACAGTTTGGCAGACCCATCGAGTGTAAGTGCAAACAGGCGCGAAAAAATGAGGCTCGCCGACAGCAGCTACGCGAACAGTCGAAAATTGATCAGTTAGCAGCCTTCCAGGAAGAGACGTTCGAGTCGTTCCATTTCTGGCTTCCTGGCGTGGAGCAAGCCTATGAGGCAGCAAAGCAGTTCGCTAAAACACCTGCGGGGTGGTTAGTGCTGGTCGGTGGGAATGGATGTGGCAAGACGCACCTGGTCGTAGCTATTGCCAAGTGTTGCCTGGAGGATGGTGCGACGGTCCTCTTTGCGGTCGTGCCAGATTTACTCGACGACCTCCGCTCAACCTTCGCTCCATCTGCAGAAGAAACATACGACGACGAGTTCAGGAAGATGCGTGAGGTAGAAGTCCTGATTCTGGATGATTTGGGGTCAGAGCAGAGCACGGGCTGGGCGACGGAGAAGCTCTTTCAATTGCTGAATTATCGGTATAATGCACGTCTTGCGACCGTCTTTACGACGAATAAAATTGGTTTTGAAGGGATTGCGCCGCGTTTGCGCTCCAGGTTGAGTGATCGACGTCTAGTGCGTACCATCACTCTAGTGGATGCTCAGGACTTTCGTGAGGCGGAGTTAGGGCAGTAGTTCTTATAGCCTCTAAAGCTATAGAAAATGCTCATGTTACATGGGTTCTGCAGGTGTAGAACGAGAGGTTGTGTACCTTTGCATAGTCTAAGGCTATAAGAAATTGATAAGGTGTGAGGTATGAAGAAGTCATGGAAACGGGGGAAGGGAACAACACGACACACCTCATTCTCTCTGCCACCAAGTACGCCACGTAACGAATGGGCGGAGATGAATCAGGAAGAACAGGTCAACTGGATCGAGCAGAAGCGTACCTGGCTGACTGAGAAGCGGCAACGCGAGCAGGAGTACTTGGACAGGCGCAGCTCCGATCTGAAAACAGATCGAGACTTTCGCGCAGATGCGTCTCATGAGCTTGATCTCCTCGCAATGTTGACCGAGCTAGCGGAGGAACTAGGAAGCAGGTGTAAGACAGATGAGTAGGATTGCTGGTTTTCTGGAAAAATGGATTTGCGGTTATATTGCTCTATAAAGGAAATAAGAGAAAAGCATAATTATAAGCCCGAGGAGCCGGTAGGCTCGTAGCAGGCATCTCTTATGCCTGCATTCTGGTAAGCTGGTCATCTGGCTTTCTGGAAAAACAGACGTTCTGATGAGTCGAAGGAGGACCTATGATTCAAGTGAGAGCGACGCGCACGCCGTTCCCGTGCCAGTCCTTTGTAGTCGGTGACTTTTTAGGATTGCCAGAAGTGCCTGAGCTGCGCTGCAAGAACTTTGCACAACACATTCTTGGTTCTGGCGACAGTGAGCTCGCGATTTGCATACCCTGTGCTCGTAAAGTTGCCGAGCGAAACGACGAAATGGGTACGCAGTTCAAGGAGATCGTTGCACGAATGGAGCAAGCATTCACCGACGTGTGAGAAAAGGAGACAGAGACGATGGACGCAAACAAGTGTGTTCCAGATGAGACGTTGAGTGACGCTGCCAGGAACGAGTCTATCTGGCAATCAGGAGATTACAACGCCATCGTAAAGCTTCGAGGGGAGATACTTCATCGGGTTGCCAGTGCAATGCATCGAAGCTTTGTAGAGACTGGCGGGCGCGATCCAGAGGCAGAAGAGATCGCGCACATGAAGCAGTTGGTGGTCGGTTGCTGGAATAGTATGGTGTGTCTGCCAGAGGGAAGTGATCCCTTCAATCTCACTGATGAGCACTCTAACGTCTAGTACTAGTGAACTTGTATTGCTCAAGCAAGAGCCGTAGGATTAGTGATGTCTTTTTAACCAAAAGCTAAGACGTACCAAGGAAACACTCATCATGAATATGCCAGTCGTTCAATTGGATTTGTAGGAAGGAAAATATGCTCATGAAGAAAGCCAGAAAAAAAAGTAGTAATCGCTTAACGAAGGCCGACATACAAGCACTCACCACGCTTGACCGCCTCGTAGAAGCAGATCGACAAATCGAACAAAAATATTCCCTGCCTTTTCGGTCACCTCGTCAAGTAGCTACGAGCCTTCAGCAATGCACGCATTGTCAGAAAGACATTGCACTGCTTATTTTCGGCGACTACGCGCACGATGCCGCTGGTCTGGAAGCCTACGCGAGACTGACAACAGACCTGATTCAACAAACATCCCTTCCGACATATGTGATCGCTCCTCCCAGCAACCCCAGCGACCTGGATAGCCCGGCATTGCTGCTCAAAGTGTACCCTATCCAGGAGGAAACCGATTATACTACTCCTGACAAATGGCAGCAGTTGATCGGAAAATTGAGCGATGTGCATTGTCAAAGGGAATAATAGGAAGTGTGTAGGACATTGGAACGGCTAGGCCACGCCCAGGTGATACTCCAATCGATCCTTTACTCCGCGTTCCTGTTGTGCGGGTAAAAATATTTCTGTCCGCACAACAAATCATAGACTCGGCCACGGCGTATCTCCTTCGATTTCGGGTTCCTGGGCGTCACTCCACTTCTCAGCCGGGATACGTCCCATTTGTACAGTGTACTCTGGGCCTCCTTCTTGCCAGCGATATTTGAGGTAAGGGCCGTACACCATTCCCTCGTACTTCATCACATCTGGTGGGATCTCCTCATCACGCGCCAAGTATTTCTTTGCCTCTCGCGTCAGATGGATGCGGTAAATGTAGTACTGTTCAAACCAGCCAATCCCCAAGGTAAGCGCGCCGCGCATCTGCCTCACCTGGCTATCAAAGCGTTCTAGTTGTCGTTTTGTGTCTGAAGCATCTCCATAAATGTGGCGATGATCGATAGTGCTGGCTGCCTCACGAGCTTGGTATTCATACGCCTCTAGCTGGACACGGATATCGTCTTGATCCTGGCCCAGGACCTTGAGTGCCGCCGCCTTTGGCTTGCGCATTGACGCTATGATGGTTTCCACACGCTGCTGATAGTCCACTGCCGCACGCAGTTCGTCCAAGATGCGCTCATCAGGCTCAAGGAGGTCGGACGCCATCTCCAGCGCGACGCGGGCCGCCCGGAGTCGAGTAATGAGTCGGCGACGCCTAAGTGAGAGAAAGACCGCCGGAATATGATCGCGATGTTTATGGTCGCGATAGGTCTGCCACAAAAATTGCTTTAACGCTCGCTCCTCTGCGCCGATCTCTTGGCCTGGATCATCGGCTTGGTCGAGTGCCGCAATGCTCTTGCTAATTTGTGTTAGCTCCTCGAGGAGCTGTTCGCGCAGCCGCCTCGCCTCTTAGATCTCTCCATCCATAACATGCGGGAGACCTGGAATGAATTTTAAGCGCCCCTTCCCACTTTTAGGAATACGGCGTTGCTTTGCCTGCTCACGTTGCGCCTGGCTACGGGGTGGTCTCCCGCGTCTAGCTCCTCCAGATGTTGGTTTCATCGTGCGTCTCCCTTTTCGTTGTGCGTACATAATAACTTTCTTACCCACAACAAGTATACCTCGCACTTTGAACCGATGTAAATCCCGTTTAACGTGTAGATTTTACACGCTGCATTATTGAGGGGCTGGCCCGTTGCCCTACACACGATCCAAGCAGGGGGAACTAACGAGGGCGGCAGCACTCGTCGGGATTTACACGCTGACACCTATGAAGGTTTATTGTTGACTAGTCTTTTTTGCCCTACCTCTATCCTGCTTGCAAAAAGCGTGTGTATGCTTTATAATTTGAACAACAGTATGAACGGACAACATGATAAACAGGGCAAAAAGACGATAATTGATACTATTTATATTCTTACAGATTCAAGAGATCAAAATGTGTATTAAGTAGGAAGAAGCATCGAAGTATTCAGAGGAGAGTGTCTATGGAAGTCACGGTGTCTGAGGACATACGCACACAGGTGCATACATCATTGCGTGCTCTTGCTAAGCGCAACGCGAATGAAACTAACCCTGATCGAGTAGGCTTCCATCGACTCGACGCTTCCTTCGGTTGTGAGTTGGCCGAGTCATCGCACCTGCATCTGGAAGAGGTCGTGGTAGCCGCCAGACTCTTACGGAGATACCGACGATGGGGAGTGCCTCTAGGAGCGGCACTGCCTGATGAGACAACGATCATCGAGTGGGCCATCGAACAGGATGAGGTCATCAGCAACGAGGAGAAGGCCATTGACCTTGAACTGACTGATGGACGCGACCTCACATCCGTTTCCACCAGCACGGAGCAGACCGGGACCGAAGTATCGGCAGACACAAAAGACCAAACTGATCTGAGTGAGAAGGCCACTGTCGTCAAGCGGGTCTACCTGCAGCACGACCGCATCTTTGTCGAGTTCCCTTTTGACCGCTCGAAGGTCAACGCCATGCAACCGTTAAAAGAGAGCGTTGAGGACTGGGCATTTAACCGCTACAAACGCCAGGAGTGGTCCTTCCCACAAGCGGCCGCCTCGATGGTGTACGAAGTCACTCGCGGCTTTCAGGGATTCGTCTACACCCTCGATGCTCTTGCTCTCATCAGGCGCACCGCTCGGAAAGAGGCACTCGAACGCCAGGCACTCGATCTGGAGGAACGCTGGCGAGAACTTGCACACTATGCCGCACTGGAAGCTGCACAGCCCTACCTGAATGGCGCGCCCACTTCCAATGGTCAGCGCCTCTTCCGACATCAACGTGAAGCGGTTCAGAGGATGATCGAGGCGCAGCGTTTTGTCCTAGCACACTCTATGGGTTTAGGGAAAAGTCGCAGTTCCTTAATCGCGGCCCAAGCGTATGATCTGCCGATTTGGGTGATTGCACCTGCGGGGACCATCATCAACTGGCAACGCGAGGCCGCTGCGGCAGGCGTCGAGATCACGCTGTACTCCTGGGCCAAATTGCCTGAGCCACCAGAAGACCTCGATTACGTGTTGATCACCGATGAGGTTCACTTCGCTCAAGGGGGTGAAGATACGATCCGGGGCAAAGGGTTTTTACGCCTAGCTGACGAGGCCCGTGCTGTCTTCATGCTTTCGGGTACGCCAATTAAGAACAGTCTTCCTATCAATTTGTGGCCTCTCTTAGTCGCAGCGAAGCACCCACTTGCAGCCGACAAGTCTGCCTATGAAAAACGCTTTTGTGGTGCCTACTTCAAGTCACTGGGCCGCAAGAAAACGGTCTACGACACCTCTGGGGCATCTAACCTGGATGAACTGCACGAGCGCACACGGGATGTCATCCTCTACAAAAAGAAAAGTGAATGCGTCGATCTGCCGGATAAACTCCGTGTTTCGCGTCAGGCAGAGGTGAGCAATGCGGGTGAACTTGCCTACCGCAAAACCATTGAGCGGCTACGCCAGGAACACCTGGAGCGCATGACTGACAAATATGAGGCACTGCGTGTTGGGCGCGAGGATATCCTTGGAGAAGGAACTAATGAGAGCGATTTAGGGACGTTTGAGTCGGAGTACGCATCTGCACTCGTCGAGTTGGGGATATACCGGCATGCGGCCTCACTTGCCAAAGTTGAGAGTGCCGTCGAGATCGCACAAGAAGCGATAGAGCAAGGGCAAGGTGTCCTACTGTTCACCGCATTTCGTGATACTGCTGAACGGCTCGCTACCAAGCTCGATGCCGATTGTCTGACTGGAGAAGTCACTGGGACGAGAAGGCAGGGGATGATCGACCGTTTTCAGGCGGAAGAGAGCAGGGTGCTGGTGGCTACCATCGGTGCGGGCGGGATAGGGATTAACTTGACGGCGGCCCAGGTCGTTGTGATGGTGGACCGTGGCTGGACGCCATCTGATGTTGAGCAAGCGGAAGATCGTGCGCATCGCCTCGGCACTCGCCACAACGTGACAAGTATTTGGCTCCAGTACGGACCAATAGATGAGAAAATCGATCAATTACTTCAGGTCAAGCAGGAACGGATCGAAACTATCTTGCGGGGACGAGATAAGCACCTACGTGGCATTCCAAGCATTCGTGCCTTGGCTAAAGAAATCATGGAAAGCTTCCATACTGGTAAATCACTCGCTGAAATCCTCGGCCTCGATCCAGCCGAGTTTGAGCCGGGTGTTGTTGACATGGTACGCGATAATATCAGCCCAGTGAAGCTACAACCGTCTGGTGTCAAGAAAGATGGTCGTCTTAAGGGCTCATCCAAACGTGTGCGCAAGAACCTTATGCTCGATGAAGAGGTAGTGGACTTCCTGGAAACCATGAAGGTCTCCAGCCAGAATACTACGAAAGAAGGAGGGTACAGTGGATTCATTGAGCGATTGGTACAAACTTCTTCAGAATTTCAGAACTGGCTTAGCACTCGAGAGAAATGAATGGTAGGTAGAGCCTCATGGAAGAAGCTATCATGAAAGTGTGTACTGCTTGCGAGAAGGCTCGCCCATTGACAGAATTTAATCGGAAAGGCAAAGGATGGCGCGCACAATGTCGTCACTGTGATGTTGCGTATATGGCTGAGTGGCGCAAGGCCAATCGTGAACGAGAACAAACCTATAACGCAGCATATCGTGAAAGCCATCAAGAGGAACGAAAAGAAGCATTTAAACAATGGTATGACCGGAATCGGGACCAGCAAATAGAGAGATCGAAACAATACAGAATACAACATCAAGAAGTTCTCTTACAGAAGAGACTGGAGAGGCGCGAAGCTGAGAGGAAACGTTATGCTCAATATCGACAGATGTATCCTGGACGCTGCAAAACTACACGAGCCACATATCGTGAACGGAACCGTGAAAAGATACGAGCGAAAGGAAGGATATATCACGCGAACAACAGAGAAAGGATCATGCATCGCAAGTCGGCCCATAATCAGACGCCAAGAGGAAAAACCGTTAGACGTATCATCAGGCAACGTTATCTGGCAAGAAAAGCTAATGCTCCTGGTACATTTACGGTAGTGCAGTTCTTAGGTCGATGCGACTACTACGGATGGTGCTGCTATTGGTAAATGCCCTCAAATGTGGTTCTGCCCACGGGATGCGCAACGAGATGTACAGCAAGCTAGCAGAAAAAAGAAAAAGAGATCTCTAATGAGAAGGAACAAAATCTTCTCTCAGAAGGAGGTCTCTCTACATATGATACCGAAC
>JAABUQ010004252.1_pt1 | contig 24700 bp, 24 predicted proteins | sample 5560001 | NCBI WGS metagenome assembly JAABUQ01 (sample SAMN10711888, study PRJNA513371) | rock metagenome | isolation source: Antarctica rocks | place: Antarctica: Victoria Land, Finger Mt nord | collected 2015-12-18
CAACCACAACACACGCCACCAACACCCAGCGCGGGGTGGAGCAGCCCGGTAGCTCGTCAGGCTCATAACCTGAAGGTCACAGGTTCAAATCCTGTCCCCGCAACCCGCTTTATCCAACAAAACACCCCGGACACCCGACAGCATCGATACGCTGTCAAGCATCCGGAGTGTCCTGCTGACACAAAGACCCACCAATCCCCAACCTACCGCCGCGCCTTGCGCGCCGCATAACGAGCATCCCGCTCAGCCTTGCGCTGGGCTTTGATCTCTTCGTCTCGTGCTGCCTGCTCGACCTTGCGTTGCGCTTCTGCCTCAGCTTGCGCCGCTAACTCAGCAAGCCGCGCCTGATCTTCTACAATGCGACGCGCTTCCTCGATTTCCCGGAACTTTCTGCGTTCCTCTGCGCGAACATCCCGTGCCTCGGCTATCGCTTTGCGTTCCGCGGCGCGCGCCAACACTGCGGGATCATCCGGCGCCGGCTTGGCGCGAAACTTCTCAAGCATCGCTTTCTTGGCCGCTGCAGCAGCCTCGGCACGGTCGGTAAACTTATTGCCCTTGAAGCCACTCATAAAACGTCGTCTCTCCTGAAATTCGGTCCAAGCGACCGTACCCGATGAGGTGAGTTACTAGCGCCGGCTTGGCCCCGCCTCAAGCAGCGCGAGATTTTGTTGGGCCAGGTCACCCGTCGCATTGTTCGGTCCCAAGGCGATGGCATGTTCCCAGTCCTGCCGGGCACCCTCACGATCTCCCCGGCGCTGCCTCAAGATCCCGCGCTCCAGCAACACGTCAGCATTTTCCGGCTCCAAAGCAAAGGCGCGGTCGATGTCGTCCTGCGCCAATCCCATTTGGTTCAGGTGCCGCCATGCCGCGCCACGGAACACCAACGCATTGGCCCGGCGCGGGTCAAGGTCGAGCGCCCGGGTCAAATCATCTACGGCATCGTCATACCGCTCAAGGCTGGCCGCAGCGATGGATCGGTCGATCAGCAAACCGGGGTCATCCGGGGTCAACGACAAAGCAAGCGTTGCCGCGCCGAATGCCCGTCCGGGCTCCCCCGCCATCAACCAAGCTTGATCTGCCTGCCCGTAGAGGCTGGATCGGGCTGCGGCCTGCCCATTGCTGACATTGGCCAGCTTTTCCAGCATATCCGCGCCCTTTTCCGGCGCGCCCAGGGTAATCTCAGCCAGTGCATGGCAATGCGTTGCGCCGTCTCCGCCCCCGGTGGCCTCCCACGCGTCAGCGAAGGCAGACGCTCCCTGTGGATCGGTGCTCAGCATGGCAAGGCAGCGGTCATAATCTTCGCCCTGAGCAATGCGCGGGAGGCTCTGCTTGCCTGTCTGCGGCAGGGTTTCCGCGTGGCTCGTTGGAAAGCCCAATGCGGCCACCATGACCAAGATTCCGGCGCCGACAAACGCAATCCGCTTACTCATCCTGCTGTAAACATACTCCGGCTCGCGCGCATGGGCAAACCGGGTAGGATGCGGAATGGCTGAAGCACATCTGATCCTGTTCGGGCTGGGCTACACGGGAACGGCCATCGCCGCACAAGCGGCGGCGTTGGGCTGGCAGGTGACAGCCACAAGCCGGCCCCCCTCCGGACGCTCGGCGCCTCCGGGCGTCACCCTGGTGGACTTCGCTGACGCCGCGGCGTCCTTGGCCAAGGCCACGCACGCCCTGCAAACGGCAGCCCCGGACGAGCACGGCGACCCGGCGCTGGCCCGCTACGGCGACGCGATCCGCGCAAGCCCGCGGCTGCGTTGGGCCGGGTACCTGTCCACCACCGGCGTCTACGGCGACCGCGACGGCGGCTGGGTGGACGAGGACACGCCCGTTGCGCCCACGGCGCCGCGGGCGCAGCGCCGAGTGCAGGCGGAGCAGGCGTGGGTCGCCGCGCTGCCGGGCCGCCCGGTTGACCTGTTCCGGGTGGCCGGCATCTACGGGCCGGGCCGGTCGGCGCTCGATGACCTGAAGCGCGGGCAGGCGCGGCGCGTGCTGAAGCCTGGCCACCTGTTCGGCCGCATCCACCGCGACGACATCGCCGCCGCTGTGGTCGCCGCCATGCAGCAAACGCCCGGCCCGGGTCCCCGCGTGCTGAACCTGGCCGATGACGAGCCGGCGGCCAGCGCGGACGTGACCGCCGAGGCCGCACGCCTGCTGGGCATGCCGTTGCCGCCGCTGGTCCCCTTCGCCGAAGCCGTGGGCGGCATGAGCGCGATGGGACGGAGCTTCTGGAACGAGAACCGCCGGGTCCGCAGCGAAAAGACGCAGGCGCGGCTTGGGCTGCGCTGGCAGTATCCGACCTACCGGGAAGGGCTACGCGCCATCCTGCAGCAAGAGGCCGCCGAGCGCCCGCCTCAGTAGCGCCAGGTCGGACGGGCGGGACAGCCGGTGGTCGCCGTCCTTGATCAGCGTGGTCTGCACGTCGTCGCACTCCAGCCGCTCCGCCAGGCGCAGCGCCGTTTGCCACGGCACGTCCGGATCCCGCTGTCCATGCAGCAGGCGCACCGGGCAGCGCAGCGGGATTGGCCGGTCCAGCAGCAGCCGCGTGCGGCCGTCGGTGATGAGGACGGCCGTGACCGGGGTGGGATCGCCATACTGGCTGGGGACGTGCAGCACGCTGTCACGCTCCAGCCGCGCTCGCTCCTCCGGCATCATGGCCTGCCACATCAGCTCTTCCGTGAAGTCCGGCGCCGCCGCGATCCCGATCAGCCCGGCAATCCGCTCCGGCCGGGCCAGCGCCAGAAGCAGGGCGACCCAGCCGCCCATGCTCGATCCGACCAGGACCAGCGGACCCGCGGTCAAGCGGTCGATCAGCAGCAGCGCGTCATCCGTCCAGCGCCCAATCGTGCCGTCGGTAAAGGCGCCGCCGCTTGCGCCATGGCCGGAATAGTCCAGCCGTAGGCACCCTATCCCGTGCTCAACGCAAAATGCCTCGGTCAGCACCGCCTTCGTGCCGGTCATGTCGCTTCGGTAGCCCGGAAGGAACACGGCCGTCGGCCCATGCCCGGGTGTCCGCACCCAGGCCAGCGCCACCCCGTCGCCGCGGTCCGTTTCGCCAGCCTGCTGCATGCACCGCCTCCGAGCCGTCCGCGTGTTATACGGCGCCCATGCCCGTCCTTCCACCCGGCGCCGCCGTGCTGCAAGTGCTCCCCTCGCTCGACACCGGCGGCGTGGAGCGGGGCACCGTGGAGATGGTCCAGGCCATCGCCGACGCCGGCGGCACCGCGCTGGTGACGAGCGAGGGCGGACGGCTGGTGGCCGCGGTGGAACAGGCCGGCGGGCGGCATGTCCGGCTGCCGCTGGCGAGCAAGAACCCGGCGACGATCTGGCGCAACGCCGGGCGCCTCCGCCGCCTGATCCAAGCCGAGGGCGTCGGCATCGTCCACGCCCGGTCCCGCGCGCCCGCCTGGTCCGCCTTGCTTGCGGCGAGGCGCACGGGCACGCGGTTCGTGACCACGTACCACGGCGTGTACAACGAAGTGGTGCCCGGCAAGCGGCGCTACAACGCCGTCATGGCCAAAGGCGACCGGGTGATCGCCGCCAGCCGCTATGTTGCGACGCTGATTGCTGCACGGCACGGCGTCAAGCCATCCCGCATCCGCGTCATCCCGCGCGGCGTCGATCCCGCGCTGTTCGACCCCGGGCGTGTCGCCGCCCTGCGAATCGTCCAACTCGCCGCGGCCTGGCGGGTGCCGGAGGGCATCCCAGTCGTGATGCTGCCCGCGCGCCTCACCCGCTGGAAAGGGGCTGCCGTGCTGATCGACGCGGTGGCCCGGCTCGCCCGCATGGACGCCTGCTGCGTCCTGGTCGGCGCGACCCAGGGCCGCGAGCGTTTCGCCAATCAACTGGAAGCGCAGGCGCAGGCGCTCGGCATGGCGGACCGCCTGCGCCTGATCGGCCATTGCGACGACATGCCGGCCGCGCTCGCCTTGGCGGACGTGGTGGTGAGCGCCTCGCTCGAACCCGAGGGCTTCGGCCGCGCCGTCATCGAGGCGCAGGCGATGGAGCGCCTGGTGATCGCGACCGACCACGGCGGCGCCGCGGAAACCGTCGAGCACGGGGTCACGGGATGGCGGGTGCCGCCGGGCGATGCGGGCGCGCTGGCGGCGGCGCTGGACGCTTCGCTGGCGATGCAGCCCTGTGACCGCCGGGCGATAGGCGCGCGGGCGCGGGCCAGTGTCCTGGCGCATTACACGACCGCCGCGATGCAAGCCGCCACCTTGGACGTTTACTGCGAACTGCTGGCCTGACACGCGCAAGCCGGGGTTGCGGCGGTGCCGGGCGGAGGCCATACGAAACGTCCAGTCTGTTTGCGAAAGGCCCACGCCATGCCCGCCATCACCCTGCCCGACGGCTCGGTTCGCCGCTTCGACGCACCGGTGGCGGGCACCGAGGTTGCCGCCGCCATCGGCCCCGGCCTGGCCCGCGCGGCGCTCGCCATGAAGGTGGACGGCCAGCTCTCCGACCTGTCCCGCGTGATCGAGGCCGATGCCGCCGTCGTGTTCGTGACCCGGCGCGACCCGGAGGCGCTCGGCATGATCCGCCACGACGCCGCGCACGTGCTGGCGGAGGCGGTGCAGGGCCTGTATCCCGGAACGCAAGTCACCATCGGTCCCTCCATCGAGAACGGCTTCTACTACGATTTCGCGCGCAACGAGCCGTTCACCCCGGAGGACTTCGCCGCCATCGAGGCGCGGATGCGGGAGATCGTGGCCCGCAACGCCCCGTTCGAGCGCCAGGTCTGGGACCGCGAGGAGGCGATGCGCTTCTTCGGCGCCCGCGGCGAGGCGTACAAGGCGGAACTGATCCGCGACCTGCCGGCGACCGAGACCATCACGCTGTACAAGCAGGGCAATTGGATCGACCTGTGCCGCGGCCCGCACATGCGCGGCACGGGGGACGTGGGCACGGCGTTCAAGCTGATGAAGGTCGCCGGCGCCTACTGGCGCGGCGACCACCGCAACGCCATGCTGAGCCGCATCTACGGCACCGCCTGGCGCGATCAGAAAGAACTGGACGCCTACCTGCACCAGTTGGAGGAGGCGGAGCGCCGCGACCACCGCCGCATCGGCCGGGAGATGGACCTGTTCCACATCCAGGAGGAGGCCACGGGCAGCGTGTTCTGGCATCCCAAAGGCTGGACGCTGTACCGGACAGCGGAAAGTTACATCCGCCGCCGGCTGGATGCGTCCGGCTACCAGGAGGTGCGGACGCCGCAACTGGTGGACCGCCGCTTGTGGGAAGCGAGCGGGCATTGGGACAACTACAAGGAGCACATGTTCATCGCCCGGGTGGAGGACGAGGACACGACGCTCGCCTTGAAGCCGATGAACTGCCCGTGCCACGTGCTGATCTTCCGGCACGCGTTGCGCAGCTACCGCGAGCTGCCGCTGCGCATGGCGGAGTTCGGCGCCTGCCACCGCTACGAGCCGTCCGGCGCGCTGCACGGCATCATGCGGGTGCGGGCGTTCACCCAGGACGACGCGCACATCTTCTGCACGGAGGCGCAGATCGCGGACGAGACGGTGGCCTTCGTGGCGCTGCTGTCGTCGGTTTACCGTGATTTCGGCTTCGACAGCTTCCGCGTGAAGTTCAGCGACCGCCCGGCGGCGCGCGCCGGCACGGACGCGACCTGGGACCGGGCGGAAGGGGCGTTGAAGGAGGCCTGCGCGACCGCCGGGGTGGAATACGAGCTCAACCCGGGGGAGGGGGCGTTCTACGGCCCGAAGCTGGAATTCGTGCTGCGCGACGCCATCGGGCGCGACTGGCAATGCGGCACCTTGCAGGTGGACTTCGTGCTGCCGGAGCGGCTGGACGCCGAGTACGTGGCGGAAGACGGCACGCGGCAGCGCCCGGTCATGCTGCACCGGGCGATCCTCGGCAGCTTCGAGCGGTTCCTCGGCATCCTGATCGAGCAGTATGCCGGGCGCTTCCCGCTTTGGCTCGCCCCGGTGCAGGTCGTGGTCGCCTCCATCGTGTCGGACGCGAACGACTACGCGAATGACGTGGCGCTGGCGCTGCGGATGCGCGGGCTGGAGGTCCGGGTGGACACGCGGAACGAGAAGATCAACGCCAAGGTGCGCGAGCACAGCCTGGCGCATGTCCCGGCCATCCTCGTGGTGGGCCGCCGCGAGGCCGAGCAGCGGACCGTGGCGTTGCGCCGGCTGGGCGGGGAAGCGCAGGAGATCTTGGGACTGGAGGATGCCGTGGCGCGGCTTGCAGCCGAGGCGACGGCTCCCGATCTAAGGAATGGACTTGCGCCGCGCTGATTTTCTTGATCCGCACCCGGCGCTGGTCCAATACTGCGCTTTGCGCCTGAACCGCCAAAGCCTGAACCACTACAGGAGAGTACAATAGCCCGAGGACCCATGACCGCCGCAGCCCCGTCCCGCGACGGACCCCGCGTCAACGAGGACATCCGCGTCCCCCAGGTCCGCTTGATCGACGAGGAGGGCGAGATGCAGGGCGTGATGACCTCGCGCGACGCCATCCTGCGCGCCTACGCGGTGGGCCTTGACCTGCTTGAGATCAGCCCGAACGCCGACCCGCCGGTCGTCAAGATCCTGGATTACGGCAAGTTCAAGTACGAGCAGCAAAAGAAGAAGAACGAGGCCAAGAAGAAGCAAAAAGTCATCGAGATCAAAGAGATCAAGGTGCGCCCGAACATCGACGAGAACGACTACCAGGTGAAGATGCGCGCCATGAAATCCTTCATCGAGGAGGGCGACAAGGTCAAGGTGACGCTCCGCTTCCGCGGCCGCGAGATGGCGCACCAGGACATCGGCATCAAGGTGCTGGAGCGCATCCGCAACGAGCTGGAAACGGCGACCAAGGTGGAGCAGATGCCGCGCATGGAAAACCGGCAGATGATCATGGTGCTGGCGCCGAGGTAACGAGGCCTATGAGCTTTGAGCTGCCTTGCGATCCCCGCAGATACAGCCGATGCGACCGCTTCTTCACTTTCGGGCGTTTAAGGCCGTTGGCGGAAGTGCTTCGCCGGGCCGGCCGGCGACGGGTTCACGGTAGATCCGTTCGTCGTCGTCCTTTGGGATGGCTTGGTTGGTGGCCGCATTACGGCACGAAGTCGATCCATCGGAATGGTCACCAGGCGCGGCTGTATCGCAGGCTTCGCGCTGAGTACAGGGATAAACAGGCCCACACAGCCAGCTAAGCCCCGAAACCGGTTGACACGGGCAGAAGGCCCGACCTATCCCATTAACTGTGTATGACGTCGCTCCGCGAAGGTTCGCGCAGCGACGCCTTTTCTGTTGGGGTGATGTGATGTTCGACACGCTGTCGGGCAAGCTTTCCGGAGTGTTCGACCGCCTGCGCAGCCGCGGCGCGCTGAGCGAGGCCGACATCGCCGACGCCTTGCGCGAGGTGCGCCTGGCTTTGCTTGAGGCCGACGTGGCGCTGCCCGTGGTGCGCGACTTCGTGAACACGGTGCGCGAGCGCAGCTTGGGCGCCGAGGTGCTGGAAAGCGTCAGCCCCGGGCAGCTCGTCATCAAGATCGTCAACGACGTGCTGGTGGAGGCGCTGGGCGGTGCCGGGGCGGTGCCGCTGAACCTCAACGTTTCGGCGCCCGTGCCGATCCTGATGGTCGGGCTGCAAGGGTCCGGCAAGACCACGACCTCCGGCAAGATCGCGCTGCGCCTGCTCAAGCGCGACCGCAAGCGGGTATTGCTCGCCAGCCTCGACACGCAGCGCCCGGCGGCGCAACTGCAGTTGCAGCAGTTGGCGCAACAAGCCGGCGTCGCGTTCCTGCCCATCGTGGCGGGCCAGACCCCCGTGGAGATCGCCCGCCGCGCCATGGACACCGGGCGGCGCGAGGTGTTCGACGTGGTGATCCTCGACACCGCCGGGCGGCTGTCCATCGACCAGGCGCTGATGGACGAGGTGCGCGCCGTCCGCGAGGCAACCAGCCCGGCGGAAACCCTGCTGGTCGTGGACGCCATGACCGGCCAGGACGCGGTCAACACCGCCCGCGCCTTCAACGACGCAGTGGGCGTCACCGGCATCGTGATGACCCGCATGGACGGCGACGCCCGCGGCGGCGCTGCCTTGTCCATGCGGCAGATCACCGGGGCGCCGATCAAGCTGACCGGCTCCGGCGAGAAGCTGGACGCGTTGGAGGAGTTCCACCCGGAGCGCGTCGCCGGACGCATCCTCGGCATGGGCGATATCGTCGGCCTGGTGGAGCGCGCCGGGGAAACGCTGGACGAGGAAGAGGCGGAGAAGCTGGCGCGCAAGATGATGCGCGGCGCCTTCGACCTCGACGACTACGCGAAGCAGCTCAAGCAGATCAGCAAGATGGGCAGCTTGTCCGGCATCCTCGGCATGTTGCCCGGCATCGGCAAGATGAAGGCGCAGATCGAGGACGCGAACCTTGACCAGGGCATTTTGAAGCGGCAGGCGGCGATCATCTCCTCGATGACGATGAAGGAGCGGCGCACGCCGGACGTGATCAAGGCGAGCCGCAAGAAGCGCATCGCCGCCGGGTCAGGCACCAGCGTGCAGGAGATCAACCGCCTGCTCAAGCAGTTCGACGACATGTCCACGATGATGAAGCGCATGAACAAGCTGGGGCAGAAGGGGCTGATGCGGCAAGGCATGGGCGCGCTGATGCCCAAGCAGCAGCAGCGCCGCCCCTATTAAGCAACTACGAAGGAACACCTGATGGGTCTCAAGATTCGCCTTGCACGGGCCGGCGCGAAGAAGCGTCCGTATTATCACATCGTGATTGCCGACAGCCGCAGCCCGCGCGACGGGCGCTTCCTGGAGAAGGTCGGCAGCTACAACCCGATGCTGCCGGCGCAGCATGAGGACCGCGTGCGCCTGGAAGGCGAGCGCATCCAGCATTGGGTCGGCCAAGGCGCGTTGCCGACTGAGCGGGTGGCGAAGTTCCTCGGCCACGCCGGCCTGGCGCCCATGCCGACCTACCGCGAGCAGCCCATCCAGTCCGCGCCGAAGAAGAAGGCGCAGGAACGCGCGGCGAAGGCCGCCGGCTGACGTGACGGGCCGTCGCATCCTGATGGGCGTCGTCGGACGGCCGCACGGGGTGCGGGGGCTGGTGCACGTCCAAAGCTACACCGCCAACCCGGCGGACCTCACGGGCTACGGACCGTTGCTGGACGACAGCGGACGGGCCTGGACGCTCGCCTGGCGCGGGGAGGGCGTGGCTGCCCTGACAGACGCCGAGGGCCGCGCCCTCGCGGACCGCAGCGCGGCGGAGCGTCTGACCAACACGCGGCTTTACGTCGAGCGCGACCGTTTGCCGCCGCCGGACCCAGACGAGTTCTACCTGGCGGACTTGGTCGGCCTGGCGGCGCTGGACCGGTCGGGCCGCTTGGTCGGGCGCGTGGCGGTCGTGCACGACTACGGCGCGGGGACAAGTCTGGAGATTGAGCGGGAGGGTGCGGCGCCGTTGCTGCTGCCCTTCACGGAAGTTTGCGTGCCGGACGTCAACGTCGCGGCCGGCACGCTGGTCGTGGCGCCGCCGGACGAGGTGCTGGTGCCGGACGAGGCGCGGGCGGCGGAATGAGCTGGCACGCCACTGTCCTCACGCTGTTCCCGCCGATGTTTCCCGGGCCGCTCGGGCAGTCGCTGGCCGGTCGTGCACTGTTGGCCGGGCTGTGGCGGCTGGACGTGCGGGATATCCGCGATGCGGCAAAGGGGCGGCACCGCACGGTGGACGACACGCCGTTCGGCGGCGGCGCGGGCATGGTGATGCGCCCGGACGTGCTGGATGCCGCCATCGGACCCGACGACGGCAGGCCATTGCTCTACCTCACCCCGCGCGGCCGGCCCTTGGTCCAGGACCGCGTGCGCGCGCTGGCCAAGGGGCCGGGTGTCCGGCTGCTCTGCGGGCGCTATGAAGGCGTGGACCAGCGCGTGCTGGACGCGCGGGACGTCGAGGAGGCCAGCATCGGCGACTACGTGCTGTCCGGCGGCGAGCTGCCCGCCCTCGTGCTGCTGGATGCCTGCGTCCGCCTGCTGCCCGGCGTCATGGGTGCCGTGGCCAGCGCCGACGAAGAGAGTTTCAGCGCCGGGCTGCTGGAATACCCGCATTACACCCGGCCCGCCGAGTGGCAGGGCCGCAGCGTGCCCGACGTATTGCTGTCCGGCCACCACGCTGCCATCGCGGCCTGGCGTCGGGCGCAGGCCGAGCAGGTCACGCGCACACGCAGGCCGGACCTGTGGCGCGCCCGCATGGACAGCGCGCCCGCTGGGCCATAACTGATTATTTGAAGAGGACGATACCCATGAACATCATCCAGCGATACGAGGCGGAGCAGGTCGCCAAGCTCACCGCCGCCCGGGCCGTGCCGCCGTTCCAGCCCGGCGACACGCTGAGGGTCATGGTCAAGGTGGTCGAGGGTGAGCGGACCCGCGTGCAGGCCTATGAAGGCGTCTGCATCGCCCGCTCGAACAAGAGCCTGAACAGCAACTTCACCGTGCGCAAGATCAGCTACGGCGAGGGCGTGGAGCGGGTGTTCCCGCTGTATGCGCCGACGATCGCCGAGATCGTGGTGGTCCGCCGCGGCGACGTGCGCCGGGCCAAGCTGTATTACCTGCGCGGCCGCAGCGGCAAGTCCGCCCGCATCGCCGAGCGTGCGCGCGAAGTCACGTCGATGGCCACCCCGCCCGCCAACCCGGCGGCAGCGGCAGCCGAGTAACCCAGTCAGGAGAGGCCCGCATGACGGACACAGCCAAGACCCTGTTCGACAAGGTTTGGGAAAGCCACGTCGTCGAGCGCCTCGATGACGGCACCTGCGTGCTGTACATCGACCGGCACCTCGTGCATGAAGTCACCAGCCCGCAGGCGTTCGAGGGCCTGCGGCTGGCCGGCCGTGCGGTGCGCCGGCCCGATGCCACCATCGCGGTGGTGGACCACAACATCCACACCAGCGACCGCAGCCAAAGCATCGCCGAACCCGAAAGCCGCCTCCAGGTCGAGACGCTGGAGGCCAACGTCGCCGAGTTCGGCGTGCCGTACTTCCCGTTGCGGGACGCGCGCCAGGGCATCGTGCACATCATCGGGCCGGAACAGGGCATCAGCCTGCCCGGCATGACCATCGTCTGCGGCGACAGCCACACCAGCACGCACGGCGCGATGGGTGCCCTGGCCTTCGGCATCGGCACATCGGAAGTCGAGCACGTCCTGGCCACGCAAACCCTGCTGCAGAGGCCGGCGAAGAACATGCTGGTCCAGGTGGATGGGCCATTGGCGCCCGGCGTCACCGCCAAGGACCTGATGCTCGCGGTGATCGGCCGCATCGGCACGGCGGGCGGCACCGGCCACGTGATCGAGTATGCCGGGGAGGCCGTGCGCGGGCTGGACATGGCCGGGCGCATGACCGTCTGCAACATGAGCATCGAGGCCGGCGCCCGCGCCGGCATGGTCGCGCCGGACGAGACCACCTTCGCCTACGTGGAGGGCCGTCCCTTTGCCCCAAAGGGCGAGGCGTTCGACCGTGCCGTGGAGTACTGGCGCACCCTGCCGTCCGACCCCGGCGCGCAGTACGACCGGGTCGTGACGCTGCATGCGTCGGAGATCGCGCCCATGGTGACATGGGGCACCAGCCCGGAAACGGTGCTGCCGATCACCGGCGCCGTGCCCGACCCTGCCTCCGTCGCGGACGAGGCCGCGCGGGTGCAGATGCAGCGCATGTTGGACTATATGGCGCTGACGCCGGGCCAGGAGCTGTCGAGCATCCCGGTCGATGTCGTGTTCATCGGCAGTTGCACCAACGGGCGCATCGAGGACATCCGCGCCGCTGCCCAAGTGGCCCGCGGCAAGCACGTCGCCCCCGGCGTGCGGGCGATGGTGGTGCCGGGCAGCGGCCTGGTGAAGCAGCAGGCAGAGGCGGAGGGCCTGGACCAGGTCATGCTGGACGCCGGGTTCGAGTGGCGCGAGGCCGGATGCAGCATGTGCCTGGGCATGAACCCCGACAAGCTCAAGCCCGGCCAACGCTGCGCCAGCACCAGCAACCGCAACTTCGAGGGGCGGCAAGGCCCCGGCGGGCGAACCCATTTGCTGTCGCCCGCAATGGCCGCCGCCGCCGCCGTCACCGGCCGCCTGACCGACGTGCGGGAGATGGCGTGATGCAGGCGTTCACCGTCCTGACCGGCATCGCGGCGCCGTTGCCGCTCGCCAACGTCGATACCGACAAGATCATCCCGGCCCGCTTCCTCAAGACCATCAAGCGCACCGGGCTGGGCGTGCACCTGTTCGACACGCTGCGCTTCGACGGCACGGGCGCCGAACGCCCGGACTTCGTGCTGAACACCGAGCCATACCGCCAGGCCGAGGTGCTGGTCGCGCATGAGAACTTCGGCTGCGGCTCCTCCCGCGAGCATGCGCCCTGGGCGCTGCTGGATTTCGGCATACGCTGCGTGATCGCGCCGAGCTTCGCCGACATCTTCCATACCAACTGCTTCAAGAACGGCATCCTGCCCATCGCGTTGCCGCGCGAGGTGTGCGACCGGCTGATGGAGGACGCCCGCATGGGCGGCAACGCCCGCCTGACCATCGACTTGGAGCGCCAGGTGGTGGTGCGGCCGAACGGCGAGGAGATCCCGTTCGCCGTGGACGCGCTGCGCCGAGAACTGCTGCTGAACGGCCTCGACGAGATCGGCCAGACCATGCAGCGCGGCCCGGCCATCGACGCCTACGAAACCCGCCTCCGCCAGCAGGCGTCCTGGATGCCTGTCATCACCGCCACTTAGGACAGACGACATGGCTGCGAACAAGAAGCTGCTGGTGCTTCCCGGCGACGGCATCGGCCCGGAAGTGATGCGCGAGGTCCGCCGGGTGATCGACTGGATGGAGCGCCGGCGCAGCGTCGCCTTCGACATCGCCGAGGATTTGGTCGGCGGCGCCAGCATCGACCAGCGCGGCACGCCGATCTCCCCGGAGGTGGTCGAAAAGGCGCTGGCCGCCGATGCCGTGCTGTTCGGTTCGGTCGGCGGGCCGCGCTGGGACAAGCTGGGCTTCGACATGCGCCCGGAGATCGGCATCTTGACCCTCCGGCGGGAGCTGGGCCTGTTCGCCAACCTGCGCCCGGCCATTGTGCTGGAGCCGCTGGTCGACGCCAGCACGTTGAAGCCCGACGTGGTCCGCGGCCTCGACCTGATGATCGTGCGGGAAAGCACCGGGGGCCTGTACTTCGGCGAGCCGCGCGGGATCGAGACCCTGCCGGACGGGCAGCAGCGCGGCGTCAACACGGAATCCTACTCGACGCACGAGATCGATCGGGTAGCCCGCGTGGCGTTTGAGCTGGCGCGCAAGCGGCAGAACCGCATGTGCAGCGTCGAGAAGGCCAACGTCATGGAAAGCGGCCTGCTGTGGCGCCAGGTCGTCACCGCCCTGCATGAGCGCGAGTACGGCGACGTGGAGCTGTCCCACATGTATGCCGACAACTGCGCCATGCAGTTGGTGCGCAACCCGCGGCAGTTCGACGTGATCGTCACCAGCAACCTGTTCGGCGACCTGTTGTCCGACCTGGCCTCCATGCTGACCGGCAGCCTGGGGATGCTGCCCTCGGCGACGCTCGGCGCCCCAGACAGCTCCGGGCGGCGTCATGCGCTGTATGAGCCGATCCATGGCAGCGCGCCCGACATCGCGGGCAAGGGCGTCGCCAACCCGATGGGCCAAATGCTGAGCTTCGCCATGCTGCTGCGCTACTCCTTCGACATGGAGGAGGACGCCGCATTGATCGAGCGCGCCTGCACCAACGTGCTGGCGAGCGGCCTGCGCACTGCGGATGTCATGGGGCAGGGCACCGCGAAGGTCGGCACCTCGGTCATGGGCGAAAGCGTGCTGCGCGAGTTGGAGAAGCTTTCGGCCTGACGCGGCAACGCGGTCAGGGCGTCCGCTCCCTCAGCGTGCGTTGCAGGTCCCGCTCGATCGGCTGGAGGTTCGCCGCGGATTGCGCCACGGCGACCTCCCGCCACTCCGCGACATCCGGAACGTGGGTCGGGTTGTCCCGCAGCAGCTCGCGCTTGATGAACGGAAAGCGCGTCTGCATCAGTTGACGCCATAGGTCGCTCGTCGGGTTGAGCGGCCTGCGCAGCACGGACATGTTGCGGATGTGCCGGGTGTGATACTGCCGCGCCCGCACGGTCGGGTCTGCCAGGTTCGGGCCGCCTTCCGTGTGGTCGGTCAGCAGGTCAGGGTCCAGCTCGTTGACCAGGCGCTGGTATGGCCAGACGGCCCGGCAGGTGAAGCCGGCCTTGAGCATGGCCTGCGTCAAGCCGATTTCGTATAGGCGGACCAGCCACATCTTCGACCATGTCGGCCGCACGCTCGCCCAGAACGTGCGCCAGGCCTCGCTTGCGACGACGCGAGGGCTGAAGGCGATCAGGTAGGATTGCAGGTGGTAGCGGGTCTGCCAGCTTTCGGTGCAGCCCCAGATGTCGGCCCGGCTGAAGTCGAACGCATCGATCAGGTCGTGCAGCGGATGTATCGGGCCGTAGACGCTGTCGTTCGCCATCACGACCATCTCGGTGTCCGGGCGCGGCAGTTGCAGGATCTCGAACCCCTCGCGCCACGCGCCGAAATCATACCCGACGTTGCTGCGGATCAGCACGCCGGCGCACACGCCCTGCAGCACGGCCATCGCGGCGGGGCGCAGGAAGCCGGCGTTCGTGACGAACACGACCGACAGCCCGGCCTCCGCCAAGCTGCGCACATGATGCAGCACGTGGTCCCGCACCTCCCCGGCGCCGTCCCAATGGACGTAGACGCACACCTTGGGGCCAAGCGCCATCTCGCCTTCCGGCCAACGGCTGAGCAAACGGTGCGGGCTGCGGCGGCTCATGAAGAGGTGGCCGACCGAGGGCAGCAACTCGTATCGCACGTAGCGGTAAGGCGGCGTGAGAAGCTGCCTCAGAATACTCGTGGCCACGCTAAGCGCGCCTGGCCTCTGCATCTGGTGGGGCAATCCGGGCCGCGATGTCGTCCGGCAAGGGCAATTCGGGATGCGCCGCCGCGATCTCGGTCGTCAGCACCGCGGCCTCGTCCTGTGCATCCATCAGGTCGAGCGACTGCAGCTCGCCGCGCAGCGCCGCCCACCACAGGTCCGAACCCGGCGGCGTCGCGGCGCGCACGCGGGCGAAGCGGCTGCGGCCCACCGCCGGCTGACCCGCCGCGCGGCCGTCCGGGCCGATCTGCGCGTCCAGCACGGCCAGGAAGAACAGGCAGTCCCGCTCATGGGCATCAAGCGGCAAGGCGCTGCCGGGCTGGGCGAAGCCGGCTTCCAGGTTGGAGCGGCGCACCACCTCCCGCGCAGCGTCATGCTGCCCGGCGCCTACCAGGCGCATCATCTCGGGATAGCCCAGCTTGACGTCCGGATGGTTCTTGACGACCGAGGCGATGACCGCCGCCATCCCAAGCGCATCGCCGGGCAGTTCGAGCGCCTGCAGCTCGCCATGGAACGCCGCCCACCAGAGCGGCATGCCCGGCGCGGCTGCCTCGCGCACCCGCGCGAACCGGCGCCCGGCCGCGGCAAGCGTCTCGTCCGGCGGCTGCGGTTCCTGCAGGCCCAGCACCGCCAGGCAGAACACGATATCCCGGTCCTGCTCGGCAAGCGGCTGCCCGGCCGCGGGTTCGGTCAACGCGCCCGACTGCGCCACCCGCCGCGCCGCGTCGTAGCGTCCGGCATTGACCAGCTTGGGGAATGCCCACCGGGCGACCTCGGGGTCGGGCTGGGCGGCGAGAGCGGCCGAGGCCAGCGACTCCACGTCGTCCACCGCGGGCGCGAGGTCGAGCGCCAGCATCTCGCCCCGCAGCGCCGCGCGCCATAAATCCGACCCTGGCGCCGCCGAGACCCGGACCCGCATGAAGCCGCGCCGCGCCGCCGCCGGGTCGCCGAGCGCGTGCCCGTCCGGTCCCGTCTGCACCGCCAGCACGGCGAGGCTGAACACGAGGTCCCGCTCGCCGTCGTCCAACGGTGCGTCGCCGGCTGGAATGCCGAGATCCGCCGCCCGCACGGCCTCGCGGGCCAGGGCGTAGTGCCCCGCGTTGACCAGGTTGCCGACGGCGCGGCCCAGGACGATCCGGCGCCGGGCCGCCCCGCCTGCCGGTGCCGGGGGCAGCACAGCCAGCCGGGCGGCGACGTCCGGAACGCCCCCGGCAGCGGCGCAGAGCAGCGCCTCCGCCGAGGCTGTCCAGCCGATGTCCTCGGTTTGGCCGTCCTCCATGGACAACTCGTTCAACGCGCGGCGCAACGCCGCGGCTGCCTGGGCCGCAAGGGCGAACTGCGTTTCGAGTTCGGGCCGCGGGACGCCTTCGTTCAGGCGCTGGACACCGCGCGCATACAGCAGGCCGCCCAGGTTCAAGGGAACCAGGCGGGCCATGACCTCCAGATCACAGGTCGCGAGCGCTGGCGGCAGCGCCTTGATCTGATCGAGGTCGAAGCCGAAGCGGTCCTGGCAGGCCGGCACCAGCAAGGCCCAGGCGCGGGCGGCGGCAATCATGTCGCCGTCGTTCACGCTTTCCTGCAATGAGCGCCCGGCATATCCCAGGAACACGTCGCTGGCGCCGTCGAACGCCTCCGCCTGGTGCGCAAGGTGCGCGCGGTAAAGCCGCCGCAGCGTCGCGGGGTCATGCTCCAAGGCCAGCGGCGCGTCGCTCGCGAAGGATACCAACGAGTGGCCATCAACCTGCACGTCCACATGGGCGAAGCCGGCCCGGCGCAGCAGGCCGGCAAGGCTCTCGCGACTCTGGATCACAAGGTGCAGCGTCGGCGACAGCAGGGACACGATGGCGCCCGGCGATGTCGCGGGCATGATGTCGTCGCCGTTCGGCGTGGTCAGCACCAGCAGCCCGTCCGGACGCAGCATGGCGCGCAACGTGCGGACAAAGGCGATGGGGGAGGGCACATGCTCGATGGTCTCCGACGCCATCACCACGTCGATGGTGCCGCGGGCCTCGTCGTCGTCGCGCAGGTAGCGCAGCTCGATGGCGACGCCCAGCGCCTCGCGGCCGACCGCGGCGAGCGGCGCCGGGTCGATGCCGACGCCGTTCCATCCGCGGCTGTTGAGCGCGAAATCGAGGCCGAAGCCGTAGCCGCAGCCGACCTCCATGTAGCTGCTGCCGGGCGCCGCGGCGGCCTGCGCCAAGGGACGGGTGATCAACCCGATCCCGGCGCCCTGCTGCACGTAGAACGGCACGCACCCGTGATCGTTCATCTCCGGGTCGGCGTAGTCGGGCGAATGCTGGTCGTCATAGAAGCGGCAGCCGCAGGCCGGGCAGCGGAGCACGTTGAGCGTTTTCTGCGCGACGACCCTGTGCTGTCGCCCGTCGAAGGTCAGCACGAGCGCCTTCGCATCGTCCGACCCGCAATTCGGGCACTGGATCGCCTGAAGCCCGGCGGGGGTGCCGTCGGCGGGGTCCGCCCAAAGAAGGGCGGACGGCTGCACGGTGAAGGGCAGGGACGCTGCAAGGTCTGGCATCGGGCCGATATCCAACAGCCTGGCCCCCAACGCAAGCGGCGCCGACCATGCGTCCGCCCGACCTGCCCTTGCTTCGTGCTACCGCGGCTCGGTCTGACGTCCAACCTCGTCCAGTTCGGCCTGGCTGCGGCGGTCGCGCTCCTTGGCCAGGGCCTCCGTGCGCTGCGCCAAGAGGGCCTCGACCGCCTCATACGCGGCGCGGCTGGCGGTCAGCACGGCGCGCAGCCGGGCGACCTCGGCGCCCGCGCGCTCGCAGGCGTCCCGGGTCTCGGCCTCGTGCCGGCGCGCGCCGGGCAGCCAGGCGGCGAAGGCCTCGACGGTGGCGTCGGTCCCGGCCAGGCTTGACGCCGCGGCGGCCTCATCGGCGATCTGCCGGGTCGCTTCCTCGGCACGGGCGGCGGCGGCGGATTCGGCGGCCAGCGCCCGGGACAGGGCCTGGCTCGCATCGTCGAGTGCCAAGCGGCGCAAGCGCGCCACGGTTTGAATGGCCTTATGCTTCATCCGGTTCCTCCAAGGCGATGCGCAGCGAGTCGAAGGCCTGTTCCAGCCCGCACCATTCCCCCTTGCCTTGTTGCAGCACACTTTCTATTGCGGGAGCAAGACGAAGCGCCTCGTCGGAGGCGGCGTCCGTGCCCGAGCGGTAGGCGCCCAGGCGCACCAGGTCTGCAAGCTCGGCATGCAGCGACAGGATGCTGCGCGCGCGCCGGGTCCAGCGGTTCTCGGTCGGGCTGTTGCAGCCGGGCACCGTCCGCGACAGGGAGCGCAGCACGTCCACCGCGGGGTAGCGCCCGGTCTCGCCGATCTTGCGGTCCAGCACGACGTGGCCGTCCAGGATGCCGCGCACCGCGTCGGCCACTGGCTCGTTATGGTCGTCGCCCTCCACCAGCACGGTGAACAGCGCCGTGATGTGCCCGGTGGCGGCGCCGCGGTCCGGACCGGGGCCGGCGCGCTCCAGCAGGCGCGGCAGCTCGGCGAAGACGCTGGGCGGGTAGCCGCGGGTGGCCGGCGGCTCCCCGGCGGAGAGGCCGATCTCGCGCAGCGCCAGGCAGAAGCGGGTCACGCTATCCATCAGGAGGAGGACGGACTTGCCCTGGTCGCGGAAATGCTCGGCGACCGTCATCGCGGTGTAGGCGGCCTCCCGCCGCATCAGCGGGGGCTGGTCGGAGGTCGCGACCACGACGACCGAGCGGGCCAGGCCCTCCGCACCCAGGTCGTCCTCCAGGAACTCCCGCACCTCCCGCCCGCGCTCCCCGATCAAGGCGAGCACCACCACGTCGCAGTTCGCCCGCTGCGCCAGCATGGACAGCAGGGTGGACTTGCCGACGCCCGACCCGGCGAACAGGCCCAGGCGCTGGCCCTGCCGCATCGTGGTGAACAGGTCGAGCACGCGGACGCCCAGGCCGACGCGCGGCCCCAGCCGCGCACGGGTCGCAGCGCAAGGCGGCGCGGCGTTGACCGGGCACGGCACCGTGCCGTTGGGCAGCGGCCCCAGCGCGTCCATGGCGCAACCCATGGGGTCGACCACGCGGCCGAGCCAGCCGTCGCTCACGGCGAGCTGCGCGTTCCGCGCGCCGGAATGCGGCGTGGCCGCCGTGCAGCCCGGCCCGATGCCGGTCAGCGTGCCGAACGCCAGCGCACGCGCATGACCGCCGCGAAAGCCCACGATCTCCGCCGGGATGCGGGGCTTGCCGGGCTGCGGCGCCAGGGTGATGCGGTCGCCCACCGCGGCGTGACCGGCCAATCCGGCGACTTCCACCATCATGCCGGACACCGCGGCGACCCGTCCATTCAGGCTTAACGCGCCAGCTTGGTTGATTGCAGTCGGAGCCGCCTGCAACCGCTGGATCAGGCCGCCCTGCGGCGTGCCGTTAATACGTGCTTGGCTCGGCGTCATCGACCGTTTCGCATTCTGATCACCGCCAAGCATCATTCGTCCTATTTAAATCTGTGTCTCACTCTTGATACACCACAAAGATGAATATTGTGTGGACATACGCACGTATAAGTTGCATATTGTTTTTACCGATCAGGAAAGAACAACCCATGCGTGTGCTACTGGTTCAAAATGAACTCGCCGCCGCTCGCAGCGTGATGCAGGTCTTGAAGGCGAACGGCGGCATCGTCGACCACATCGAAACCGGGGAAGAGGCGCTCGAGCTGGTGCGCCACTACGACTACGACATCGTCCTGCTCGACCTGATGCTGCCGGACATGGACGGTTACGAAGTGGTTCGGCGGATGCGCTCCAGCCGGATCGAGGCGCCGGTCGTCATGCTGTCGGGCGTGACCCAGCCGCAGGCCAAGGTGAAGGCGTTCAGCGTCGGCGCGGACGACTTCATCACCAAGCCGTTCGACAGCACCGAGCTGGTGGCGCGCATGAAGGCCATCGTGCGCCGCAGCAAGGGCTACAGCCAGCCGACGCTGCGGGTCGGCGCGCTGCAGCTCAACCTTGAGAACCGCGAAGTGCTGGTGTCCGGCGAGCCGGTCCACCTGACCGGCAAAGAATACGCGATGCTGGAACTGATGGTGCTGCGCAAGGGCACCGTGCTGACCAAGGAGGCGTTCCTCAACCACCTTTACGGCGGCATGGACGAGCCGGAGGTGAAGATCATCGACGTGTTCATCTGCAAGCTGCGCAAGAAGCTGGCGGCAGCCGGCGCCGGCGAGGTCATCGGAACCGTTTGAGGCCGCGGCTACACGGTGCGCGACCAAGCCAAGCCCGCCATGCCGAAGGTTGCCCTGGGCCACCTGCTTGCATCAGCGCCGGGCGAGGCGATGAGCATCCTGCCGCACGCCGTGCCGGCCATGAGCGCCGTCGCCCAGCTCGGCGCCGCTTGAAGGGGTACACAGGCTACACGCCGGGCGGCATAGCGCAAGAAAGGGAAAACGGGACGCCCGGGTGACTACAGCTCGGGCGTCCCCCGCCTCACACGGTGAACTGCTCGGCGACGATCCGCTCAGACAGGCCCTGCTCCGGGTCGAACAGGATCGTCGTGGCGACCGTCCGATCCTCGCTGATGGCGACGGAGGCGACATCGCGGACCTCGGTGAAGTCCGCAACCGCCGCCACGGGGCGCTTGTCCAGCTCCAGGATCTCGAACAGCACGTCCGCGGTGGAGGGCAGCAAGGCGCCGCGCCAGCGGCGGGGGCGGAAGGCGCTGATGGGGGTCAAGGGCAGCAGGTTGGCGGACAGCGGCACGATGGGGCCATGCGCGGACAGGTTGTAGGCGGTTGATCCCGCCGGCGTGGACACCAGCACGCCGTCGCAGATCAGCTCAGGCAGCCGCACCCGGCCATCCACCGTGATGCGGATCTTCGCCGCCTGGCGCAACTGGCGCAGCAGCGACACCTCGTTCAGCGCCAACGCCTCCTCGACGGCGCCCGTGTGGGTGACGGCATGCATGCGGAGCGGATGCAGCACCACCGCCTGCGCCCGGGCCAGACGGGCCGGCAAGTCGTCCTCGGCAAAGGCGTTCATCAGGAACCCCACCGAGCCGCAGTTCATCCCATAAACCGGCGTCGCCGCCTGGTCGGCCATGATGCGGTGCAGCGTTTCCAGCATGAAGCCGTCGCCGCCAAGGCAGACGACAACGTCCGCCTCCTGCACGGGGCAGGTCCCATGCAGGAGCGTCAGGCGCTCACGGCTTTCCGTCGCCAGAACCGTGGGCGACGCGACGAACGCGATGCGCGTGACCGGGGTGGAGAAAAATGGCCCGGGCGTCCCCGGCGTTCCGAGCAGCGGCCCGGCGTCCGGCATCAGGCCCGCCGCCTCGCTGTTCATCCGCGCCCTCATGCCAACCGCAAGCCCTGCGGGCCGAACACGTCGTCGCGACGATGCTCCAGCACAGGCATGTCCCGGCGGACCCGGTCGAGCCGTGGCAGGTCGATGTGCGCCGTGGTCCAGCCCATGCCGTCCGACACCGTTGAAACCACCTGACCCCAGGGGTCGCAAACCAGCGAATGCCCGTACGTGAAGCGGTCCTGCCCGGCGCCGTCGCGGTGCCGGCCCCAGGTGGCCGGGGCCGCCAGCCAGCATTGGGTCTCGATGGCGCGGGCGCGGATCAGCACCTCCCAGTGGTCCCGCCCGGTCGCCACCGTGAACGCCGAGGGCAAGAGGATCAGCGCCGCGCCGGCCCGGCGGAGCGCCAGGAACAGCTCGGGAAAGCGCAGGTCGTAGCAGATCGCGCAGCCCACCCGGACACCATCCGCCTCGAACGTCACCACCTCCGCGCCGCTGCCGTAGCTGGCGCTTTCCCGGTAGCCATGGCCGTCCGGCGTCGTGATGTCGAACAGGTGGATCTTGCGGTAGCGCGCGACCTCGGCGCCCTCTGGGCTGAACACCACCGTCGTGTTGAACAGCCGGGTCCCGTCCGCCGCCTGCTCGCCAAGCGAGCCGCCATGGACATGGATGCCGCGCTCCCGCGCGGTGCGGCGCAGGAACTCGTAGGCGGGACCGCCCGGCTCGTTCGATCCTGGCGCCGGCAGCACCTCGGACGCCGCCTGCTTGGCGGCGCGGTCGCCGCCGAGGCAGGTCCACATCTCGGGCAGGCTCACCAGGCCGGGGCGGCCGGCCTCGATGGCGCCGTCGATCAACCGGGCGGCCTGGGCGATGTTGGCGGCCTTGTCGGCGCCGGGGTTCATCTGGATGACGCTCACGCGCATCGACGGCTGCTCCGCATGGTGTGGACCGCATCAAGCACCGCGCGGCGATCCCTGCGCAAGCGGCAGTTCAGCGAAGCCGCGGCTCGGTGCGGGCACGGGACGGGACGGGAGGCGGGCGACGGTCTTGCGGGGCGGGCGGGATGGGGGGACGCTGGCTTGCGTAATCATCGTAGTCGTCGGAGCCGGCATACCCGCTGCGGCCGCCCCCGCTGCGGTCGCCGAGGTGCGTTCTGCCGGACGCAGCAGTGGCGGCGTCCAGGTCCGGTTCCGGCAGGCGCAAAGCGAGGCTGCGGATCTCGCCCTGGATCTCGTCCAAGCGCGCTTCCAGCAAGTCCAGCCGTCCTTTGACGCCGAACACGGCGAACGGCATCAGCAGGAACATGAGGCCGAACAGCAGGACGGCGATCAGGATGGCCAGTTGAGCCCAAGGGGGAACCCATTCCGGCAACGGCAGGGGCGATGTCATGCGGCGGTTCTAGCAAGAACGCTGGCCCTCTGCGATGCTGGCCACAGGACATTCCCACCGAACTCGATAGGCCCCATGCCACCATGCTCCTTCTGATCCCAGGCCCCGTCACCACCCACCCGTCCGTGCGTGCCGCGGCGGCCTTGGACTATGCGCCTTGGGACCTGGAGTTCCGCGGCCTCCTGGCCCGGGTGCGGGAGCGCGTGCTCGCCATCGCCGGCGGCCGGCCGGGGGAGCACGCGGCGCTGCCGCTGCCGGGCTGCGGCCATTTCGCGATGGAGGCCGCTATCCGCACCTTCGTGGCGCCGGGCGGGACGATCCTGGTGCCGCTGACCGGGCAGTACGCCGACCGGCTGGTGCGGCTGGCGACTGAGGCGGGGCGCCGGGTCGTCACGCTCCCCGTGCCGCCGACGGAGCGGGTCGACCCTGCCGCGGTGCAGGCGGCGCTGGCGGCCGACTCGGCGATCAGCCACCTGGCCGTCGTGTACAGCGAGACCGCGACCGGGATCGTGCACGACGCGCCGGCCCTGGCCGAAGCCGCCGGGCGGGAAGGCCGCCGGGTGCTGATCGACGCCATCTCCGCGTTCGGGGCCATGCCGCTGGACATCGGTCGCCTGCCGATGGTGGACAGCATCACCTTCACCTCCAACAAGTGCATTGAAGGGCTGCCCGGCATGGCGCTGACGGTGGCCCGGGTGGACAGCCTCCGCGCCGGCGCCGGGCGCGCGGCGAGCTGGTCGCTGGACCTTGCCGATGTCTATGAACTGGGCGAGCGGTCGGGCCGGGGCAGCCACCGCTTCACCCCGGCGGCGCAGGCCATCGCGGCGTTCGCCGTGGCGCTCGACCGGTTCGACGCGGAGGGCGGGCAGCCGGCGCGGCTTGCGCGATACACCGCGAACATGCGCGTGCTCTATGATGGCGTCCTCGGCCTCGGCCTGCAGCCGCTTTTGCCGCCGGGCATCCAGGGGCCGGTCGTCGTCAACGTCGCGGCGCCGGACGACCCGGCCTGGAACCTGCAAGCCTTCGTGGACCAACTGAAGGCGCGCGGGGTGCTGATCAGCAACTTTCACAACACGCGGGACCCCAGCTTCCGGGTCGGTTGCATCGGCGCGGTCACGCCCGACGACATGCGGGGCGCGGTGAGGGCCATCGGGGACGCCATGGCCGCCCTGGGCCTGCGCACCCGGAAGGCGGCCTGATGCCCAGCGACCTGGAAATCGCCCGGGCCGCGACGCTGTGCCCGATCCGCGAGGTGGCGGAAGCCGCCGGCATCCCGGCCGAGGCGCTGGAGCCGTACGGCCGGTTCAAGGCGAAGATCGGCCTCGACTTCATCCAGGCCCAGGAGGACCGGACGGACGGCGCGCTCGTGCTGGTGACGGGCATCAGCCCGACCGCGGCCGGGGAGGGCAAGACCACCACGACGATTGGGCTGGGCGACGCGCTGAACCGCGTGGGGCGCCGGACGATGATCTGCCTGCGGGAGCCGTCGCTGGGTCCGTGCTTCGGCGTGAAGGGTGGCGCCACCGGCGGCGGGCGGGCGCAGGTGGCGCCGATGGACGAGATCAACCTGCACTTCACCGGCGATTTCCATGCGATCACGTCGGCGAACAACCTGCTGGCGGCAATGCTCGACAACCACCTGTACTGGGGCAACGCGCTGGGGATCGACCCGCGCCGGGTCACGTGGCGGCGCGCGCTGGACATGAACGACCGGGCGCTGCGCGGCATCGTGAACGGGCTTGGGGGCGCGGCGAACGGATCGCCGCGGGAGGACAGCTTCGACATCACCGTCGCGAGCGAGGTGATGGCCGTGTTCTGCCTGGCGCGGGATCTTGCCGACCTGCAGGACCGGCTCGGGCGCATGCAGGTGGCGTCGCGCCGGGACGGGTCGGCGGTGACGGCGCGGGACCTGCAGGCGGACGGCGCCATGGCGGCCCTGCTGCGGGACGCGCTGGCGCCCAACCTGGTGCAGACGCTGGACGGGTCGCCGGCGCTGATCCATGGCGGGCCGTTCGCCAACATCGCCCATGGCTGCAACTCGGTGATGGCCACCCGGCTCGGCCTGAAGCTGGCCGACGTGGTGGTGACGGAGGCCGGGTTCGGCGCCGACCTGGG
>JAABUQ010004253.1_pt1 | contig 24700 bp, 28 predicted proteins | sample 5560001 | NCBI WGS metagenome assembly JAABUQ01 (sample SAMN10711888, study PRJNA513371) | rock metagenome | isolation source: Antarctica rocks | place: Antarctica: Victoria Land, Finger Mt nord | collected 2015-12-18
GCGTGCCCATCCGCCGGATCCTCGTCACCCACGCGCACTCCGACCACTGCGGGTCGGTGGACGCCCTCGCCCGCGAGCTGCCCGAGGCCGAGGTGCTCTTCCCCGCGCGGGACGCGCGCATCCTGCGCGGCGATCGCTCGCTCGACCCGGGCGAGCCGGGCGGCTCGCGGCTGGTCTCGCCCTTCTACCTCAAGGTCAAGACCGCGCCCGCGCGCGAGCTCCAGGCCGGCGAGCGCGTCGGCTCGCTCGAGGCGGTCGCCGCGCCCGGCCACACCCCCGGGCAGGTGGCCTACCTCGACACGCGCGACCGCTCCCTGATTTGCGCCGATGCGTACACCACGCTCGGCGGCGTGGCGACCACGGCCAAGCCCTTCTGGAAGTTCCCCCTCGCCGGGATCGTCACCTGGGACGGCCCCACCGCCCTCGAGACGGCACGCGCGCTCCGCGGCCTCGAGCCGAGCCGCCTGGCGCCCGGGCACGGGAAGGTCGTGGAGAGCCCGGGAGCGGCGATGGACGCCGCGATCGCCCGCGCGGCCTGAGCAGCGCGCCTACGAGTCCCGGCCGTCGCTCGCGATCAAGCTATACCGCCAGCGTGCGCTCCACGATCCGCGCGCCGTCCACGCCGCGCGGCAGCGTTCCGAACGCGCGGCCGCCCTCGCCGAGGCGACCGGCGCAGAACCCGTCGGCGCTCGCGGGGGGCGCGTGGCGGACGAGCAGGCTCGCCTGGAGGGCCACCGCCAGCTCCTCGACGAGCCGGCGGCCCTGCCACTCGGGCTGCCCCCCGGCGAGCGCTGCGAGCCGGCGGCGCGCGCCGTCGAGGTGGGCGTCCAGGCGGGCGTCGGCCCCGCGCGCGAGCTCGCACTCGGCCAGGTAGGCCTCGAGGCCGCCCGGGTCGCGGGCGAGCGCGCGCAGGACGTCCAGGGCCATGACGTTGCCCGAGCCCTCCCACACCGTCCCGATCTCCACGTCGCGGTAGAGGCGCGCGAGCGGCGCCTCCTCGACGTAGCCGTTGCCCCCGAGGCACTCGAGCGCCTCGACCACCACCGGCGCCCCGCGCTTGGTCACCCAGTACTTCATGACCGCGGTGGCGAGGCGGCGGAAGGGCGCCTCCGCCTCGCCGTCGTAGGCGCGCACGATGCGCAGGGAGGCGGCCATCATCGCCTCGGACTCGAGCGCGAGGTCGGCGAGCACGTTGGTCATGGCGGGCTGGTCGGCCAGCACGGCCCCGAAGGCGCGACGCCCGCGGCAGTGCCACACCGCCTCCGCGACCGCCCGGCGCACCATCCCCGCCACGCCGATCATCGTGTCCAGGCGGGTCCAGACGATCTGCTCGGCCATGTACCTCGTGCCGCGGCCCTCCTCGCCGAGGACGCGCGCCGGCAGCCCGCGGAACTCGACCTCGGAGGAGGCCAGCGAGCGGCCGCCGAGCTTGTCCTTGAGCCGCTGGAGCTGGAAGCCCGGGTGCTCGCGCTCGGCCACGAAGCAGGTGATCCCCTCCCGTGTCTGGGCGAGCGTGAAGAACCACCGGAAGACCGGGTGGCTGCAGAACCACTTGTGCCCGGTGAGCTCATACCAGCCGTCGCCGAGCGGCTCGGCGCGGGTGGTGTTGGCGCGCAGGTCCGAGCCGCCCTGCTTCTCGGTCATCACCATGCCCCACTGGGCGTAGCGCTCGTAGTCGGGAAGGACGGTGTCGGGCTCCATCTCCGCGGCCAGGGCGGGGTCCTGGCGCAGCGTGGGCACCGCCGCGTAGTTGATCGCCATGGGGCAGCACGGGCCGGTGTCCAGGCCGTTGGCGAGGTAGAACATCGCCGCGCGGACCACGTGGGCTCCCTGGCGCTCCTCGCGCCACGGCAGCGAGTTGATCTCCCGCTCCACGCCCGCTCGGAGCATCCAGTGGAACCCGGGGTCGTACTCGACGCGGTCCACCCGGTTCCCGTACCGGTCGTGGGTGTGGAGGATGGGCAGGTTGCGCTGCGCCCGCCGGCAGTGGTCGTGCGCCTCGGGCGTGGAGAACGTCGAGCCCGCGTCGCGCACGCGGTCCACGCCCCACGCTCCCCCCTCGCGCGCGAGCGCCTCCCGCAGCGCTGGGTCGGCGTCGAAGGCGTCGTGGCCCTCGAGCGGCGGAGGCTGGTTCAGGACCTCATGCGTGGCTCGCGTCAGAGCGGCGGGGGACTCGATCGTCGACATGGGGCGCCTCCGGGGTGGTGATCGCGTTCAGGCAGAAGTGGACGAGGCCGAGGACGAGCGCCTCCTCGCCGCCCGGCCGGCCTCCGTGGCCCGGGGAGAGCGGCCCGACGAGCGCCTCGCCGATGGCCCCCACGAGGGCAGCGGCGGCGGTCGGCACGTCGAGCGGCGCGAGCTCCCCCGCGGCGACGCCGTCCTCGAGCACCCCGGCCAGCACGTCGCGGTAGGCGCGACGAAAGGCCGCTCGCTCGCGCTCGAGCTCCGGGTCGACCGGTTCGGCGATCATCGCTCGCGCGAGCACCGGACCCGCGAGCGCCCGGCGCGCGAACGCCTCAACCGCGGCGGCGATGCGCTCACGGGCGGGGCGGCGGCGGTCGCCTGTGACCCCGCGGGCGAGGGCGAGCTCGTCCGCCGCCCGGCGGCGGTAGACCTCGGCGAGGAGCTCCGCCTTGGCGGCGAAGTGGCGGTAGACCGTTCCCGTCGCCACCCCGGCGCGGTCGGCCACGGCGGCGACGCTCGCCGACGCGTAGCCGTCCGCGGCCATCTGCGCCTCGGCGGCATCGATCAGCCGCGCCCGAGCCGCCTGGCGGCGCGCCTCGGTGCGCGGCGTGGAGCGGTAGGGCACGACAAGAAGTGAATCACGCTTCACGGTTTGCTGCAAGCTCTCTCGGCACTCGTGTCAGTTACGTCAGCTCAACTACGCTGCTGTATGCTCACGCCATGAAGCGGCTGCAGATCATGATCGACGAGGATCTGGATGCCGAGCTGGCTCGCCGCGCAGTCGCCACGTCGTCGTCCAAGGCTGCGCTCATCCGTGCCGCTCTCCGTGAGCAGCTTCGCCCGCTGCCGCCCCTCTCCGCCGATCCCCTCGGTCGCATGGCCGGGGTCGACGACTTCACTCCGGACGAGATCGACGACGTGGTCTACGAGTGATTTTCGTCGACACCTCGTTCTGGGTGGCGATGCGGAACCGTCGCGACGAGCACCACGAGGAGGCCGTGCAGCTGTTGACCGCGCACGGCGCGACTCCGCTCGTGACCACCAACCACGTCCGTGGCGAGACCTGGACCTTCTTGCGTCGGCGCGCCGGGCACGCCGCGGCGGTGGACTTCCTCGAGGTGCTTGAACGCTCGCCGCGAGTCGACGTGCTTCCCGTGGCCGAGCGGCTGGAGGCCGAGGCGCTGCGTTGGCTGCGCCAGCGGGACGAGCGGGAGTACTCCTTCGTGGACGCGACGAGCTTTGCGCTCATGCGCTCGCGGCGCCTGCGCTCAGCTCTCGCCTTCGACGGCGATTTCAGCGCGGCAGGATTCGTCGAGCTGCGACGGAACGCATGACTGACCAGGACTTGGGGACTCTTAAGTGGTCCGCGCCGTAAATTCGGTGTCGAATCAGGAGGAGCTGTGAAGCTGGTGGCGAACATCTCCATCGATGTCGGAGCGCAATAAGCGGCTGGTTCGGAGGGCGCTTCAAGAGATCTACGCGAACGGCGATCTGAGCGTCGTTGCCGAGTTCGTCCATCCTGACTTCGTCGATCACGAGCCGGCGCACCCGCAGCTGCCAATTGGTCCGGGGAGCGTGGAGCAGACGGTGCGAAGCCTTCAGAGCGCGTTCGGTGACCTCCGCTTCGAGGTCGAGGACGAGATCGCCGAGGGCGACAAGGTCGTTCAGCTGGTGACCATGAGCGGTCGCCATACGGGCCCGCTCGTGGGCCGGCAGCCGACGGGCAAGGCGTTCGCGGTTCGACACATCTACATCTGGCGGATCACCGACGGCAAGATCATCGAGCACTGGGGAAGCCGCGACGACGTCGGTCTCCTTGGGCAGCTCGGACTGCTGCCGTTCGGTCAAGGGCCTGAAGCAGGCTAGGACTGGGACTCGTATGCCAGGCCGCAGCCGCTATCCCATCGTGTTGACCGAGGAGGAGCGTTCCGGGCTAGAGCGTCGGACGGCGCGATACGCGCTCCCGCACAAGCAAGTTCAGCGCGCGAAGCTCGTGCTCTACGCCGCCGACGGTCTGACCGACGTGGAGATCGGCAACCGGCTTGAGATCAACCCGAAGGTGGTCGGTCGCTGGCGAAGACGCTTCTACGAGGATCGCCTGGACGGGCTTGAGGACAGAGCGCGGTCGGGTCGCCCGCGCCGCTTTCCCCCCTCAGCAGATCGCCGAGGTCAAGGCGGTCGCGTGCGAGCCGCCGAGCGAGGGCTGCCCGCTCTCGCGCCGCTCGGCGGCTGACGTTCACCGGCTCGTTCTGGAGCGCGGGATCTGCGACGCGTCGCAGTCCACGATCGTGCGCTGGCTGAGAGAGGACGCGATCCGCCCGTGCCAGTACCGCTCCTGGATCTTCCCGACCGACCCGCGCTTCGCGGAGAAGGCTGGGCGGATCCTCGACCTTTACGAGGGCCGCTGGGAGGGCAAGCTGCTGCATCCCGGCTGACTGCATCGTCTCGGCCGACGAGAAGCCCTCCATCCAGGCCCGGCAGCGGATTCACAAGACGCTGCCGCCAGCTCCGGGAGTCCGTCGCGGCCAGCGGGTCGAGCACACCTACAAGCGCGGCGGCGCGCTCACCTACCTGGCCGCGTGGGACGTGCGCCGCGGCCGGGTGTTCGGCCGCTCCGCACCCAAGGGCGGGATCGAGCCATTCGACCGGCTCGTGCACCAGGTGATGGTCAAGGAACCCTAGTGCTGTCGGTCGCAAGTTCCGTGCCGGTCACGCAGCAAGCGCGAGCCGAGGGCCGTGGTTGGCGCTGAGTCGGTCCAGCCAGGCGTGGAGCTCCTCGCGTGTGAAGTTCCATCCGAACGGCTCGGCGATCTCGTTGTAGAGGTGCTCGAACTCGTTGAGCCTCCTGGCGACGGTGGCGAGTGAGGCGAAGTCGTTGGGGCTCAGGACCTTGCGCTGGACGATCGAGAAGTAGATCTCGATCTGATTTAGCCACGAGGCATGAAGTGGGGTGTGGACGAGGATCAGGTTCGGCCAGCGACCCTCGAGCCGATCGACCGCGGCTTGTCCGCGGTGGGAGGAGCCGTTGTCGAGGATCCAGAACACCCGCGGTGCGGAGGCGACTAAGCCTCTACCGAGCGTGCGACAGGCGCTCCTCGAGCGCGCTGAGCTGCTCGCGCACCGCCTCGGGCACGTGGTCGCCCAGCGAGTCGAACCACTCGTGGATGGGGCCCAGCTCGGCCTTCCACTCCTCCACGTCGACCGCGAGCAGCGCGGCGAGGTCCTGCTCGGGCACGCTCAGCCCATCGGTCTCGACGGCCTCCGGCGTGGGCAGGTAGCCGATCGGGGTCTCGACCGCGTCGGCGCGCCCCTCGCAGCGGCGGAAGACCCAGGCGAGCACGCGGGAGTTCTCGCCGAACCCGGGCCACAGGAGGCGCCCGTCGTCGAGGTCCTTGCGAAACCAGTTGACGTAGAAGACCCTCGGGAGCTTCGCGGCGTCGGTCCTGTGCCCGATCTCGAGCCAGTGGGCGAGGTAGTCACCCATGTTGTAGCCGCAGAAGGGGAGCATCGCGAAGGGGTCGCGGCGCAGCTTCCCGACCGCGCCGGCGGCGGCGGCGGTCGTCTCCGAGGCCATGACCGAGCCGAGGAAGACGGCGTGCTCCCAGTCGAAGGCCTCGTGGACGAGCGGCACGACGCCGGAGCGCCGGCCGCCGAAGAGCATCGCGTCGATCGGCACGCCGGAGGGGTCCTCCCACTCCGGCGCGATCGCGGGGTCCTGCGCGGCCGGGGCGGTGAACCGGGCGTTGGGGTGCGCCGAGGGGCGGGCCGAGGCGGGCGTCCAGTCCTCCCCGTGCCAGTCGATGAGGTGCTCCGGGGTGTCCTTGGTCATCCCCTCCCACCACACGTCGCCGTCGTCGGTCTTGGCGCAGTTGGTGAAGATCGAGTTCCTCGCCACGGTGGCCATGGCGTTCGGGTTCGTCCTCTGGCCGGTGCCCGGCGCCACGCCGAAGAAGCCCGCCTCGGGGTTGATCGCGTGGAGGCGGCCGTCGGGGCCGAACTTCATCCACGCGATGTCATCGCCGACCGTCTCGACCTTCCAGCCCTCGAGGGTCGGAATGAGCATGGCCAGGTTCGTCTTGCCGCACGCGGAGGGGAAGGCGCCGGTGACGTACTTCACCTCACCCTCGGGCGAGGTGAGCTTGAGGATCAGCATGTGCTCGGCCATCCAGCCCTCGTCGCGCGCCATCACCGAGGCGATCCTCAGCGCGAAGCACTTCTTCCCGAGCAGCGCGTTGCCCCCGTACCCCGACCCGTAGGACCAGATCTCGCGGGTCTCGGGAAAGTGGACGATGTACTTGTTATCGGCGTTGCACGGCCACGGCACGTCCGCCCGGCCGTCGCCCAGCGGCATGCCCACGGAGTGCAGGCAGGGGACGAACTCACCGCTCTCCCCGATCGCGTCGAGGGCGCCCTGCCCCATCCGCGTCATGATCCGCATGGAGACCGCCACGTAGGCCGAGTCGGTGAGCTGCACGCCGACGTGGGCGATGGGCGATCCGAGCGGCCCCATCGAGAACGGGACGACGTACATCGTGCGGCCCTGCATACAGCCGCGGAAGAGATCGGACAGCGTGTCCTTCATCTCCGCGGGATCGCGCCAGTTGTTCGTCGGGCCGGCGTCCTCCTCCGAGCGCGAGCAGATGAAGGTCCGGTCCTCGACGCGCGCGACGTCGGCGGGGTCCGAGCGCGCGAGGTAGGAGTTCGGGCGCTTGGCGTCGGAGAGCTTCTCGAAGGTCCCGGCGTCGACGAGCACCTGGCACAGGCGGTCGTACTCCTCCGCGGAGCCGTCGCACCAGTGGACCTCCTCGGGCTGGGTGAGGGAGGCCGTCTCCTCCACCCACGCCGTCAGCTTCTCGTGCTTCGTCGGGACGGTGGTGTGGCTCACGGCAGGGGTCAACTCCTCGGGTTCGGCGGCAGGGAGACGGGCATTGTGCCGAACCTGCGTTCGACGTGGGCTCCGATCAACGTTCGGATGCGGACCGCCGGATGCGGTGCGAGGCTCGCCTACTCGACGTTCGCCTCGGCCTCGGCCGGCGCCTGTCCGGGCTCGCGGCGAGGCACGAGCACCAGGCGCTTGAACTCGGCCACCAGCGTCCCGTCCTGATTGAAGACGCGCGTGTGGACCTTGACCGTCCCGCGGTCGGGCTTGGAGCGTGACTCCTTCTTCTCGAGGACCTCCGACTCGACGAACAGGGTGTCGCCGTGGAAGACGGGCGCCGGGTGGGAGAGGTCCTCCGTGGCCAGGTTGGCGATGGCCTTGCCGCTCACGTCGCTCACGCTCATCCCCAGCGCGAGCGAGTAGACGAGGGGACCGACCACGACGTTGCGCCCCTGCTGGGACTGCGAGGCGTAGACGTCGTTGAGGTGCAGCGGATGGTGGTTCATGGTGATGAGGCAGAAGAGGTGATCGTCGGACTCGGTCACCGTCTTTGCGGGCCAGTGCTTGTAGGTGGCTCCGACCTCGAACTCCTCGAGGTAGCGGCCGTAGGGATGCGAGCCGCTCGCCTCGCGGGCGGCCTGGGCGGTCTCGACGGAGGCAGGGGCGGTCTGGCTCATGGGGCGGGCGGTCTCCTGGTCTCTTCTCGAAGGACAGGGATTGTGGCGCATGCCCTCCGGGCGGCTCGCGCTACTTGCCGCGTGGGCAGGTCGCCTTGACCTGGTTGCGCGTGGTGGCGTCGCGAATGCGCTGGGCCTCCTGCAGGCAGGCCTGACGGGCGGCCTTGATCGCCGCATCGGTTATCTCCTTGCGGTTGCCCGAGGCGATGGCCTGGCATGCCTGATCCGCGCTGCGCCGCGCCGCCGGATCGCTCACCGCGCGCGCGGACTGGCGGCACGCGGCCAGGGCCGCGTCCCGGGCGGGGGCAGGGACGCTCGAGTTGGAGCATCCGAGCATCGTGAGGGCTACGGCGATGGTGGCCAGAAGGCTCGCGTGGGTGCGCATATTCCCCTTACCGTACGCGATCTCCGCGGCCGCACAGGGGGCGACCGCCTGACGGCGACCGGTGTGGCCCCGGGTACTGTCCCTCCCGTGCGCCTCGGCGTCCGGCCCGACAACCCCCTCGAGGCGCTGGCGCTGCTCTCGGGCCGGGTCCCGAACGCCCTATTCGAGACCTACTTCGCCTTCATGGCCGCCCGGGTGCTCATGGCGGCTACCTCGCTGGGCATCTTCGAGGCCCTCGCCGAGCGCCCCGACGACGTCACCGGACTGGCGCGGCGGCTCGAGCTCGACCCGGCCGGGGTGGACGTGCTCCTGCTCGTCCTGCGCTCGCAGGGTTACCTCGAGGAGCGCGACGGGCGCCTGCGCAACTCCGCCCAAGCCGAGCGCTTCCTGCTCCACGCGGCTCCCGAGTCCCTCACGGCGTGGATCGGCGGCTTCAACTACGACATGTGGGAGCACTTCGGCCACCTCGAGGAGGTGGTGCGCACCGGCGAGCCGATCGGCCTGCACGAGCGCGCGCCGGACGACCCCTACTGGGAGCGCTACCTTCGCGGCCTGTTCGAGCTCTCGAAGCTCTCGGCCGAGGTGGTGGCCCGGCTTATTCCCGCGGAGCGCCCGCGTCGGCTCATCGACCTCGCCGGCGGGCACGGCGGCTACGCGATGGCTCTCTGCCGCCGCCATCCCGACCTTACCGCGACGATCGTCGAGCTCGAGGGCGGCGCGCGCGTCGGGCGGGCGATCGTCCGCGAGGAGGGGATGGCCGACCGGGTGGGCTTCGAGGAGGGGGATCTCTTCTCCCACGACCCGGGCACGGGCTACGACATCGCCACGGCGTTCAACATCGTCCACCACTTCGACGCCGAGCGGAGCGTCGAGCTGCTGCGCCGCGCCCGCGCGGCGCTGCGGCCGGGGGGGACGATGGCCGTGCTCGAGCTCGAGCGACCCGGGGCCAACCGGCGCGGCTCACCGGTGGGAACGCTTACCGGCGTGCTCTTCTTCGTCACGAGCGCCGCCCGGACCTACACGGCCGCCGAGCTCGCCGAGCTCTTCGCGGCGGCGGGCTTTCGGCGTGTGCGCGCCCGGCGGCACGTCGAGCTGCCGGGCTCGGTCGTGATCGTCGGCCGCGCCTGACCCGATAGGTTCCCTCGACCGTCGTATCACCGCCCCCGCCGGACCCAGGAGATACTCTCGTGCGCAACCCCCGCGACTTCGGAAAGCCCCTCGCCGTCGGTGCGCCCACGCCGCGGCTCGAGATCCCGGTCACGCCCTCGCGCATGATCCACTTCCTCGACTTCTCCAACGAGAAGATGGTCGCGAAGTCCGCCGACATCGCCCAGCAGACCGACATCCTGCTCGGGAACCTCGAGGACGCGGTGCCCGTCGACAAGAAGGAGGCCGCCCGCGAGGGCCTCATCCGCGTCGGGCGCGACATGGACCTCGGCCCGACCGCGCTGTGGACCCGCGTGAACGCGCTCGAGTCGCCCTGGTTCCTCGACGACCTCATGCAGGTGGTGGGCGAGATCGGCCACAAGCTCGAGGTCGTGATGATCCCCAAGGTCGAGGGCGCGTGGGACATCCACTACGTCGACCGCTTCCTCGCCCAGCTCGAGGCCCGCGCCGGCCTCGAGAAGCCGATCCTCGTGCACGCGATCCTCGAGACGGCGCTCGGGGTGAGCAACCTCGAGGAGATCGCCGCGGCCAGCCCGCGCATGCAGGGCATGAGCATCGGTCCCGCCGACCTCGCCGCCTCTCGCCGCATGAAGACCACGCGCGTGGGCGGCGGGCACCCCGGCTACCGGGTGATCTCCGATCCCGACCCGGAGAGCCCGGAGGCCCCGCGCCCAAGCGCCCAGCAGGACCTCTGGCACTACACGATCGGGCGCATGGTCGACGCCTGCGCCTCAGCCGAGATCCTCCCGTTCTACGGACCGTTCGGCGACATCAAGGACACGGCCGGGTGCGAGACCCAGTTCCGTGCCGCGTTCCTCATGGGCTGCGTGGGGGGGTGGTCGCTGCACCCCGCGCAGATCGCCATCGCCAAGAAGGTGTTCTCCCCCGAGCCCGAAGAGGTGCGCTTCGCCCGGAAGGTGATCGAGGCGATCCCCGACGGGCGCGGCGTGCACATGATCGACGGCAAGATGCAGGACGACGCGACCTGGAAGCAGTGCAAGGTCATGGTCTCTCTAGCCGAGATGCTCGCTCAGAAGGACCCCGAGCTCGCCGAGGCCTACGGGCTGGGCGGCGGCGCGAACGGCGCGGGCGAGCTCCCCGAGCCGGGCAAGCTGCCCGACGCTGCGCGGTAGATCCGGCGGGAAGAGACCGGTAGCGCTCGCCGGCGCTCCTCTCGCTCGCGCTCGGCCCGACTCGGTGAGGCAAGGCGCATCCGAGACGACTTTCTGAAGCCCTGTACCCCCCATAGGGACACAGGACTTCAGGAAGTACTCCGCCAGGTCAGGTTCAGGGCCGCTCAGCCGACCAGCGGGTTGCGCACGCGCACGCGGGGGAACCGGCCGAAGTCGCGGTCCGCGGTCCACAGCTCTGCGATTCCGTGGCCCAGGCACGGAGCCGGCCCGCTAGGGTTCCGCGCCGCATGCGACTCTTCGAGTTCGAGGCCCGCGAGGTCGTCAAGCGGGCGGGGATCCCGGTCACCGACTTCGGCTTTGCGACCTCCGCCGAGGAGGCACGGCAGATCGCCGCGCGCATCGGCGGCCCGACCGTCATCAAGTCCCAGGTGCTGACCGGGGGACGGATGAAGGCGGGCGGCGTCCAGTTCGCCGACACGCCCGAGGAGGCCGCCGCCCACGCCGAGAAGGTCCTCGCGCTCGAGATCGGCGGGCACATGCCGCGGGGCGTGCTCGTCGACCCCAGGGCCGAGGTCAAGCAGGAGTACTACGCGGGCGTGGTGTGGGACGGCATCCGCAAGCAGCCGGTGATGCTCTTCTCCGACATGGGAGGGATCGACATCGAGGAGGTCGCCGAGAAGCACCCCGACCACGTCGGCCGCGGGCACTTCTCGACGCTCATGCCCCTCTCGGACTTCCAGGCCAAGCAGGTCATCGCCCAGACCGGCGTCACCGGTCGTGCGCTCACTCGCATCACCCCGATCCTCACCCGCCTCGCGCGGCTCTTCCTCGAGCGCGACATGACGCTGGCCGAGATCAACCCGCTCGGCGAGCTCGACGACGGCTCGTTCGTCGCCCTCGACGCCCACATGGACATGGAGAACGAGGCGCGTCCCCGACAGAAGAGGGTGCTCGCCGCCCTCGGCGTCGGCGAGGAGGAGACCCGCCAGGCGCGCGAGCCCACGCCGTTCGAGCTCGCCGGCGAGGAGGTCGACGCGATGAGCCACCGCGGCGTGGCCGGCAACGTCACCGAGTTCGACGGCGACCTCGGCCTCGTCATCGGCGCCGGCGGGGGCTCGCTCACCCTCTTCGACGCGGTGCGCGCCCACGGCGGCCGGCCGGCCAACTACTGCGAGATCGGCGGCAACCCCTCGGTCCAGAAGGCCTGCGGCCTGGCCAAGCTCGTGCTCCAGAAGCCGGGCGTGGACAAGATCGCGGTGATGATGTCGATCGTCTCCAACACCCGCGTGGACATCGTGGCCCGCGGGGTCGTCAAGGCCTGCGTGGAGCTCGGCTTCGATCCGGCGGAGAAGATCGCGATCTTCCGCATCCCCGGTGCCTGGGAGGAGGAGGGCTTCAAGATCCTCGAGCGCTACGGAGTGGAGTACGCCGACCGCTCGGTCTCGATGCACGAGGCCGCGCGGCGCGCCGTGGAGAAGATCTCCGGTGCCCGGGCGGGCGACGGCCACGGCGCGAGCTTCCGCCAGACGACGGCCGAGATCGGCGGGGAGACCGACGTATGAGCATCCTCGTCGGCGCCGAGACCTCCTTCATCGTGCAGGGCATCACCGGCCGCGAGGCGGTCAACCTCACCCGGGAGTGCCTGGACTACGGCGCCGGCGCGAAGGTGGTGGGCGGCGTCACCCCCGGCCGCAAGGGACGCGACGTCCACGGCGTGCCGGTCTTCGACACCGTCGCCCAGGCGGTGGAGCACCACGGCTCACCCATTGACGGCTCCGTGGTCACCGTCCCCCCCGCGTTCACCAAGGACGCGGTGCTCGAGGCGGTCGAGAACGGCGTGAAGCTCGTGGTCATCGTCACCGAGCGCATCCCGCGCCAGGACGTCGCTCAGATGGTCGAGTTCGCCGATGCGCGCGGCGCCCGCATCATCGGCCCGAACTGCCTGGGGATCATCGTCCCCGACGTGATCAAGATGGGCGGCATCGGCGGCCCCGCCCGTGACGCGGCCAAGGCCTACACCCCCGGCCCGGTAGGCGTGATCTCGCGCTCGGGCGGCATGACCACCGAGATGTCCTCCACGCTCACCGCCGCCGGGCTCGGCCAGTCGACCGCGGTCTCCATCGGCGGCGACGCGATCATCGGCTCCTCCTACGCCGAGCTCATGCCGCTCTTCGAGGCCGACGAGCAGACCGAGGCCATCGTGATCTACACCGAGCCCGGCGGGCGCATGGAGGCCGAGCTCGCGCGCTGGGTCACCGAGAACGACTCGCGCCTGCCGATCGTCGCCTTCATGGCCGGACGCTTCATGGACGAGATGCCGGGCATGAGCTTCGGCCACGCCGGCACGATCGTCGAGGGCAAGGAGGACACCGCGGCCGAGAAGATCGCCCGCCTGGCCGAGGCCGGCATCGTGGTCGCCGAGGAGATCTCCCACATCCCCGATCTCGTCCGCGAGCGGATGGCGCAGAGGACGGCGGCGTGAGGAGCGATGCCCTCTTCATCGGCGTCGAGGTCGACGACGAGGTCGCCCGCGAGGCCGCGGTGGCCGCCAAGCTCGCCGAGGTCTGCCCCGTCGACATCTACGGCCAGGCGCCGGACGGGGCGCTGCGCGTCCTCGAGGAGAACCTCGACGAATGCGTTTTGTGCGAGCTCTGCATCAACGCCGCGCCGGCGGGCACCGTTCGCGTGCTCAAGCTCTACGACGACGGCGCGGTGCTCGAGCGGGCCTGAGGTCGCGGTGCCCGAGCTGCCCGAGGTCGAGCGCGCCCGCGCGCTCATCGCCGCCAGCGGGCTCGGCCGGAGGATCGCCGCGGTCGAGGACGGCGACTCCTACGTCTGCCGCCCGCACGCGCCCGGCGAGATCGAGGCCGCGCTGGTCGGCCGCCGGCTCCTCAGCGCCAACCGGATCGGCAAGACCATGTGGTTCGAGACCGACGCGGACGGCCCCGACCTCGGCCTCCACCTGGGCATGGCCGGCCGCGTGCTGCTCGACGAGCCGCCCGCGGAGAACGCCTGGGACCGCTTCGCGCTCAGCTTCGAGGACGGCGGCCGGCTCGCGCTGCGCGACAAGCGGCGCCTGGGCCGAGCGGTGCTCGAGCCCGATCTCTCGCGGCTCGGGCCCGACGCCGGCGAGGCGACCCGCGCCGAGTTCCGCGACCGCGTGGGTCGCGGCACCGCCCCGCTCAAGGCGCGGATCATGGACCAGTCGGTCCTCGCCGGGGTGGGCAACCTGCTGGCCGACGAGGCGCTGTGGCGCGCCGGCCTCTCGCCGCTGCGCCCCGCCGAGGCCCTCGGCGAGGAGGAGCTCGACGCCCTGCGCCGCGCGCTGCGCGGGGCGATCCGCGACGCGGTGCGCCGCGGCGGCGTCCACACGGGGCGGCTGATCCCCGAACGCCGCCGAGGCGGCCGCTGCCCGGCGTGCGGCGTCGAGCTGCAGCGCGTGACGGTGGGCGGGCGTACCACCTGGTGGTGCCCCGAGGAGCAGAGCTGATGCCGCCACCTTGCTGGCCTCGTAGCTTCCTACGAGCAGATCCTGGCCTCTTCGGAGCCCTTCGCGCTCCGGTGCAGCACGCGGGCGAGCGCGCGGCTGCTCGGCGTGTCCCCGCCCTGGGGGCGGTAGACCCCGTACCAGTCGTCCGCGCTGCCGCGATCCCGCTCGCTCGTGATCCACGAGTAGAGGACCACGGCCGCGATCCCGCAGTCCGAGCGGGCGAGCACGTCGGTCGCGCGCTCGATGAAGGCCGCCTTGTCCGCGACGGAGGCGAACTGCACGCCGTTCGCGGCGACGCTCTGCCAGCCGTACTCGGTCACCAGGATCGGCACGTCGCGCTGGCCGAGCCCGCGCAGGGTGGCACGAAGCTCGCGGACGTGGCCGAAGACCCGGCCGGGGTCGGCGCCGTAGGGATGCAGGGCGACGCCGTCGACGAGCCGGCGCAGCTCCGGCCGCGCCCTGTACATCCCCGCCACGTACGCCGAGTCGGGCACGAGGCCACCCACGACCACCTCCGCCCGCGGATCGACCGCGTGGAGGGCGCGGCGGGCGGCGAGGTAGAGGTCGGCGTAGGCCACCGGGTCCGGGCGGGGGCGCCAGAACGGGGCCGAGTCGGGCTCGTTCCAGATCTCGTAGGTGCTCACCGGCCGGTAGGGAACCTCGGGGTGCGCGCGCCAGAAGTTGCCGTCGCGCCCGTAGCGCCGGGCGAAGGCCGCGGCGTAGGCGGCGTAGTCGGCGTTCGAGGCGGGCGGAGCGTGAGGCTCGCTCGAGCCGGCCCTGGCCCAGGTGGGCGTGTAGTCGATCAGCGCGAGCCACTGCATGCCGTGGATCGCCAGGCCCGTGGCGACCCGGTCGGCAAAGCTCCAGTCGTAGGCGTGCACGCCGCTTCGCGGCGGGACGGGCTCGGCGGCCTCCCAGAACGCGTCGGTGCGGGCCACGCGCACCCCGTCGGCCTGCGCGGCGGCGAGCTGGGTCTCGCGCCCCGCCGGCGTGACCGCGGGATCGTTGAAGACGGTGTTCACGCTCACCCCGAGCAGCGGCCGGGCCGGAGGGGACGCAGAGCGCAGCGAGAGCGCCGCGACGCCGACCAGCACGGCAGCCGCGAGCACCATCAGGAAGACGGCGGGAGCGCGCCTGAGCCCGACGCGCCGCCGCCGGCTCGAGCGGCTCACCCGTGGGGCTTGGCCCTGCGCGTGCGCGAGCGCTCGTCCTGGCGATCGACGACCTGAGCCACGAGGCGCAGGATCTGCTCGACCCCGGTGGCCTTGACGTCGCCCTTCTCGAACGCCCGCCGCCAGTCGCGCACCCGCCCCTTCTCGGCGAGCTCGTTGAAGTGCGAGCGCGGCAGCGCCACCCGCACCTTCGCGTCGGTGGCGAAGTCCTTGCTGACCTTGGGTCCCGGCAGCTCCACGCGGTAGAGCTGCACGTCACCGCGCCCGCGCAGCTCGAGCCCGATGACGAGCTTGAGGGGCGCCAAGGCGGGAACCTCCTCGAGCAGGCGGTGCACGGCCTTCTCGATGAGGGGAACGGGGGAGCTCAGATCCTGTGCCTCTGCAGGAGCTTCTTGCCGATGACCATGCGCTGGATCTCGCTCGTGCCCTCTCCGATCAGCAGCAGCGGCGCGTCGCGGTAGAGGCGCTCGATCTCATACTCCTTGGAGTAGCCGTAGCCTCCGTGGATGCGGAAGGAGTCCTCCACGCACTCCTTGCCGGCCTCCGATGCGAAGAGCTTGGCCATGCCCGCCTCGAGGTCCGAGCGCTCCCCGGCATCCTTGAGCCGGGCGGCGCGGAGGGTGAGCAGGCGGGCGGCCTCGACCTTCGTGGCCATGTCGGCGAGCTTGAACTGGATCGCCTGGTGCTGGGCGATCTGCTTGCCGAAGGTCTTGCGCTCCTGGGAGTACTTGAGGGCGAGCTCGAGCGCGCGCTGGGCGATCCCCACCCCGCGGGCGGCGACGTTGACCCTTCCGACCTCGAGCGCGTCCATCATCTGCACGAAGCCCTGGCCGACGCCGACCTCCTCCCCGCCGAGCACGTTCTCGGCCGGGCAGCGGTAGCCGTCGAAGACGAGCTCGGTCGACTCGACGCCCTTGTAGCCCATCTTCTTGATCTTGGGGGGAACGGTGAAGCCGGCCCATTCGCCGGTGTTCTCCCCCACGCCCGGCTCCTTCTCGGCGATGAAGCAGGTCATCCCCTTGTAGGCGGGATCGGCCTTGGGGTCGGTCTTCATGAGCACGAAGCAGACGCCGGACATGAGGCCGTTGGTGACCCACATCTTCTGGCCATTGAGCTCGTAGGCGCCGTCCTCGCGCTTCTTGGCGGTGGCCTTGATGCCCTGCACGTCGGAGCCGACCTCGGGCTCGGAGAGCGAGAACGAGGCGCGGATCTCGCCGGTGGCCATCCGCGGGAGGAACTTCTCCTTCTGCTCGTCGGTCCCGAACTTCATGAGCAGGTAGGAGCCGATGAAGTGGGTGTTGACCACGCCCGAGATGGAGATCCACCCGCGCGAGAGCTCCTCGACGATCATGGAGTAGGTGGTCAGGTCGAGCCCCATGCCGCCGTACTCCTCGGGGATCGTGACGCCGAAGAGCCCGAGCTCCTTCATCTGGTCGACGATGGGAGCGGGGAACTCGTCCTCGTGGTCGTAGTGCTCGGCGTGCGGGAGGATCTCGTTGTTCACGAAGTCCCGGACCATCTCGGTGATGGCCTTCTGGTCGTCGGTCTGGTCGGTGTGAGGACTCGCTACGGCCATGGCGTTGTCGGGCGCTCCGGTTCGCGGACGGCGGGCGCTTCTGAGGATACCGGCGGCCCGGACCAGCGCCCGCTCAGTGCGCGATCGCCACCCCGAGCCACACGATGGCGAGGGAGAGCAGGAAGATCGCGCCCTCGAGGGCGTGCAGGGCCGGCCGGCGCATGTGCCAGACGACGAGGCCGGCGGTGACGGCGACGAGCGCGAGCTTGACGTGCAGCGTCGAGTCGCCCCAGCGGTGGAAGTGCCCGGCGAGCGCCGCGCCGGTCAGGAAGAGGACTCCGATCGCGCCGAGCGTGCCCCATCCGAAGCGGCGGGCGACGGCGCGCAGCGGCGCTCGGTCGCTCGCGCCCCGCAGCACGGGCACCACCGCCCCGGCCAGGAAGAGCTGGCCGCCTACGAAGAACGCCATCGCGACGAGGTGCAGCCAGCGGATGCCTTCCCAGAGTGCCATGCGCGCCGGCGAGCGTAGTGCACGCCTGCCAGACTGCGCGCGTGTCCGGCCCCTCGCGCGATGTCGATCCCACGCTCGCGCACGAGTCCATCGCCGGCTCGTTCCCCGGCGAGCTCGGCATCGAGTTCTCCTCGATCGAGGCCGACGAGGTGGTCGGCGGCCTGTCGGTGGACGAGCGCCACCTCCATCCCGGCGGCTACGTGCACGGCGGCGTGTGGGTGTCGCTGGCCGACACGGTGGCCGCGTGGGGAACGATGCGCAACCTCCCCGAGGGGCGGGGCTTCACCACGGTCGAGCTCAAGTGCAACGTCTTCGCCTCCGCAAGTCCAGGCGACCGGCTCGTCGCCACGGGGCGCCCGCTCCACGTGGGCGGACGCACCCAGGCGTGGGAGGTGCGGGTGGAGAAGGGCGGCCGGCTCGCGGCGTTCTTCACCTGCACCCAGATGGTCCTCGACGCCGGCTCGTGAATTTCGCGCGCGACGTGGTGCAGGCGGCGCCGCCGACCCGCCTCGCCCTGGTCGAGCTCGCCCGGGACGGCCGGCGTCGGGAGTGGACCTTCGGCGAGGTGGGCGACCGCGCGGCCAGGACCGCGGGTGCGCTCGCCGCCCACGGCGTGCGGCAAGAGGACGTGGTGATGACGCTCATCGGCAACCGGCCGGAGTGGGTCCTCACGATGATCGCCTGCTTCCGGATCGGCGCGGTCGCGCTCCCGTGCACCGAGCAGCTTCGCGCCCGGGACCTGCGGCGGCGGCTCGAAGCCGCCCGCCCCACGCTCGTCGTCGCCGACCCGCGCAACCGCGCCGAGCTCGAGGCGGCGGGGCCATCCTGCCTCGTCCGATGGATCGACGAGGAGCTCCCCGACGAGACCCCGCAACCGGTGGAGCTCGCGCCTGAGGACCCGTGCCTCATCACCTTCACGAGCGGGACGGCGGGAGAGCCCAAGGGCGTCCTCCACGCCCAGCGCTACCTCGACGGCCAGCGCCTCCAGGCCGAGCACTGGCTCGACGCCCGTTCCGGCGATCTCGTGTGGTGCACGGCCGCGAGCGGCTGGTCGAAGTCGGCGCGCAACGTCTTCATCGCTCCCTGGCTGCGCGGCGCGGCGGCGCTCCTGCACGACGCGCGCTTCGACCCCGACGAGCGCCTCGAGATCCTCGCGCGGGAGGAGGTGAGCGTGCTGTGCATGGCGCCCACGGAGTACCGGGTGATCGCGAAGCGCTCGAAGCTGACGCCCCTCCCCCACCTCCGCGGCCTCGTCGCCGCGGGCGAGGCGCTGAACCCGGAGGTGCTCCAGGTCTGGAAGAAGGCCACGGGGCTCGAGATCCGCGACGGCTACGGCCAGACCGAGACCGGCCAGCTCACGGGCGCGCCGCTCGCCGAGCCGGTCCGTCCCGGCTCGATGGGGCGCCCGCTGCCCGGCGTGGAGTTGACCGTCGAGGATGGAGAGCTCGTGCTGCACGACCCGGCCAGCGACCCGACGTTCTTCCTCGGCTATCTCGACGAGCCCGCCCCCGCCGGGCCGTGGCGGACCGGCGATCGCGTGACCCAGGACGAGGAGGGCTTCCTCTTCTTCGAAGGTCGCGCCGACGACGTGATCATCTCCGCCGGGTACCGGATCGGGCCCTTCGAGGTCGAGTCGGCGCTCCTCGCCCACCCCGCGGTGGCCGAGGCCGCCGTGGTCGCCGCCCCCGATGAGGAACGGGGCACGGTCGTGCGCGCCGTGGTGGTGCTGCGAGAAGGCTTCGAGCCGGGCGAGCGGCTCGTCGGCGAGCTCCAGGAGCACGCCAAGCGCGAGACGGCCCCCTACAAGTATCCCCGCGTCGTGGACTTCGTCCGCGAGCTCCCGAAGACGCCGAGCGGGAAGGTCAGCCGCGCGGCGCTGCGAGCTCGCGCCCCACGCGAGTCCTGAGCCGCCCCACAGCCTGAGGGTCGCCCGCTACGGTGAGCGGCCGTGCCGGCCACGCGTCCCGTAATCGGCATCAGCATCCCGCTCGAGCAGGCGAAGTGGAGCGTCTGGGACCTCGAGGCCGTCCTCCTGCCCCGCAACTACGTCACCGCGGTCCAGCGTGCGGGCGCGATGGCCCTGCTGCTGCCGCCCGACGAGCGGCTCGTCGCCGACCCCGACGAGGTGCTCGACCGTCTCGACGGGCTCATGCTCGCCGGCGGGGTCGACATCGAGCCCGCGGCCTACGGGGCGGAGCCCGACGCGAGCACGACCCCGGGTACGCCCGAGCGCGACGCGTTCGAGATCGCCCTCGCTCGCCGAGCGCTCGAGCGCGACCTACCCGTGCTCGGCATCTGCCGCGGAGCGCAGCTCATGAACGTCGCGGCCGGCGGGACGCTCATCCAGCACCTGCCCGACGCCTTCGGCCATGGCGACCACCGGCGCTCTCCGGGCTCCTTCGTCGACGCCGACCACGACGTGCTCCTGCGGGCCGGCTCGCTCGCCGCGCGAGCCGCGGGCGAGGCGCTGCACGCGACCAAGTCGCACCACCACCAGGGGATCGCCCGGATCGGCGAGGGCTTCGAGGTCAGCGGTCGGTGCACCCTCGACGAGCTGCCCGAGGCGATCGAGGCGCCTGCGTGCCGCTTCGCCCTGGGAGTGCAGTGGCACCCCGAGGCCGACGAGGGCAGCCGCCTCATCGCCGCCCTTGTAGAGGAGGCGGCGAGGTCTACTTCGGGCCGGTGGCCAGCGTGACGAGCTGGTCCACCGGGGCGTAGTCGTCGCGCAGCACCCGCGCGCCCTGGACGAAGCGAGCGAGCGCTGAGTCCGCGTACAGGGTCTCTCCGTCGCGGCGCTCGCGAGCCCGGGCCGCCAGCGCACGAAGCGGCAGCGGCCGATCGGAGGCGAAGAGCACGAAGTTCTCGCCGAGCCCCGCGGTCACCCAGCCGAAGCGGGCCTCCACGGCCACGTGGCCAAAGACGCTGCGTAGCGTCCGCGCCTCGGAGCGCACGAAGCGCAGCGGCCCCGCGTCGATGCAGTTCATGGTGTAGATGCCGTCGGGTCGCAGCTTGCGCCTGACGTCGGACATGAACTGGCGAGTGCTCAGGTGCCACGGGACCGAGCGCCCCGAGTACGCGTCGCCGACCACGACGTCGTAGAGGCGGTCGGGCTCCTCGCGGAGCAGGACCCGGGCGTCGCCGAGCCGCACGCGCAGGCGCGGGCCGGTTCTGAGCCCGAGCGCTCGCCGGGCCACCCTGAGCACGTTGGGATCGAGCTCGAGGACGGAGCTGCTCGAGCCCGGACGCGTGAACGCAACGTAGCGCGGCAGCGTGAAGCCCCCGCCGCCGATCCACAGCGCGCGGATCGGCGCCCTTGGTTCATTCAGCGAGTCGAACAGGTCCGCCATGCGTCGGGTGTAGGAGAACTTGAGGTGGGTCGGATGAGCGAGGTCGACGTAGGAGTGGCGCAAACCGTCGAGGACGAGCACTCGGCCGACCGGAGAGCCGGACGGGTCGTGGACGACGCTCGCGCAGAAGTAGGCGCTCTCCCGCTGGCACGGGCTGCCCGCAGCGGCACCCAAGGCACCCAGGAGCACCGCCCCGCTCAGCACGCTGCCGGCGAACCGGCGCCCGCGCCAGACCTTCAGCCCGATGCTCACTCCGAGGCCGCTCAGGATGAGGCACACCCCGAGCGTGACGACGATGGTCGAGGTCGGCATGACCGCCAGCAGGACGAAGCCGGTGATGACGGTGCCGAAGATGGCGCCCGCCGTACCGACCGCGGACAGGCGCCCCACGACCTTCCCGGCGTGGTCGAGGCGCTCGAGTTGCAGCTTGACCACCGTCGGATTGATCGCGCTGAGCACCGCGGCCGGCCAGAAGAAGCTCACCAGCGCCAGCACCAGGATCATCGGCGAGCCCTGCCCCTGGGCCAACCGCCCGGCGACGCGTGTGATGGGAAGGACGCAGATGACCAGCACGCCGCCGACGATGAGCAGCGGTCCCAGCGTCTTGCGGGGATCGAGCAGATCGGCGAAGCGCCCGCCGAACCACGAGCCGAGTGAGATGCCGGCCAGGATCACGCCGATGATCGCCGTGTAGGTCTGCAGTGTCACCCCGAAGTAGGGCGCGATCAGCCGGGTGGCCGCGATCTCGATGACCAGAACCGCAGCCGAGTTGAGGAACACGAGGGTCCCGGCGGCAAACCAGCTCAGCGGCCTGGGCGGCGAGGGCATCGTCACGGTCCTATCGCGCCGGTACCTACTCGGGCAGCGCGATGACCGCGTCGATCGCCACCTGGGCGCCGCGCGGCAGCCCGGCGACCGCGAAGGCGAAGCGCGCCGGGGGCTCGGCGAGGAAGAAGGCCGCGTAGGCCTCGTTGACCTCGGCGAGCGCGGCGATGTCGAGGAGGTAGATGGTGACGCGGGCCGCGTCGGAGAGCCCGGCGCCCGCCGCCCGGCAGACGGCCTCGAGGTTCTCGAGGCACCGGCGGACCTGTTCGGCGGGCGTGGCGCCGACGAGCTCGCCGCTCCCCGGGTCGAGCGGGATCTGACCCGAGCAGAAGAGCAGGCCGCCAGCCCGCACGGCGTGGACGTAGGGTCCGACCGCCGCCGGCGCCCCGGGCGCGCTCAGCGATTCGCGGTGCGCGGCCACCGGCGCAGGGTAGCCTCGCCCTCCAGATGGCCAACCGGCTCGCCCACGAGACCTCTCCCTACCTCCTCCAGCACCGCGAGAACCCGGTCGACTGGCACCCGTGGGGCGAGGAGGCGCTCGCCGAGGCGCGCGCGGAGGACAAGCCGCTCATCGTCTCCATCGGCTACTCGGCGTGCCACTGGTGCCACGTGATGGAGCGCGAGTCCTTCGAGGACCCCGACACCGCCGCCCTCATGAACGAGCGGTTCGTGTGCGTGAAGGTCGACCGCGAGGAGCGCCCGGACGTCGACGCGATCTACATGGAGGCCGTCCAGGCGATGACCGGACACGGCGGCTGGCCGCTCAACGCGTTCCTCACCCCCGAGCAGGTGCCGTTCTACGCGGGAACGTACTTCCCGCCCGACCCGCGGCACGGGATGCCGAGCTGGCGCCAGGTGCTCGTCGCGGTCGCCGATGCCTGGGAGCAGCGCCGCGAGGAGATCCGCTCCCAGAGCGGGCGGATCGTCGACCGGTTGCAAGGCGGCGCGCTCATCCGCCCCTCGGAGGATCCGCTCGAGCCCGGCCTGCTCTCGGCAGCCGTCGCGCGGCTCGGCGAGCTCTACGACCCGGTGCACGGCGGCTTCGGCGGGGCGCCCAAGTTCCCGCCCGCCTCCACGGTCGAGTTCCTTCTCGGACAGGGCGAGCGCACCATGGCTCTCGGCACCCTCCACGCGATGGCCCGGGGCGGGATCTACGACCAGGTGGGTGGCGGCTTTGCCCGCTACGCAGTCGACGCCACCTGGACGGTCCCCCACTTCGAGAAGATGCTCTACGACAACGCCCTCCTCGCGCGCTCCTACCTGCACGGCTGGCTCGTCTCGGGGGAGCCGCGTCTGAGGGACATCTGCGTCCTGACGCTCGACTGGGTGCTGCGCGAGATGCGCGCGGCCGAGGGCGGCTTCCACTCGGCGCTCGACGCGGACTCCGAGGGCGTCGAGGGCAAGTACTACGTGTGGACGCTCGCCGAGCTGCACGACGCGCTCGGCGAGCCCGCGCTCGCCGAGGCCGCGATCGCGTACTTCGGCGCCAGCGAGCGCGGGAACTTCGAGCGCGCGAACGTCCTGATGGCGGTCGCGGAGGAGCCCGAGCGACTGGGCGAGATCCGCGAGAAGCTCTACGTCGCGCGTGAGCGTCGGGTGCGCCCGGGCCTCGACGACAAGCGCCTCACCGCCTGGAACGCCCTGATGATCACCGCCCTCGCCGACGCCGGCGCGGTCCTGGAGCGCACCGACTACCTCGAGGCCGCGGAGGCGGCCGCGAGCTTCGTGCTCGGCGAGATGCGCGACTCCGACGGGCGCCTGCTGCGCACCTTCAACCACGGCCGCGCCAAGCTCGGCGCCTACCTCGAGGACCACGCCTTCCTGCTCGAGGCGCTCCTCCTCCTCTACGAGGCGACGTGGGAGCCGCGCTGGTTCGCCGAGGCCCGCGCGCTGGCCGACACGCTGATCGAGCGGTTCGCGGATCCCGAGCACGGCGGGTTCTTCTCCACGCCGTCCGACCACGAGGCGCTCGTGGCCCGGCGCAAGGACCTCGAGGACTCCCCCATCCCCTCGGGGAGCTCCTCCGCGGCGCTCGGGCTGCTGCGCCTCGCCGCGCTGACGGGCGAGCACGAGTACGAGCGCCACGCGGTCGGCGTGCTCCGCCTGCTGCACCCGGTGGCGGCGCGTCACCCGAGCGCCTTCGGCCACCTCCTCCAGGCCATCGCCTTCCACCGCGCTCCCGTTCAGGAGGTCGCGATCGCCGGGGAGGGAGCCACCGGGCCGCTGGCCCAGACGGTGCGCTCCCGCCTGCGCCCCCGGCTCGTCCTCGCCGGCGGCGACCCCGACGGCGGAGCTCCGCTCCTCGCCGGCCGTGAGCCCGTCGCCGGGCGCCCCGCCGCCTACGTGTGCGAGCGATTCGCCTGCCGCCGGCCCGTCACCGAGCCCGACGAGCTCGCCGCGCTGCTGGGCTGAGCGCCGGTAGCGCCCGTTCGGCGCAGCCCGCGCCTGAGGGGCCTAACGGAGCCCATGCATCCCGTGGCTCGCCGCCTGCGCAGTAAGCGGCATGTCCACTCTGAGCGCCTCCCCTCCCCGGTCCTTCGTTCCGAGCGCCCTGCGGATCCTCGGGGCCGTCGCGCTCCTCGTCTCCGGCGCCGTGCACCTGCAGCAGTACCTCGGCGCCGGCTACCGGAACATCCCCACGATCGGGACCCTCTTCCTCCTAAACGCGATCGCCGCCGGGATCGTCGGGCTCGCGATCCTGCTGCGCGCGAGCGCGCTCCTCGTCCTGTTAGGGGTCGCCATCGCCGTGGGCGCGCTCGTCTCGCTCATCGTCAGCCTGAGCACACCAATCTTCGGCTTCATGGAGACCCAGACCAACCTCCCGGTGAGCGTCGCCCTCGCCTCCGAGGCGGCCGCGATCCTGCTCCTCGGCGCGAGCCTCGGGCAGCTACGGCGGTCCGGACGCGCGAGCCGCTAGGGTGCCGCGGCGCATGCGCCGTGGCCTCGTACCCCTGCTCTGCGCCGCGATCGCGCTCGCCGGCTGCGCCGGCGGCACGCCCAACGCGCAGCAGGCGGCCCGCAAGAGGTTCCTCGGGGAGCACAAGGCGCTGCACGACGACGAGCTCGCGCGGCTCTGCCCGAGCCTCTATCCGACCGACTACCTCCAGGACCCCAAGAAGTACGGCTACACGGCGACGAAGCAGCCGATCAAGCCGACCCCGGCGGACATGGCGAGCGCCAGAGCGGCGGGGTGCACTTCGACCGGCACGCCGCCCCGCAAGAAGTAACCGCCCGCCACGTCACAGGATGGGTAGGTAGCGCTCGAGTTCCCAGGGGGTGACTTGGACGCGGTAGTCGTCCCATTCTTGGCGTTTGATCTCGATGTAGCGGTTGAACATGTGCTCGCCGAGGGTGCGTAGCGCGAGCTCGGATTGGCTGGTGAGCTCGATCGCCTCGCCGAGGGTTTCGGGGAGC
>JAABUQ010004254.1_pt1 | contig 24682 bp, 28 predicted proteins | sample 5560001 | NCBI WGS metagenome assembly JAABUQ01 (sample SAMN10711888, study PRJNA513371) | rock metagenome | isolation source: Antarctica rocks | place: Antarctica: Victoria Land, Finger Mt nord | collected 2015-12-18
TTTTTAATTTTTAATTTTTAATTTTTAATTTTTAATTTTTAATTTTTAATTTTTAATTTTTAATTTTTAATTTTTAATTTTTAATTTTAATTTTTTATAATTTTTTTAATATAATTAAATATATTTAATATTAATTGAATTTTATCTTTATTGAAAAAGTATTTGGTATTTATTAATTTATAATTTAATTATTTATAAATATAATATCAAATAAGACTTAATAATAATTCTTTAATTAAAATTAAAAATATATATTAATTAACAAATTATTATAAAGACTTTAAAAGCTAATAATTAAATTTAAAATTTAATAAATAAGAAAATTAATTATAATAATTTTTTTTTTAAACTTTATAATCCTTTTAGGAGTTATAATAAAAATTATTAATTTTAATAAAACATTTTTAAAGTTATTTAATAATAATATAATTATTTTCTATTATTATATAAATATTTAATAATTATTTAAAGACTTTTTTTTTTAAACTTTATAATCCTTCTAGGAGTTATAATAAAAATTATTAATTTTAATAAAATATTTTTAAAGTTATTTAATAATAATATAATTATTTAATAATTATTTAAAGACTTTTTTTTTAAATAATTTAAAAGAGTCCGATTATTATAATATAAATAAAAAATTAAATATTATAAAATATTATAAAAAGTTTTAAAATAATTATTAATTTCTATTTTAAAATTATTATATTTTTATTAATATAAGTTTTCTTTATTAATATCGATATAAATATTTTATAACTTTTCAATTATTTAAATAATCAAATTATTATTAAATATAAATAATATTAAAAATATCTTTAAATAAATAAAATATTATAAAGATTATTTATATTATATTTTTTATAATAATATCCGAATTAGTTATTGATTTATTTTATATTTTAATTAATTAAGTTTCTTATTTAATTTCCTTTTTATTAGAAAATAATAAAAGCTTCTATAAGACTTTTAAATATAATAATATTTTATAAATATAAAATTTAAATTTAAAACTTATTTTTATTAACTTTTAATTTTTAATTTTTTTTAAATTTATATTAAAAAATCAAATATTAAAAAAATATATTTTAAAAATATATTATATTAACAAATTAAAAAATTTAATTTTTAAATAATAAGATAATTAATATTTTATTATTTTCGGAAATTAATAAATATTTAAAGGAATTCGTTAAAGTTTATAATAACGAAGTTTTAAAATTATTTTATTATTAAAATTCTTTAAAGAAATATTAAAGGTTAAATATTGATATATTATAATATTTTAACTTTTCGGAATTTTTACTTAAATTTATTGAAAAAGCTAAAATAATATATAATTAAAAAATTATATTAATTAAATATAATAAAAAAAGTTTTAAATATTATTTTTAATAATATTTTAATATCAAAACCCTTTAATTTTTTTTCATAAAATATTAATAATATTAAATCAATCTCTTTTAATAATATTAATATATTTATTTATTCTATTTAAACTAATATTATTTTATTAATAAATAATAAACTTTTTTTATATAATATTTTCTTCTATCTCGTATATTAATCGAAAGTATAAATAAATAAAAGTTTTATTATAATATTATATTAATATAAAAAGTAATAATAATTAATATTATATAAGTTTATTAATTAGAATAATAAAGCTAAGGAATAAAAGTATAAAAACACTTTTTAATTATATATATATATATAGGAGATTAGTAATATTATATTCTAATTCTAATTGGGCCTAGTATATTTAAATATAATAATATTGCAAATACTCAATACTTCTTATACTTATAATATATACTTTGTATAATTATAATATTTTATAAGCTTATAAGGTTTTATTTAATATTAATAAGTTTCTTTATTATAATATATTATTATAACTAAATAAAGATAAATTATATAAATTATATATTTATAATTACTTTGCTTATATTTTTATTATATAATTTAATTTTTATATTTTTATATTTTTAAAGTTTTATTTTACTTTTTATCGATTATTATTTAAATTTTTATTAATATAAAAATAAAGCTTCCTTTTATTATTTATTATTACAAAACAATTAAAACGTAAATTATATATGTATTAATTAAATAGCTTTTATTATAATTTTTAAATAATTAATATATCAAATTTCTTTATTTTTTATTCGTTTAAAAGCAAAATTTTTTTTTTTTTTTATTTTTTAATTTATTAATATTATATTTTAATATTTTAATATTTTAAATATATTTTATTAAAACTTTTCGGAAACTTTATTTATTTAAATTATTATATTTAATTTTACTTTCATATTTATTATAAATAAAATAATAAAAATATATTAATTACTCTTTAATTAAAAAGTAAATATAATATTTAATAATATCTTTTTTTTAATATCAAAGTTTCTAATTATTATAAATATAATAATATTTAAATACTTTGCTTTTTATATTATTATAATATTCTTAATGTTTAATATTATTGATTAGAAAATAATATGTTTTAATACTTTTTTTATTATTTATTATATTATAAAAGTTAATTTCTTTTTTTTTCTTTTCCTTTATAATTTTAATTTTTAAAAGGATATTTTATTTAAATATAAATATATTTTTAATATATAATAATATTATTATTATTATATAATACTTAAGTTTAACTTTATAAATTACGTTGATTTTCTTTATTTTTTTTTATTTCTTTAAATAATTTTATATATAAAAATTATATTTATTATCATAAGCAATATATTATGTAATTTCTACTTTTATAATGTTATAATATTTTTTTAATTTATATTTTTTAATATAATAATTATATTTCTAATTCTTTTTAAAATATATATCGATATATTTATATTTAAAATATTATATTATTTGGACTTTTAACTTATAATATTTTATTATTTTATAATTATATTTTTAATATATTCCGTAATTAATTAGTTTATTTATTATTTATATATTATATATATATAATATTAACAATAATATATTCGTTTTTTAAATAATATTTTTATAAATTATTTTATCTTTTTAGTTTTTAGTTTTTAGTTTATAATATATAATATTATTTTCTATTTCAACGGCTTTAGTTTTAATTTAATTTATATATACGTTTTTAATACGTTTTTAATAATTATAATTATATATCTAAAAGTCTTTTTCTTTTATATTATTATAATTATAACCTTTTTTAATCGATCGACTATTTTCTTTACGCGTTTTATTATTATTTGTTATTATATTAAATTTATACTGTTCGCGTTCCCTATATATATTACTGTTTGCCTTACTTTTTGGAATACTGTTAATATCTTATTTATAATAGTTTTCCTTCTATTTCCTTCTAGTTTTATTTTATATAATTTATTTTATTTGTTATATAATTTTATTTTATAATTTATTTCTTATATACTTTATATTCGCTTTGCTTGCTAGCTTTTTATTAATTATATAATTTTTGCGCCCCTATTATATAATAATATTACTATATAATTAATATATAAATATATTATTAACGGATTTTTATTCTCTTTTTCAATCTAATTGGTATTATAAACATGTTTAAATGTTTTCAAAATTCAAGGATTTTAATTTTATTATTTATAAAACATAATTAAAAATATAAAATTTGGAATTATAAAAAGCTATAAAAAAATTTTTTTTTAAATATTATTTATATATTCAATATGCGATTCGATAACGGATAAAGTATATAAAAAAACGAAAAATTAAAATAACTAAAAATTATAGCAATCAAAAAAAATTATAAAAAATTTAACAAAATTTAAATATATTAAATATTCTTTCGTAAATATTTTTATTTTTTATTTTATTTTTTATAATATTCGTTCTTTTGGGAAAATATATATATATAAAAAGGAAAATATATATATATATAATTTCGTATAAATTTATATTAAAGTATTATATAGAATATAAAAATATATATATTATACAAATTTTAATCAAATTAAAAACTTAATAAAATATATAATTAAATTTTATTTATATATTTATATATTTATATATTATATTATTTATTCTTTTAACAATTTTTTATATTTATAAATATTGTAAATTATTGTTAATAATACGAATATTATAATAGTATAATAAATAAAATAAAATAATATTAAATTTAATATTATTATTAAATTAAAAGATTTTAATAAAATTATAATTTATAAAAAAGATAATAAAGTTATTATAAATATTGAATAGATTTTTAATAATAAATAATTATAAAAATATGTATTTAGAAAAATAATTAAAAATAAAATAAAAAATAAATATTTTTAAATTATTAAATTATTAAATAATTTCTTATTAAAATTTAATAAGAAATTGATATTAAATTTTTAAAAAGAAAAAAGTAAAAAATTTAAAAAAATTTTTAATTATTAAATATATATTACGATATATAATCGTTATTTTTTGAAATTCTATATATATAATGTTAATATAAATAATAAAATTAATATATTTTAATAATCAAAAAAATTAGGAAAAAATGATTTAATATTATATAATTAAGGCAGCGATGTATTATTGCAAATACAGTTAATAATTGGTACTTTATTTAGTAGCATTACCTACTTAAGATAGTATAGTTGAATAGGCAATTTAATACGTTGATTAGTAGATAAGATGGATTGGTGCGTCAACTATGACAAGAATCACTTATCTAATTATACACAATCCAATACCTTTAGAATGTGAAAGATCGAGCTCTGGCATGCGTACTTCTCTCGTTTTTCCTACCTTCATTACCATGGCCAAAAGCACAAGTAGGAATCCAATTCTGAAAAACGAGCGCAGCAGATGGAGAACAGAGTAGATGGAGAACACATCTCATTGAATCCCAGCTGACTCCACGCCCAAACACCAAAGTTCATAATTCACTAATGCAGAATCACCAACCCCAAAGCCTGCCCGCACGTAAACTTACAGTCGCACGCCTTAAACCCATCCACGAACTCCTTATCGCACGCGCACTGCTCCATCCCCGTATCCCAGCTCTTACCATCATACTCCATCTTCAACGGCAACGTATCACTCTGCGCCGTCACCTGCAGCGCGCACGGCAATTTCGGGCTGCCGACCGAGATGGGCGTGAAGGGTTTGGCTTCGACGTAGTAGATTTCCCGCACGAGGATTCTGTTCGCGTCGCGGATGGAGACGTCGAAGTAGTAGCTGGGGATGTCTTTGGTGCGCTGGTACCAGGTTAAATGGGCGGTGCACGTGCCCGGGGCGTAATCGTATTTGGGGTCGTTCTTGAGGGCTTGGGTGGGCGGGAGGGCGAGGTCCCGGTTGCCGACGCAGAAGCCGTCGCAGGGGGCGCCGTCGACGTAGTTCATTGTCAGCTCGCCGCCGGTATCGTTGTTGTAGGGCCAGTTGATGGGGATGCTGCCGCACGGGTTGGCGTTGCCTACTGTGGCGAGGGTTTTGAGTTGGTCGATGCTGCGTTGCAGGGAGAATGAGGCGCCGCGGGTGCCTTGGTAGAATGCGCAAAGAGCACCCTGGCCGTTGGCACCTGGGTTGAGCAGTGCGGTACCGAGGTAGAATACCGATCCCATGCCGGCGCCAAAGACGAATGCTACCGCGTTGAGGTTGCTGAAGGTGATACAGCCGACGGATTGCCGCTTTCCACTGCCGGAGAATATGGTTACGTCACGGAAAGGGGCTACCTCGAGTTGGCGGATCAGACTTTGGAGTTGATTGTGATGGCCGTAGCACATACTACTACCGTGGTTGTTGAGGCCTGCTTGAGCGGGAGAGCTGAAGAAAGAGAGCAGCGTAGCTGCGAGCACGCTAAGAGTTGTGCCCAGGGTTATGGAATGCATGGTGTTGATGCTTATATGCTGTGAAGAGATGCTCGACTAGAAACCCGATTTGATGGAAATAGATCAGAGAGCTCGTCGAAACTTGGAATGGAAACGCGCGGGTACTCTGGATTCATGTCTCTTCTTGTACGTCGCACGAGTCCAAGATCCAGCAAAGTGCCGAGTGAGTCGCCTTCAGGACATGTGCCAGGACATGAAATGTTGGGAAGAAAGCCCGTGCAGTGTAAAGTCTTGGAATTGTCTTCGAATGGGATGGAAGATAAAGTCAAACTCCTGCAACTATCGTTATAATTGTTCTCCCTGTACTCAACTTCGTTGGATACTTGTTCCCTGGAAGTATAGGGTACAGTCGGGCGAAACTCAATCATCTTTCCTTATTGGTAAGAGAGCAAATTGCCAAGATGAAGATTCTCTTATAGCAAGCAGACGGAGCAAATTGTCGGAAATGGATCCTCGGTCGTCCCGTATGTATATATTTCCTACTCCCCCAGGCCCCTCCGATCAGCAAATCCGCAGACCTGCCCAGGGCATGCCCTGGGCGCCCTGGGTATGAATTAGCAGGTTCAGGAGCTCTGGATATGGATTAGCAGGTTCAGCAGCTCTAGTTCTGGATTAGCAGGTTTAGCAGGTTGAGCAGCTCCTGGGCTGATTGCGCCCATTTCCAATCCCTGGGCACCTTGGGCAAGGCAGAGATGCCTCGGGCTTTGCTAACATCTATTAATGCTGTATAAACCCTGAGCAGTATGTCCGCAACTCTGTTTTGAAATTACGCTTCGAAACGGGTTGGGTTGGGTCATGATTGGGTCTGACCCAATCGTGACCCAATTCTTAAAAAAGTTTAACGCGAGCTTATCCAACCTAATTAGGCTTAGTAAAACCCTAAATCCATGGTTTTATTACTTAGGTTCAATCCGGCTAGATAGATTGGTGTTATGCCTAATTAAACCTAATAATCTAATATTAACAATTTAATTATTGGCAAATTGGGTTACCCAATTTGGTCCAACCCAACCCAACCCAACCCGGTTCGAAGCTTAATTGGCTCTTTTAATAATAAGGTAAGATTAAGCTATTAGAAGTTTCATAGTCAGCACCTAGTTTTGGTTTAGGTTAATACGAAATTAATTAAATTTAAGTCTAAAATTAAATAAATAGTCTGGAGTATAACCCCGGGTAAAGAGCCTGATTAATTATTAAATTAATCTTATAAAGTTTCTTTTAAGGATTAATCCTTAGAAACTCTTACTTGTAAAGTATTTCACGCAGAGATTTTTAAGTTTTTTAAATACTTTCGTTCAGGCAACTATTCTGGGGGCCAAGATAAACTTAAGATCAACTCGTACTAGCGCAAACCAAACCTATTGGTGTCATCCTCCGTACAGATTGATCCTATGCTGGCCTTTTCCTGTTCATACATAAGCTAATCGTTTACAGAAAAAAATGGTAGTCGTTATTAGATGTCGAATAATCGCTCGATAGGCGGCTTGAGATGAGCAGCCTGATAACTTTTAGATGCAGTTGGATATTGACGTCTACTACAGATGGGATCGCTCGACATCTGATGATGGTGCTATCAATGAGAGGTCCCTCGGTCTTGGCGATACCTATTTCCTCAATGTCTTTCTGACAGGACTTTACAGATAGGACTACTGCTTCCTGATCGTCTGACTGCGGGTCAGCTCTCGCAGTAAACATGGTACGCTTTTGTCCCGATTGGGCGTTTATATATGGCTCCAATGACTGTGGCAGTACGCAGATAAAGTCGACTTCTAGGTATAACAGGCAAAATGGACTATTACAGCCTTGGACATCTTGAGGTTTTAAAGGTTGAATGAGGGACATGTTCCGTCGAACAGATATGGGACAGCGGCTTGATCGACCTTTTCGAATCTCGACGTAGATTCTTGCCGTACATTCCAAGAAGTAGATTGGCAGATAGAATCGAGGACTTCCGGTGGCAGTGCAGTGAGAGATACCATCACAAAGCTGCGATTGGTCATGAGGCGGCATTGGTTGCAAGAGAGTACAGATAATCGAAGGGCTTATCGAAAAACAGGTTCAAATGTTTTGCGGTAGAATGTGTGCTGTTGGAAGATATGATAGCTGAGCATTCCAATCTTGAAGGTCGAGATGAGAGATGTGTTGCAGTATTGGTAATCGTAGAAGCTATGAACCACAACTTCACATTTCGTCAGCAAAGTGTCTGGGCCTCCCTTCTAGAACGGTGAGATTTACCTTTCAACACACTGTTTCACATAACCATCTAGTTACTATTAGCTGGTCAGGTGATACAAGCTGTCAACATGCCTAAAGAAGTTGGTTGTGCATTTCAACACCATTTTACTCATCCTGCCTAACACCTTCACTTCATTACTGGCCGTCACCCAATACCGTCTTCTCGTCTGCACCATTGAACCTCTTTGCAAGGATTTTAACACCATTCTCCCCATCCTGCTCAACATCTCCAGCCATCTCCCAACACCACCATCTCATTTACAACCTTTAACGTCTTTACAAGACTGGCATCCACGAACATAATTCAAATCGAATCATCTTCACCATGGACCTTCCTGCCGAACTCATCATGCAAATCTGCGGCTTCTTGCCCAAGAAAGACCTCAAAAACGCGAGACTCGTCTGCAAATCCTTTGAGAATGCCGCGAGCGAGTACCTTTTTGACCGAGTCTACATGTCGATCCATGAGGAGGACTATCAAAATGCCAAAGACGTGGTCCTTCGATTTGGTGCATACGTTCGGGTTTTGACATATTCAGGTTTTCTCATCCAATACTGCAGCCGGGCTGATCTCGAGCGATTTATGAGAAGGTACAAATTTGGAGGTACCGTGCTTAAACGAGACAAATTTCGCTGCCATGTGGGTTTAGCATTCGATCGTCTCCAAATGCAACACGCCACGCAGATAGCTACGTTGAAGAGCAACGAGCACGTTGCCCGTCTAAACTTCCTTCTTCAAAGGGTGCCAAATCTCCTAGAGATACGCCTGACTCCCGAACAAAGCCTTAAAGCCCTATCTACCATTCGACGCCGACCCATCGAAAAGTGTGAGATCGAAAATGGTGTCTCATCGTACAGAATTCACCTCAATTTCGGATTTTCCCCGTCACACTCTTCTGACGACGACGGAACTTCCAGGGCCTTTCACACAGTAGTGCAGGCCTGGCCCAGGGGCAGTTCGATCAAACTCAAGACGCTAGATGCTATGCATACGGGCGGCAATGTTGCGGAATACGGCATCTCAAACACGGCCTTCGAGTTACGCCTGGACGCGTTGCAGAAACTAAGCACAATCTTTGAGACCTTGACAGACCTCAAATTGAATCTGGTCTCGAACAGCTCTGGTCCCTGCAGCATGGTCTGCATCCTCTCTGCAACCCGAAACCTCGAGCATCTCGCCCTCGACCACTTGCCAGCAGACGATGAGGACTCTTACGTAGACTTATTATCCACCCTTGGACGTCGCGGATTGCCAAAGCTTCGATCCCTTGCCTTACACTTTTTCCAGTCGACAGAGGATGAACTGGTCGACTTTCTTCTTCGTACAAAAATTGAGCACCTCAATCTTCACGGTTACGACATCACTAAAGGTTCATGGGAAAACTTCGCCGAGAGAACCAAAGGTAGCTTGCCCTTGAAGAGCATCGAGCTTGTGGAAATCAACGCCGGTCCGTATGGGGAGGACTGGCCGTTGACAGGAGAAATGGGCGTTCTTTTGGCGTTCTTTTATTTTCGAGATTGGCCTAATCCATTTTCGGAGGAAATGCTCGCCATTTACGATGATGATTGCAGATGATGAGGACAACCTACTACCATTCTACGGAGGAAATTTTCTTCAGGGGATGGGATACTCTTATTGACGTGGACAGCTGGAAGGCGGCAATACCGAACAGAATTAAGGTCGGACATAAGGTTCTTATAAGATTCAGAGGTCTAATTGCCATGGGTAGCTGGAAGAAGAGATGCAGGACAAAATCAGGATCAGAAATACAGAGCTCTCACGTGGCAAAGGAGCAAAGAGGTCGCAACTTGAAGAAGCAAAAGAGTGACGATGGAGACCATTCAGATCGAGGGCAGAATTCATACCTTCCTCAAGTTGTGCCGGAGGTGGGAGGCACATCAGGCGTGACTAGAATCTCTTCGCCTTAGGTAAAGCAACCAGTCAGTAGAGATCCAATATACCGAAGTTCAGAAAAGAATGTTCCAATTTCAAATCTGTAGTAAAAGTCCAACAACCCGAATCCTCAATCAGGAGTGTTAGAGGGAAGCCTGTTCCCTGATCATGATGTTACATATCAATGATCTCATCCGCACCAGCTTGAATGGATCTCATCGCCAGAAACAGGCTTGAGATAGAATGTACCGTAGCTTCCTTTGATGGAGAATCACAGCCCATAACATGGAGAGGAGATTGACGTCCTAGGATTTACGACCATATTTTCTCGGAGAGGTTTGGTAGTAAAAAAGATGGGTCTCACTATCAATAATCCCTTCCGGCCTACATGCGCATCCTTGCGATGCTCTCAAAACCCCAATCTCAAACAATGTGCTGAGGCTCAATCATTCAGACAGCTTAGCGACTTGTCATAATCAGCTTCGATGGTGTCCTTGAATATCAGAGGGGTGCTGCTACACCAGCTTCTGTTAGACTCACATCCCACAGTCTCCTTATCCAAATCAAACACCGAGTAAAAGGCACGCAAAAAAGCCGATCCGAGCATGATCTCCTTGGTCTCATGAGGAGGCAGTCCGATGGACATGAGCGCGCTCACGCAGCGAGTGCGTTGGCCTTCGATAGGCCATTCGAAAGTCCAGTCATGAGGCGTTAGGGTGAAGTTGTGGCCTGCGAGATTGAAGGTGATGTCAGGAAGTAGTGCTCGCTTGTCGCATGATACCGAGTACGGCATGAAAGGGATGTCCTCGAACTCGAGGTCGCGCAGAAGATGCCACACGAGCATGTCTGGAAGGAGAATGTAGGCTGATGAAGTGCTGAAGGAGGCCGTTAAGCCGTCGAGGCCCAGTCTAATACCAGGTGTTGATCCGATGGCAATGTAGTTTGCTTGCGCTTGCCATCTTCCTGTAAGACCGTACCGAGAAGTTTGGTGTGTTAGAGGTATCCGGGTGATGTTTCCGGCGAAGAGATTGTGGTTGACACCGCCGAACATCAATTCACGCGGCTCACGCAGCCGAAGGGAGAAGACATTCTCATCCAGAATGCCTTGCGAGACCATGGTCATGAAAGGAGACGGAATATCCAGACCAGAGCCCGCACTTGATGGAGTGAGACCCATGATGCCATGTATAGCGGCAATGTTGTCCCATGACAAACCAACGGGCTGAACACGATGAGCATTCAGGAACATTTGACTTCTGATGTCAAAATTGTTAAATGAAAAAGTATCCAAAGAAATATTTCCAGAGATAAGCATCCAACCATAGTCAATGTCGATAGCGGTGCCATTAGGATGAAAGCTGGTCGAAGCCTCTGGGTTGTAGCGCGCACCTCCTGGCGAGCACATTACGCAGTCGATAGAGGTGACAAATGTGTCGGAAGATGAGATGTCGACCAGAACCTGAAAGTGCTGAGGCGGAGTGCCGATACTGATCTGGGTGAAGTACACTAGATCATGGGTGAAATTCTTCTGTCTTGGGTCAGTATTGCAATGATGACTATTGGATCTCGGTCATAGATTCACAGTCAGAGTAAGACGAGTAGATGACGGCCTACCGAAATCTGCTTTGCTGTCGGGGCCAAGGAATTCCCGGGCTGGCATCCCTCTTTTCGAATGCACTGTTCGAGGGGTGTCCTATGTCCATGTTAGCTTTAGAAAATCATACCCTAGTAGTAGCATCTTGGAAGCAATCAAACAGCTGAACATTCAAGGCTAACTTCTATATCATGATGCTTAATATTATATCGATAAAAGAGGTTGAGAGGCATGCCATCTAAGCCACTTTACACTCACCGTACACTCCTCGAAACAAATTATGGAATAGCGAAGATATAGAGAAGATTGAACTCACCAATGAGTTATATTCATACAAGGACGAGCGGACAATAGCAGCATGACTGATATCCAGTACGGTGAGCACAGCCCCAAGCAAAGTCGCCTTCATCTTGCGAGAAGAGTAATACGTCAAGGTGAATTTTCAGATGAATGTGGGGGAGGAAGCATGATTTGCAGTACCACAAGCTGCGCCTAGTCGTTTGTTATTTCTTACTTGTGGGATCCGAGAGGAGCTGACGGCCGTGCCGCCTCCGCTTCAGTCCTCCCGTTCTCTGCTTACAGTGGTCGCCTGCCTCCCTGCTCATCTCCGTGGTGGAGCAAGAGCTAGCAATTACCGGAGTCATCGCTCGCTCAAGCCATTGTGTCAGCTTTTTTACCCATATGTATTGTTGCACGCTTGCGTGGTTCAGCCGAGTTTATACGGTACTAGATCCAAATGTTGGATCGACGACCCTACTTTGGGTTAGATCTGTAATTTATATATTCTGTGTTGGTAATAAAACATGTATCACTGATCTAATTTTCACTGCTGCACTAAGTTCTACCACCGACGCTGCATTTATCTCAACCAACCGCACTATGCTACAGTGTAATAAAACTTGTTATTCCTTCTCAGCTGTAAGACGTATATTTGAACTCTGTTGAGTTATATAATTGAATAAGTGATCTAGGAGTGTGGTCGCATTCTTAGAATCTTTTTCTCAACAGGTTATAAGCCCGGTTAGCGTCTGCGCTTCCAATGTTGCAAGGCTGAATTGTTATCTATTCTCGCGTAAAAACCCAGGAAGGGTTTAGCCTAAAAAAGGTTGCGTGTTCGATCCCGTTAATAGGCGAATACTTGGAGTAGCAATGCCAATAATCCGAATAATTACTTATCCAATTAAGGGAGAGTATTGGATTATATAATTGAATAAGTAATTCTAGGGTGTGGTTACATTTTTAGAATCTTATTCTCAACAGGTTATGAGCCCGGTCAGCGTAGTGGCAATCTACAAACAAGCGCAGTTCCGAAATCGCTTAAAACTATAATTAGTAAGCCTATGAAAGGTTGCGTGTTCGATCCGGCAATAGACGAATAACTGAAAACAAAAAGACCATAATATACTCTATTTAACTTATCCAATTAAGGGAGAGTGTTGAGTTATATAATTGAATAAGTGATCTAGGAGTACGTGCGCATTTTTAGTCATTATTCTCAACAAACTCCAAATGAGAAGCTAAAGGAAAGATGCCGTGTCCTCTCAACCCTGCTTCACCCATCTTCGCCAAAACTATACCGTCTAATAGTTAGTCGTATGAAATCAATGTGCCGCGCCATGGACGAGAATGCTATTTGGGCACCAGCTGATAGCGAAGAATATCAGCTCTTCTGGCAAGCTGCCGTCAACGGCGACAAGGCACAACTCGCGACAGCACTCAAACCAAATATCGATGTCAACGCTTTGTTTGGTGATGGCTTCGAAGGCCACAGTGTCCTTCATGAGACCTCTGTCAGAGGACATGTCGACGTTCTGCGGTATCTCCTGTCTCATGGTGCGGCGTTAGACATCCTTGATAAGAATCAATTCGGCTGCAGCACACCTCTCTACTATGCTGCAAAGTGTGCCCAGGTAGGCGCTACTCGGGTACTTCTCGATGCAAGGGCAGATATCACCGTCAAGGGGCCCAACGATAACACTATCTTGAGTGCTGTACTCCCCGACTCCGTACAGGTAACGCAAAGCCAGATCGATACCATCGCTATACTACTTGACCGCGGCTTCGACGTGAATGCGAGAGCCTCTATCAATGGGCCCACTGTCGTAAGTCCTCTAGCCAAACTATCGGGCTGCGATCTTTCTAACGCGTGAAAAGCTCGAACAAGCAATCAAAGCGGCTAGTCACAAATTGATAATGATGTTGCTTGATAGAGGTGCGACCCTGGAAGGCTCCCTAGGTATTGCCGCTTCATAATATGGTAGTTATATAAATTTCTCATGGACATCCATGTTTTGTTCACCATATACTTTCTGACTATAAACTCCTTTCCTTCTTTATGTTTTCCCCTACAAAGACCGCTATCATCATGGTTCCTCTTTATTGCATCATACTGCTTGCTGGGTCGCTTCTGACTGTGAATGCGTACCCTGACCTCAACGCTCTACGTGCTCGGTCGGGGCAGCAACCAGCAAAAAGAGGTGACCCCTCAATTAAAGCAATTAATCCATTCGATCATACCTGGATCGAAGCCTTTGCATCTCTAGGAGATTCGTATGCTGTTGGGCTAGGCGCAGGACACTACATCAAAGCCGCCAAGGGCGTAAACACACCCACCCGAGAATTACCAAGGCCGTGCTAATCAAGAGCGAATTGCCAGCTGAACCTTAATACCGATTGCTATCAATACTCGTACGGTTATCCCAATCTACTCAACTCAAATGATATGATCGGCATCAATCCGAATCGCGTGTTTCAATACCTTGGGTGTTCCGGGGCTCTCGTTCCTGATATCACGAACAAGCAAGTACCGAAGATGAGCAACTCTCAACTCGTCACGATCTCGGCGGGCGGCAACGATGCAAATTTTGTGACAATTCTAAATTATTGTGTTTATCAATGGGCTACCTGGTGGCCCTGGTCATGCGACGGCCAGCTCGCCGAAGCGAAGACCATCATTGACAAACAGGAGTACACAGACAACTTGAACAGTCTCATTCAAGCAATCTCGAAGAAACTTCAAGGAAGCACTAGTCGCATGTACTGGGTTGCGTACACCCGACCCTGGGATACAACGTCCGATGAATGTGACAAGGTGACTTGGGCATTTACAAGGAAAATTGGGTTCAGACAGTTTTTGACACAGGCCCGGAGGTTTGGCTTCTGGTTTCGATTCGTCTTCAATTACGCTGACAGCTCAAAGGACTACAATCAATGATTTAGTCGACAACGTCAACTCTAAAATCAAATCGGTCTGCGATGCAGCCAAGCAGTGTGTATATGTCGACCCCAACCCCAGCATTGACAAGCTCACGGGCCATTTTTGCGAGCCTGGAGTTGAAGAAAACTATCATTGGCCAGATGGAGGAGTATCCGCGAATCGGTCAGTCAAATCAGAACCTCATCCCCTTGGTACCTGGCTAATCTTCTCATAGGGAGCAGACATGGCCTTACGAATGGTATGCCATCATTGCCACCGGAAAGGTACTTTTTAGAGGTAGGCTGACATTGGATAGGGGTACAGACAAAGACAATGACATAGAAGCGGAGAAAAAAGTAGATCAACCACAGAAACGAAACGATATACCGGGAAACGTCGACAACTCAACTTTCGAAGGCGCTATCGCTAATTGGATAAATTTGGGTGTGGAGAAGAACGAAATTGATCCTACCATACTTGCTACTTTCCACGGAGCCAATTATACAGCCCAAGGATCAGCACTCCCTGCTTCGTGAGTCCCCCAATCCACCTCTTCCAACCACACACAACCCTAACCCGCTCTAGCTATGGCCGCGTCTTCCACCTGAACAAATTCGCCACTGGCGCCCTCGCCATGAGAATCCTGAACGCAATGGACGCCGAGCAAGCCAAAATGATGAACGAGCCCGCCGTCACAACAACTATCACCTACTGCAGCACCGCTGCCGTCGCCACTGCAACCTCTGCCGCGTCAACTTGTGTCGGCAACCAGATCCAGGGCTCCTGCGTCCAAGGCTCTGAGCCGTCCGCCACGCCGAACAGCGGGCCGCTAGGGGCGGTGTGCAACAAAGTCGACGCTCCAAACAACGACTTAGTGCGGATCATTGCAGATCAAGCGAGTCAAGCGGCTGCGGATTATTGTGCCAATCTCATCTCCGCTGGTGTCGTCCTAGATTCGACGGCCGAACCCTCGAGACCAGGGATCCAGCCTGGTGCCGCCGAAAACGGCGGCGAGCTCGCGCTGACGGTGATGTTCGATGTGGATAGCTGTGAACCTAATACGGCGGCCAAGGACCAGAAGATTGATTTCAATAGTTTAGGCCAGCAGGGTTGCGAGATGGCGCTGTTTACGCTTATCAATGCGGCTTGTAAGCTTTTGAGATTTCACCGTTTAGGGAGGGAACGGTCAAAGGCTGACGGTTCTTCTTCTTTTTAGGCTCCCAAGATTCGACGTGGAGCAATTACAATAAGGATCATACGTTGGAAGGGGGCACGGTAGCTGTCAGCTGTGGGCTATGGGCTTTGACGGGACAGCCGGCTACGTGATACAAATCTTGGTTCGCAGCATTTCTACAAGATGTAGGTATCTTGTTGAGGATGGCCTTTCTTTTTCTTCCAAGATTCGGTCTGATATCAGCAAGGCGTCGACGTTAGTCGGGTCTTTGCTAGATACGTGCACCGGATTCACAGTATCCAGTGTCTACTTCTATACCTCAGGCACTTTCTCTTTCTCTCCACGAGTCAATTCGATTGCATTCAGTCATGTTCTACTTCGAGAATTACGATGTATTGCGCCATGTCCCACAAGGTCCTCAACATCAGACTCGGTCACTCGTCGCGTCTGCGCTTCCATAGCTAAGTAGCATTTCCCACACCCCTAACCACGCGCGAGATCACCATCACCACCATCATCACTTTTCTTACCATCCCACTCTCATATCACGACCTTACCCATTCCCCCATCCCAACTCCCCTCCGTGCTTTCCATCCTTCGCTTCCAACCTCCACGCAATTCCTACGCAACCTCTACCTTTTCCATCTCCAGGAAGGAGAACCCCAATTCCCTTAAGCGACTCAGGAGGATATCTCAAAACGGAAAATCCAACCATAACCCACGTAGATTCGAGTCTCCCCACCAAATGGAGCCACGTCCACCCATATCCCCCCGAACGGTCCTCCTCGAATCCATCACCCCGAACCTTGTTGCATAGAAAATTGATACATCACAGCCATCCGCACGCGCTGTCTGTATACGCCACAAAGCAAGAGAGTAGGATCGCCTGTGCGACCTCGGTACAAGAGCTATAGCCCTGTGGACCCACAAAGCGAAGTCGGTTTGTTGCGGAAACGGGCTTCGGTGCTTACTGCGGTATGGCATACTCGATGGCTTTGCGGTGGTGTTGAATGGGCTCTTTTTAAGGTTCGGATTGGGGAGCGAGCGAGTCTCTTGGGACTAGCTTGATGCGCAATGGGGCTGGGGGGGAGGAGGGGCGGTTGTGGAGTTGAGAGAAGGGAGTGGAGAGGGGTAGTGGACACGCTTCTCCTTCTTCTTCTTCTTCTCCTTCTTCTTCTTTGTTTCGTAAGGGGGGTTTTGTTTGGTGTTTTTGCAGGACTCGGAGTGTTGATGCGTACATATTGTTCTTTATGCCAATTTATATCTCATTCAGATACCTATTTTATCAACAGGCTTGACGGCCGATGCAATGGCAATTACTCCGTACCTCACGACCTTCGTTGCACTGCTTCTCCTACCATGCTAACCATCATCCTAGCAAATTTGAAGATTGAGGCCTTTTACAGTGTTTGCAGCTTACGATCCTGCATTAGTAACATTTCTGCGAAATATCGCCCACGAGATGCTTAGGTATCTATGAACGACCGAGCGTGGCCCACAGTTCTCGAAGTCAGGCGACTTGCTGTATGGCAGAACGTCTTTTCCCGAGCACGAATACCCACACCAAGACCCCTTACTAGATCGCTACACCGTCAACAAGTAAACCCACGTCTAAATGTATTTTCGTGTATATTTGGTTGCGAATCGAAGCTTCGGATCTAGGCTACTATTTTATAAGGGTCCGAATGAATGAAGTGGAGCTGGATGGCGTGATGGTAAGGGTCTTAGTGTTCAAAAGGGGGATAGTGGGAGGAGAAGGAGATCGAATAGCGTGATGGTAGGGAGAAGGCAGCTGATAGGGGGTGTGGTCTTAGGGGGGCTTGATATCTAAATCGTTGTGGAATGGACAATACGCTCGGAATTTTGTTTATGGTGTCTGTTGTTAATGGGGATCTCAGCATGGTTTCCGACTGCCATAATTCCATCGTGGTAGCTTGTAATGGTCTCTATGTCGTTCAATACCAGGATCTCCCCACGGAGTAGATACTAGAAGGAACGACTTCAACCTGAATTCGCTACCACGGAGATAGTCTAAACTCACAGGCACGATGAGTTCAAGAATCGATGCGAAAAGCCCCTGAATTGCTGCGTTCGCTATGGAAAGTAGTCTGCGGCCCCATTGTAATCCTCCCTTCGAATGGTAGGAATGCCAGATACCGGCCTCACGCGATCTCCAAACTCGGCCCGGCCGTTGACATGACCATCCGTAGCCCCATCCTCACTCGGGGAATCCGCAAGCAGCTTATCCGAACGCGCGTGGTCACTCGGATCGGACTTCAGATCCATCTTCTGCAGCGCCTCCCTCAACGTGTCCCCGCTCTCATCCAATGCCATCAGAAATCTCGCCAACTCCTTGCACAGATCCCAATCCCCAGCTTGCTTAGCTCTCCGCAGCAGCCTGACGCATTGCTCGGAGCTGTTTTCTTTTTGCTCGAAATTCTGCAGCACGAGTAAGTAGCCGCCGGCTGTCTTCAGCATGCTCTGGTTTAGCGACTCTTCGAAAAGCTGCTGTGGAGGCGGGAGATTGGCGAAGAGAGTTTGCCAGGAACGGACTTCGGTCTTTCGAGTGCATTGGACGAGAATGTCGAGGTAATCAGGGAAGGAGGAGAGGAAGGAGATGACGGCAGGAAGAAGAGCGGACTCGGGCTCTGGAGGCCTATCGACTTCATCGTCAAGGACCATGTGGAGGAGGATTTCTAATGCGTGAGAGAAATAGGGGAGTTGTTGGTAGCGATGACCTAGAGAAGAGGCCGCTGCAGAGTCGTAAAGGGCGAGATGGCGTCGGAGGATCGGAGGAAGAAAGAGCTGCGTCCTTATGGAGAAGCGGAAGAATGCAAAATGCGCGTCACGCCGCTGTACCAGATCCGCGTCCATTCCAACCAGAATACCCTTGTTCAGTATAACAGAGGTAGGGTAGAAGTCTGTTGCGATAGACACTGGTGGTGGGATTTCCCTGCTACTGTCGGTAGAGACTGACTGAACTAAATCCTCCACGTCCATCCAACAGTGCATTTCAGTACCGTCAAAATACCACAAAGAGTCTCTGAGGCCGCGATCAGGGTGGGAAAAGTCAAGACCGCTTTCAGCGGATGGAGATTCGGGCAGCGATCTCGAAGGAGAGCCAGGAAGAGCTAGCTGATCTCGCATCAAGTCGAAGTACTCGACATTGTTCGCGATGACTCGCATGTCATACTTCATAGCGACAGCTTTATCGGTGGAAGATTGCAAGAGCACGAGTTTGGCGTCCACGAGGAAGATTACCGAAGCACAGGCAACATCTTGCGATGGATCACCGTCACCTGTCAAGGTTTAGTCTGGATGCATGGGGCAAGTTTGGGTCCTGCTTACGCATCTGGTGTTCAGGTAGGATCCAACTAACAGCCCGAACTCGTGCTGGGGCCCGCACGATACCATTCAAAGCGATCTGGCCAACTTGAACGAGCGTTACATACGTGGGGGATGCATTGATCACGAAATGATATAGGATGTTCTGATATGTGTATACCAGAAGAGAGTCTTGTCCAGTAAGCGAAATGACCACCGCTGGCGACGGAAGCTGCTCAACGTAGAGGAGTGACGAGTCATCTAAGCCGCGCTCCCGCGAGTAAAGGCGCAGCTACGTTCTGGTTTAGCTCGATACCTCAATTTAATGGCCAGGACAAACCTCATGGTAGTCATCCGTCTCCACAGCTGCAATGAGTACGTGCTGATACCAGCACATCCCGCCTCGAACCACGAAAGCATTCTCGGCCTGGAGATCCTCAAACGTTTTCCATCGCCCGCTACTCACGCTATAATGGGCAAGACCGCGCCGCCCAGCAATTGCTACATATCGTCCATCTGGAGAGATGACGACGCTTCGGATGGGTTGTTGGTTCGCAAGATAGGTTGGAGGTATCTGCAAATGGTGCCACAATGAGGAATCAGACGATATAGTGGTAAGCAGTGGAAGATCATAGCCTCGATATATCATGAGATTCGAATTGGTTAGTAGTACTGTCCGGGACACGTTCGCAGAGCAGAAACATCCTGTCACAGCACTCTTTGCCATCTCCATGAGCCAAAGGCGGTCATCGTTCTGCCGGGACATAAGTATATAGGATCCCGCACTTAGCCAGAATGCTTGACGCACTCCCTGCAGCCATCCCTCTCCGTTAGTATCGGAGAGTTTCCAATCCGCCGTGAAGCTGCTCCCTTGGAGCTTTCCATATACGCTCCAAAGGGCCCACCCGTTTTCAAATCCAGCAAAGAGGCAGTACCCATCCGAAGAGTAAGTCAAAGAGGTGATCTGGCCGGCGGAGAGCGTAGAAGCTGGTGGATCCAATTTGTGAGACAGGTGTATATTACCGACGTAATCTTTTGCTGTGTACACATGTATTTCGGCACTAGTCACGCCGACGGCCAAGAGAGAGAATCTTGCGTTGATCGCAGCCCTTGTAGCAAAATCCTCTTCTCGCTCAGGCGAGTGGAAGCCGTAGCCTCGGAAAAGCCTTCTCGGTCCATCCGAGTCCTTTGTGTCCTTGGATGTTGATGATAGCTTCTGGACAGCATAGACTCTTCCGTCATTGGTAATCCACACAGCTAGACCCATGGCTCTATCGTGAACCATATCAACCACGATTGACTTCTTGTTTATCCATGTCATGCGACTGAGCAATTCAGTACTGGTTTGACGACCGGCATTGTCCGGCACCCATTTGATGCATTGTACTGCTGGAGGCTTCTCTGTGGCTACCACAAGCTCTTCGTCCAGCGCCAATGCCTTGCCAATGCCTGCGTCGACTTTTATGACCATTCGGAAGCGTATGTTGACTTCTGGCAAGCCTCTTCGTTCCCATTCCATTGCAAGGCGATCGGCATTGCTCTGCCGATGCGCATGATCATTTTCACGCAGCTGCTGGTATACGCGGGCGTTGGAGTCGGTGAGGATCGAGTAAGTGACGAGAAAGCCGAGCGAGGTTTGGACGACCGCGACTGTCGAGTCCGGTCGTAGCAGGACAGAAACATTGTTGCCATAGTTCTGCAATGACTGGATGGATCGGGTAATCGAGGCGAGGACTACTACTGGCTATTGATCAGTCAGAGCTTGTATATAATCGGCTATGCATCACATACAAATGTTTGCCAAACAGCCAGGCTTGTGTCGGTAATGGTTACGAACAGATGCCCATTACGCGAGACCTGCAGGGACAAGATGGCCGAGGACTCTTTATCCTCGCTCTCTGCCCCATTGTTTAGGAAAGTATTTTTCCGTTTTCTTCTGCTTGCTGCATAGACCCTTGGTGCTCCCAATGGCCAATACATTGCCAATGGCTGGAGGGTTGAGGTCCCGTGGTTCGAGTCAGCAAACGGTATTTACGATCCTCTGAACCCGAACCTTGCCGTTTTGGGCTGGAATCCTTCAATATCATTGTTGAAAGGACAGAGAGGAATGTCTTAGGGGGTATCTAGTAAGCAACAAGATGATGGTCTCCAGACCTTTGCCGCTGTCAAACACAATTCCACACCAAGCCTCAATCAATGTTCATATTCCACAGCCCGTCCCCTAGATAATGTCCGCTGTCCATCACGACCCCCTTCTTCTTCTCCTTGATCTCCTCCGTTCCCATCCTCAACTGCCCAACCATACATGCTTCCTCCTTCCCCTCTGCCTCTATGATTGCTATCGCGCCCTCCTTCAGCTGAGCGTCTGCCTCCGGTAATTTCCCCCCATTTGAAGTAAGCCCAGGCGCCATGAGTGTTGCGCCAGATAGTACAAAACGTATCGCCCCACGGTCTATGCCGATGCGTGAGAAACATTGCGGGAAGGCATGAACGACTCGCAGATGCGGAACAATGGGATCGTCCATATGCTGCCAGAAGAGAGGGTTATTATCAAGGGCGTAGAGGGAGACTCGGTCTGGGCTAGGGCTGTCAGCAGACCTGTAGCTGCGATCTGAAGTGGTGGATTTACAGCTTCAGTAGATCCAGTTGCGATTTCTTGGGAATTACTTCGTCTATATGAGGGGCGAGCAGTGGGTACGTCTCGACGACTTTTGTTCTTATGGCTCGCTGCACCGAGGATTTTACTTTGGACTTTGCGCCGGCTGAAATACTGTACAGGATTAGCAGAAGCTCGTAATCTCCCGTGGGCTAGTTCAATGTGTACTCTTTTTTGAACATGATGTGTTACAAGATCAAAGAGATGATGTGAATCAAGAATGATATGCCTCCAGCTTCAGAATACAGAGTGAATTGGGCCTACGGCAAGGCAGAAGCGCGCTTGACATTTTATACAACCCTTCCGCCATTAGGTCCACTTCATCTTTCTACCTCTATAACCACCCTACTTTCCACCACTCGCCAATATGTCTACTCTGGCGGATGAGCTTCTCAACGATTTTGAGGACTCTGGCTCAGATGGAGAGGGTGAGCAGGAACACGGCATCCTCCGAGATGTAGCAACACCACCAACAAACGGCGCTCAAGATGGCATGATACTCGATGGAGACGAAGAAGCCATGGACGATGAGGATGAGGAAGCTGCAGCAGCAGAGGCATCGAACGGTGCCATCGCAGATGCGGAAGATGAGGAGGAAGCCCATGCCAAGGTGGAGAAAATGCGACTAGGTGGTGTTAGCGATGTCCGCAACGTTGCAGGCTTGATGAAGACCTTGGAGCCAGTGCTAGAGGTAAGCAGTCCTCTGATTCCACCGTCATTCACTCGCAAAGACACAGTGTTTACATTCCCTTTGAACATAGCCCTGACGTTCTTCGTCGCCTTCAGAAAATCGCCTCTTACCAGAACCTACCACTAGAGAAGCAGACAACCTTTGTAGGCTCGATCGAGGACAACCCCGAATACCACCTCCTCACACAGTCCAACACCCTTTCGACTTCCATAGACAATGAGATCATCCTCGTCCACAAGTTCATTCGAGACCACTATTCTACACGTTTCCCTGAGCTGGAAACCCTCGTCACAAACCCCTTGGACTACGCAAAATCTGTAGCGATCATCGGCAATGGCCCCATGGATAATATCAAAGAGCTTGCGCACAAAACCGACAACATCGTCAACGCCTCCCTCAAGTCCGTCCTCGACGGTCCCTCCCTCATGGTCGTCGCAGTCGAAGCAACCACCTCCCGCGGCCGTACCCTCACCCCCGCCGAGCTCTCCCGCATCCTCGCTGCCTGTCAAATGACGCTCTCCCTGGACACCGCCAAAAAAACCCTAACGACCTACGTGCAATCCCGCATGAACCTCTTCGCCCCTAATCTTACCGCCCTGATCGGCTCCCTCACCGCAGCCCAAATGCTCAACTTCGCCGGCGGCCTAACCGGTCTGGCCAAAACCCCGGCATGCAACCTCCCACCTCTGGGCTCGAAGAAACAGTCACAAACCGGCTTCGCCACCAACGTCGGTGTTCGCCATCAGGGCTTCCTCTACCACTCCCCCCTTATCCGCACCATCCCCGCAGACCTCAAGCGCCAGGCAATGCGCATCGTCAGTGCAAAACTCGTCCTGGCCGCCCGGGTCGACCGGGTACACGCCTCCCCGGACGGTTCCACAGGCGACAGCCTAAAGAGCGACTGCCTCGATCGCCTAGAAAAACTCACCGAGCCGCCCCCCAACAAAGGCCCGCGCGCCCTGCCAGCACCTGACGATAAACCGTCGCGCAAACGCGGCGGCCGGAGGGCCCGCAAGGCAAAGGAGGCAACAGCCATGACCGATTTGCGAAAAGAGCAGAACCGCATGGCTTTCGGCAAGGAAGAAAGGGAGGTCGGCTACGCCGAAACCACCAAAGGTCTAGGCATGATTGGCCAAGCGAACGAAGGCCGCATTCGCTCGCTGCAAATCGACCAACGCACCAAAGCCAAACTGTCTAGAAGCAACAAAGGCTGGGGCGCCGCCACCCCGCTCACCTCCTCGGGCACCACCACTTCCCTCCGCGGGTTTGGCCAAGCCGCCGGAGGCGCCAGCCTCCATGGCCTGCGCACGAGCGGGGTGGGCACGTCCGGCACGGCGAGCTCCATCTCCTTCACGCCGGTGCAGGGGCTCGAGCTTGTGAATCCGAAGAAGCGGGCCGAGTTGAAGAGGAAGGCGGATGCGGACCAGGATCGCTGGTTCAAGGGGGGCACGTTTACCCAGATTGGAGCTGCGGGCGAGGGGGGTGGGGCTGGGGACGCGGCGTTCAAGAAACCGATGCTGCCTGCTAGCAAGATGGGCAAGAGTTGACTGGTGCGCTTGCAGTTGAGCGGTGGGGTGATGGGGAGTGGATTAGGGAAAGAGAGAGCGATGCTGCGCGCTGGGGCACAAGGGGCATCAGCATTGAGCGCGGAGTTGGGATTCCCCTGCTGCATGGGACGGAGTCGGTCCATTTTCTTTGCTACCCATTCCTCCTGGCTGGGCTGCTAGGCAATGCCCCCGTAGATAGTCCATGAATAGCTACCTTGCACGCCCCTATATCCCCCGAATCCAAGATCATATCTGCGCCCTCAACGTTCCTTCCCATTACCCGCCCCCCAACCACTACCTCCAACCGCCCACCCTCCCCTCGTCCCACCGCTCCCTCATCTCCCTCCTCCTCCAAACCCGCACCCTCCCCTCCCTCCACCCCTTCAAAAACTCCCCCACCTCCCCCTCCCCCCCCTCCACCCACCTCTCCCCCATCATCTCACTCTCCCTCTGCCGCCCCCCCTCCCCCTCCCTCAACCGCTTATACAACTCTTTCCCGCTCCAGGGCCCTAATTCCCG
>JAABUQ010004255.1_pt1 | contig 24669 bp, 25 predicted proteins | sample 5560001 | NCBI WGS metagenome assembly JAABUQ01 (sample SAMN10711888, study PRJNA513371) | rock metagenome | isolation source: Antarctica rocks | place: Antarctica: Victoria Land, Finger Mt nord | collected 2015-12-18
GTCGGAGGCGTTCATCAAGCTGGCGATGATCCAACTGATGCTCCACCGGCTCCGGCCCGACGAGGCGGACGCCGAGTTCTGCTACCGCGAGACAGCATGACCCCCCTTATGGGACAGTCTCTTAGCCCCTGCGGCGTCCGCCTCCACGCTCGCGTCCCCTCGCCGACCGGCGTGAGGACGCGGGATAGGCTGACTCGCCCCCGGTCCCACGTCCATCCCTTCGACCCCGTCTTCGAGGAGTTCACGCCCATGTCGCACATCGTGAGCGTCAAGACCGAAGCCCGCGACCCGCTCGCCATCGCCGCCGCCTGCCGCCGTCTCGGCCTGTCCGAGCCCTCACAAGGGACCGCCCAGCTCTTCGAGGGCGAGGCCGCCGGACTGCTCGTCCGCCTGCCCGGCTGGCTCTACCCCGTGGTCCTGGACACGGCCACGGGGCAAACCCGCTACGACAACTACGAGGGCCACTGGGGCGACCCGGCCCAGCTCGGCCGCTTCCTGCAGGCCTACGCCGTCGAGAAGGCCGGCCTGGAGGCCCGCAGGAAGGGCTACTCCGTCACCGAGCAGGCCCTCGAAGACGGCAGCATCCGGCTCCGGATCGTCGAGTCCGCCTGAGACCTGTCCCGTTCCCCTACTTCCTCTTTACACCCCCAGCCGACTCATGTCCCCCGGCAATTGAGGAACGCCCATGCCCCGGATCATCGAGGTGACCGTCTCGCCGAGCGGCGAGGCGACCGTGCAGACCAAGGGCTACTCCGGCGGCGACTGCCTGGCCGCCGCCCGGTACCTGGAGCGGGCCCTGGGCCTGGCCACCTCCGATGTCAGGACCGCCGAGTTCTACGCCGGTCAGGACGCCGCCCAGGACCTCCGCCAGTCGCAGTGATCCCATCGCCGCCGATCCTCAACCAGGGAGCCGCGAGATGGACGACCCCGAGATCCCCCACCAGGCCCTGGCGACGATCGAGCGAGTCGCCGGGGCGATCCGCGATGAGCTGGGCGAGGAGATCGACGCCTACCCCGGCTGCCGCTCGCCGGAGGGGGCCGACCCGCTCAATCGGGCCTTCCGGGCCATCGTCGGCAGCATCCTGTCATCGGCCGGGTCCCGCCCCGGCGAACTGGCCCTGGCCGTGTCCCGGGTGCTCCTGCTGGTCGCCTCGCGGCGGCTGGCGGCCGAGGCCTGGGGCCCCGATGCAGTCAAGGGACTGATCGAGGACGAGCCCGGCGGCCCGGACGACTGGCTCGCCTTCCTGATCCTCAGCTCCCGCCCCCAGATCGAGCCGCTACTTGACCCCGACCGGCCCTGATCGCTCGCATCCGCCGATCCCTTCCTCTCGCCCGATCCCCATCACCACAATCACAGGAACCTCCCCATGACGCTCGCCGAGCGACTGTCCGAGTACGTCCGCGCCGCCTTCTCCGGCATCTACGTCCGCTCCCACGAGCACGACGACGCCATCGCCGAGATCGCCGGGCTCTGCCGCGACCAGGGCTGGTCGCTGGCCACCTGGGACGTCGACCGCGGCCTCGCCCTCTCGGGCCACGCCGACGGCCAGGGCGTCGTCCCCGGCGCCGCCGACCCGCTGTCGGCCATCCGCTCGCTGCCGGCGATGGCCACGCCCGGCGGCACCGCGATCCTGGTGCTCCGCAACTTCCACCGCTTCCTCGGCTCGCCCGAGGTCGCCCAGGCCCTGGATACCCAGCTCGCCGCCGGCAAGGCCGCCCGCACCTTCGTGATCATCCTGGCCCCTGTGGTCCAGGTGCCGCCGGAGCTGGAGAAGCTCTTCGTCGTCGTCGAGCACGACCTGCCCGGGCGCGAGCAGCTCGCGGCGATTGCCGCCGGCGTGGCCACCGAGCCGGGCGAGCTGCCCGGCGGCGACGCCCTGGATGCCGTCCTCGACGCGGCGGCGGGGCTGACGCGGCTGGAGGCCGAGAACGCCTTCGGGCTGTCGCTGGTGCGGCACGGCCGGCTCGCCCCGGAGGTCCTCTGGGAGATCAAGGGCTGCGCCCTGAAGAAGTCGGGCCTGCTGTCGCTGCACCGGGGCGGCGGTTCGTTCGCCGACCTCGGCGGGCTGGACGCGCTCAAGGCGTTCTGCGCCCGGGCCCTCCGCCCCGGCCGGCCCGAGGGTGCCAGGGCCAAGGGAGTTTTGTTGCTGGGCCCGCCGGGGTCCGGCAAGAGCGCCTTCAGCCAGGCCCTGGGCTGCGAGACGGGGCGGCCCACGCTGACCCTCGACGTCGGCTCCCTGCTCGGGTCCCTGGTGGGCCAGTCGGAGGCGAACATCCGGTCGGCCCTGCGCCAGGTCGACGCGATGTCGCCCTGCGTGGTGATGATCGACGAGGTCGAGAAGGCGCTGGCCGGCTCCTCCGGGTCGGCGGGCGACTCGGGCGTCTCGGCCCGGCTCTTCGGCACGCTCCTGGGCTGGCTCAACGACCGCACCAGCGACGCCTTCGTCGTCTGCACCGCCAACGACATCTCGCGGCTCCCGCCGGAGTTCGCCCGCTCCGAGCGGTTCGACGCCACGTTCTTCCTCGACCTGCCCGGGCCCGAGGCGAAGCGGGCCCTCTGGGCGATGTACCGCGAGAAGTACCAACTCGACCCCTCGTCGCGGGCGCCGGAGGACCGCGACTGGACCGCCTCCGAGGTCAAGGCGTGCTGCCGGCTGGCGGCCCTGCTGGACGTCCCCTTGGCCGAGGCCGCCGGGAACATCGTCCCTGTGGCCGTGACCGCCGGCGAGGCGGTCGAGCGGCTCCGCTGTTGGGCCTCGGGCCGGTGCCTGTCGGCCGACCGGCCCGGGCTCTACGCCCGCGACCCGGGCGTGGCGAGCCGGCCCGGCCGCAACGTCCGGCGAGACCCGTCGTCGAATTGATCCGACCCTCGCCGACCGGGGCCGGATCATCGCGATCCGAGCCACGGTAGCGTCTTTGGACACCGATCCGACCTCCACGTTCCGATCCATCATCACTTGAGAGGCATCCGCAGTGACCACGTTGCTCGACCACATCGACTCCCGATCGGCCCCCGCCGATGCATCCGGCAATACCACCGCCACGCCGGCCCAGCGGCTCCGCTCGACCATGGCCGCGGTCCGCGTCTCCTTCATCTGGATGGGCACCCAGAAGACGCTCAACCCCGACCAGAAGGCCCGCGCCGCCGAGGCCTTCGGCGCCGAGGGCCGCTACCTCTCCGCCGGCAAGAAGCTCCTGGACACCAAGCACTCGGCCTTCCGCGCCGCCACCGCGGTCCGCGGCAAGCTCGACGCCTACTGGCGGGGCCTCTCGCTCCCGTTCCCCGAGCCCGGGGTCCGCCTGATCCGCCACGACGCCGTCGAGCCCTTCGCCGCCCAGATGGCCGACTACCGCGCCGAGCTCGACGACGCGGTCGCCAACCTCGACCGCCACTACGGCGAGCTGAAGCAGGCCGCCCGCGAGCGGCTCGGCTCGCTGTACAACCCGGCGGATTACCCCGACACGCTGGTCGGCCTCTTCGGGGTCGAGTGGTCCTTCCCCTCGGTCGAGCCGCCCGATTACCTGGTGCAGCTCGCCCCGGGCCTGTACGAGGCCGAGCGATCGCGGGTCTCGGCCCGGTTCGAGGAGGCCGTCCGGCTCGCCGAGCAGGCCTTCGCCGAGGAGTTCGCCCGGCTGGTGGCCCACCTCACCGAGCGGATCTCGGGTGCCGGCGAGGGCGGCCAGCCCAAGGTGTTCCGCGACTCGGCGGTGGAGAACCTCTCGGCGTTCTTCGCCCGCTTCCGCGAGCTCAACGTTTCCTCCGACGCCCAGCTCGACGCCCTGGTCGCCGAGGCCCAGCGGGCGATCCGCGGGGTCTCCCCGGCCGCCCTCCGCGACGGCGAGGCCCTCCGCCGCGACGTGGCGGCCCGGCTCGGCGAGGTCCGGACGTCGCTGGACGCGATGCTGGTGGACCGGCCGCGGCGGCGGATCCTCCGCCAGTCGGCCGGGCCGGGGGGTGGGTCGTGACCGAGCTGGTGATCACGCCCTCCGGCGAGGTCCGCGCGATCTACACGGAGGAGATCAATCTGGCCGCGCTGGGCCCGCCCGAGATCCACCGGGCCAGCCACGTCGAGCCCGACGCCGCGGGCCGCTGGCACGCCGACCTCCGCCCGGTGCTCGGGCCGGTCCTCGGCCCCTTCTCGCTCCGCAGCGAGGCCCTCGCCGCCGAGGTCGCCTGGCTCCGGAGGTACTGGCTCCGGATACCCCGGGCGGCCGGCCCGGCTTCCCCGCCCTGAACCCGATCCCACCCACGCCCGGACCCGTAACCCCCGCCCATCGCGACCCGCCGGGCGATCGTGCCCGGCCGGGCCGCGGTGCGCGCCCACCCCGCGAGGACACCGACCATGACCCAGGCCCAGCTCCGCCGCTCGCTCGCCCGCCGCACCGGCGAGTCACCCCGGACCCTCCGCCGCCTCGGCTTCCAGCTCGCGCCCCTGGCCCCGGCCGGCCCCGATCCGCTCGACCTCCGCCTGGTCGTGGACTGCCCCTCCTGCCGCCGCCCGGTGGCCTACCCCGGCCGGGCCGGCGACGGCTCGCCCGCCCTGGCCGAGTGCGCCGACCCGGGCTGCGACCTGCTCTTCGACTTCGACCCGGCCCGCGTCTATGCGAGCGGGCCTGAGCCGACCCCGCGGCAACTCCGTCCCGGTTACGCCCAGGCCGGGCAGGCCCGCCGGACGCCCTGTCCAGCCCTCACCTCCAAACTCCCACCGAGAAACTCCCGCCCATCCCAGGAGACGACCATGATCACGATTGCCCGTTGCGAGGCCCGCCGCCTCCGCGCCGTTTTGCGCCGCTCCGCCCTGGGCATCGCCCACCGCGGCCCGCTCCCGCCGATCACCTTCGCTATCGAGGGCGACCAACTACGCGCACGACATCGGTACGGCCACCTGGCCGTCGAGCACTCTTCGAGGTGCCGCTGGCCCTCCGAGGGCTCCGTCGCCCTGCCCCTGGACGCCCTGGCCGACATCGAAGGCAAGTCCGACGCCATCGTGGCGCTGGACCCGGTCGCCCCCGGCCGGGTCGTCGCCCGCTGGACCGAGCGGGGCCTCCCCCAGGTCCGCGAGTATGCCGTGCCCGAGGCCGACCTCGCCTCCCCCGTCATCGAGCCGCCCGCGGCCTGGTCCGAGACCTCCGCCGAGCTGATCGCCGCGCTGGCCGGGGCGAGCGAGACCGCCGCCGACGACGACGCCCGCTATGCCCTGGGCTGCATCCTCCTGCGGCCCGGGCCCCGCGGCGAGGGCCACCAGGCCGTCGCCACCGACGGCCGCCAGTTCCTCGTCCGAGGCGGCTTCGCCCTCCCCTGGGCCGGCGAGGTGCTGGTCCGCAGCTCGCCGATCTTTGCCTGCCGCGGCCTGCCCCGAGATCAGCCCTGGTCGGTCGGATGAACCGATGACCGCGTCCTGCTCCGCTCGGGCCCCTGGACGCTCGCGCTGGAGGTCCAGCGGGGCCTCCGCTTCCCGCATGTCGACCAGGCCTTCCCCGGCCCCGGGGCGGCCATCGCCCGGCTCCGGCTCGACCCGGCCGACGCCGCGACGCTGGCCGACGCCCTGGGCCGGCTCCCCGGGGCCGACCTGCCCAACGCGCCCGTCACCGTCGACCTCAACGGCCGGGTCGCCGTCCGGGCGAAGGGCCCGGGCGAGGGACCGGCGACCGAGCTGGTCCTCGGCCGCTCGGCGTACACCGGCACGCCGGTGCGGTTCTCGACCTGCCGCGACTACCTGGCCCGGGCGATCGGGCTGGGCTTCCGCGAGGTCGAGGTCGTCGGCCCGTCGTCGCCGATCGCCTGCCGCTCCGGGGCCTGGGCGTACGCCTGGCAGTCGCTCGACGCCGCCTCGGCGATCGGCCCGGCCGACGACATCATCCGGGTCGAGCCCGAGGGCGAACCGGCCCCCAGCCGGCCCGCCCAGCGCCGGGCCGACAGGCCGACCCGGGCCCGATCTCAACGGGCCCCCGCCACCCCGACGACGCCAACCCCGACGGTCCTCATCGCCGGGCCGCCCGAGGGGTCCCCTTCGTCCCCGCTGGCCGGCCTGGCCGGCCTGATCGCCGAGGGCGAGTCGCTCCAGGAGGCCCTCGCCGACGCCCGGGCCCGGGCCGGCCGGCTCGCCGCCGCGCTCCGCAAGCGGCGCGGCCGCGACCGCCTGGTCCGTGCCACCCTCGCCTCGCTCCGCCGGCTCAAGCTCGAGGAGGCCGCCGACTGAGGCCCTCGCCCCGCCCGGGCCCGTCCGGCACGAGTCGATTCGCCGATCGCCGATGCTTCCGCCCGACTTCCAGCAGCGTCCCGATTGCTTCTCCGAAACGTCCATCAAGAGCCCCGCACCATGCCCAGGCTGACCGTCGCCGATAAGAACCACTGGCGCGACCGGATCGCCGCCCGGATCGACCGCGCCGTCGAGCGGATCAAGGCCGCCCACCCCGCCACCTTCGAGCGGGCCCGCCGCGACGCCCACGCCGGGGCCCTCGCCTCGCTCGGCCTGGCCGGCCCCCACGCCGAGCTGGAGGCCATCCGCCTCGCCGAGGCCGAGCTGGCCCGTCGCAAGACCCTGGCCCAGCGGGCCATGCTGGCCACGCTCCGGGGCGTGCCGATCGAGGAGGTGTCCGACGCCTTCAGCGTCCGCTACGGCCCCGAGCTGCCCCTGCCCGCCGAGGCGGCCCTGGCCATCTCCAAACGCCAGGCGGCCCACCAGGAGCGGCTCCTGGCCGACGACCCGGTCGGCCGCCGGGTCGCCGACCTGGAGGCCGAGAAGGACAACCTGCTCGACACGGTCTGGCTGGCCTGCTCTCCGGAGCAGGTCCGGACCCTCTGGGCCCGGGTGGCCGAGCTGCTCGGCGACGAGCCGACCCGGCTGGAGCGCGAGGCCCTGGCGATCGCCCCGGGGAAGGAGGACTGAAGGCCCGCGAACGATCGAGCCGGCCCCGGCGCAGGCCGGGCCATCGCCCGCCCCACAAGCCCGGGGCCACGGCGCCCCGCGGACGGCCGGAGCCGCACGGCTTCACCGCCCCCGGGATGCGGCAGCTCTTCGACCTGGTCCTGCCGATGCGGGGCGAGGAGCGCAAGCAGTTCTACAACCAGGCCAGCACCGGCCTGGTGGCCGGCCTGGGCCTAGGCTCTGTCTGACGGATCGATCTTTCGCTATTCTGCCCTGTTGCACCCTTTCGGAGCAACAGCGATGGCGAAGCGTCACGAGTTGACCGATGACCAATGGGAACTCCTCGCCGACCTCTTCCCGGTCCAGCAGAGGGGGGGCAAGTGGGCCGACCATCGCACCATGATCAACGGCATCATGTGGCGGCTGAGGACCGGCGCCCCCTGGCGTGACCTGCCCGAGCGTTACGGCCCCTGGCAGACCGTCTACCACCGCTTCAACTCGCTCCGCAAGAACGGCCTGCTCGATCGGATGCTCGAACGCCTCCAGGCCCGGCTCAACGCCGAGGGGCTCATCGACGTCGAGCTGTTCTGCATCGACGGCACGGTGATCCGGGCGGCCCGGGCCGCCGCCGGGGCGTCGAAAAAAAAGTGGCCGGCGAGCCCGAGGATCACGCCCTGGGCCGCTCCCGAGGCGGCTTCGGCACCAAGGTCCACATGGTCTGCGACGGCCGGGGCACCCCGCTGGCGGTGGTGGTGACGCCGGGCCAGCGACACGAGAGTACGCAAGTCGAGGCGGTCCTCGACCAGGTCAAGCTGGGCGGCCGGCGGGGCCGACCGACCTGCCGGCCGTTGAAGCTGGCCGGCGACAAGGGATACAGCTACCCCCGGGTCCGCCGCTGGCTGGCCCGGCATGGGATCAAGGCGGTGATCCCCAGGCGGAAGGACCAACATCCCGACGACAAGCGGGTACGATTCGACAAGGATGCGTACAGGCGTCGGTCGGTGGTGGAGCAGTGCATGGGCTGGCTGAAGGAGTGCCGGGCGGTGGCGACACGGTTCGATAAGCTGGCGACGAACTACTTGGCCACCGTCAAGATGGCGATGATACAACGCTACTTGCGGAAACTTGCACCGGAGAATCCTCCGTCAGACAGAGCCTAGGCGGGGCGATCGTCGGCTTCTCATGGGGTGGGGTCTTCGGGGCCGTCAGCGGCTGCACCGTCGCCGCCACGACCGCCGGTGCCGTCGTCGAGAAGCAGAGATTCTACAGGCGATAAACCCGTGATCTGGCTGGGGCTTCTGCCGGATCGAGGAGGTCACGGCTCCGGCCTCGGCCGGGGCCTTGACTGCCCCCTTTTTAGCTATCAGGCGCCCGACCGGCCGCAAGCTCGCCGAGGTCGGGGCCCGGGGCACGATCGATCGTCCTCACCGCGCGGCCGTCGGGGCGGTACGGCCGGTCGCGCCGCCGGAGGCACCGCCCGTCCGGCGCGGCGAGGGCCGTCATTGCTGGTCGCACTTCAGCGTGGCCTTGCCGTCCGCGCCCTTGCCCCGGGCCGCAACCCAGACCTTCCACCGGCGGGTCGCCCCCGGCTCGATCCGATCGGCCTTCAGCGTGCTCGACCAGGGGGCCACGCCGGGGGACTCCACATTCACCTCCAGCTCGACGCCGGTCAGCGGGAACGGCGAGTCGTTGGTCAGGCAGATGTCGTCGTTGTTGAAGAGCCCCCAATCGATCGCCCAGCGGAACTTCACCCGGGTTAGCTCGGCGAAGCCGGCCGCCTGGTCGGCCCGGAGCCGGGCCAGGTCGGGGTCGGCCCGGGCCACGAGGATGTCGGGGTAGTGGCAGTCGCGGTAGGCGTGCTCCAGCCAGCGGAGCGACTTGGCCGTGTCCCCCCCGGCCAGGCTCAGCAGGCAGGCGTAGGAGTACGAGAAGTCCGGGTCGGGGCCGCGGAGGTCGGCGACCTGTCCGGCCGCCCTCGCCGCCTCCTCGAAGCGGCCGGTCACCGCCAGCGCCAGGGCGAGCTGCTCGCGGGCCTCGCCGGTGGGGTCGCGGTCGTCGATCGCCAGGTAGGCCCGCCAGATCGCCAGGGCCCTGGGCCCCCCGGGGGCCGGGCCGGCGGCACATCCCTTGCCGCCGATCTCGAGCCCCGCGGCGCAGGTCGCATGGTACCCCGCCTGGGCGACGAACGACGCCCTGTAAGGGTCGTAGAAGGCCCCCTCGGGCACCAGCCGGGCCGCCGCCAGGCACTCCTCGACGCCCCGCGCCAGCGCCTCGGGGGTTGCCCGGTCGCGGAGGCCCTCCCACCTCGCCATCGCGGCGATGGAGCGGAGGAACGGGTCTCGGGGGCGTCGGTCTCTCATCTCGTCGAGGAACCGGAGTATGCCGGCGGAGTCGCCCCGCTCCAGGATCGCCAGGACCCGCCGGTCCCGCTCGGGCGTCGAGTCGAAGCCCGCCTCGGCCCGGGCCCAGCCGTGCCGGGCGGCCAGGGCAGTCGCCGCCGCCTCGGCCGAGGCGAATACCTCGGATGCCCGCCGGGTATATTCGCGGAGGTTGGCCTCCTCGGCCGCCTTCCTGGCCTCGGACCGCGCGGGCCGCCTGGCCAGCTCGTCGACGAGCGTGCCGACGATCGTCACCCCGGCCCAGGTGGCCAGGGCCTCGCCGCCGCCGGCCCCGTTCCGGTAGGCCCGGCCGGCCGCCACCCCGCCCGCCATGCCGGCGCGGCCGGCCGCCTCGGCGCGCTGGCGATCGGCCAGGGCGGCCCCATCGCGCTCGATCCGGTCGGCCTTGGCCAGCGCGTCGGCGAAGGCATCGAGCAGCCCGACGAGGTCGCCGTAGAGCGCGGCGATCCGCTCGTCGATCCCCCGCTCCAGGATGTACTTCTGGTGGCGGAGGGCCTCGTGCCGCAAGGCGTCGATCGCCGGCCCGATCGATCCCGGCCCCCCCTGGCCGTCGGGCCACCCCGAGTAGAGCGCCTCCAGGGCCCTGAGGAGGAAGAGCCGCTCGTCGACGTAGGCCGCGGTCCGGATCTCCACGGTCACCTCGGGCGGCGGGCCCTCGACGCGTGATGGCGGCGAGGGTGCCGGCACGGCCGCGAGCACGACATGCTCGGGGACGGAGGGCCCAGGCGACGGGACGGGGGCCTTCGCGGGCCCGGGCGCGTCGGGCGGCCGGACGGGGACCTGTTCCGGGCGAGAGAAGGGCGACGACGAGGCGAATTTCGCGGTCCATCGGTCGGGAGGGGCGCCCGGGAAGAGGGTCGTCGGTTGGGGGCCCGGCAGGACGGCGAAGTTATGCGTCGCGGCCGGCCGCACGGCGGGGGCCGGTGGCGGAGCCGCCGGGGGTGCCGGCGGCTTGTTGTAGGCCTTCAGGCATACGCTGATGCCGAAAGCCAGCGCGACACCGCCAGGCCAGGGTTGCCACTTCGGCTTCTCGGTCGGCTCGGCGGCCATCGGGATCTCCTCGTGTCGGGCGGGGGGAAGCCCGGCCGAGCGGGCCGGACGTCCGGGGGATGCGACGTGACCGCCGCCGGGGCCGGCCGGCGGGCGATGGCGGCCGGGCCGGCCCGCGGGGTCGCGATGAGACGGGCGCCACGACTAACGGCGGCCGAGGATCCGGGATGGGCAGGCCGGATTGTCACTCATCGTCGATACACCGATAGTCTACAACTTCCTAGCCCGGCTTCAATGCCCAAGGCGTCCCGGCCCGACATCCGCGAGCGGTTCGGCTTCGCGGTCAAGGACCGGCGCGAGGCCCTGGGCCTCACCCAGGAGGAGTTCGCCGAGCGGGCCGGGATCCACCGGACGTACCTCTCCGACGTCGAGCGGGGCAGGCGCAACCTCAGCCTGGTCAACATCGAGCGGCTGGCGCTGGCCCTGTCGATGAAGCTCTCGGAGCTGTTCCTGCTCGTCGATTGAGCCCGGCTCGCGAGGCGGGATCCGCGGCCGGCGGGCCGCCCTGGGGCTGACGCAATCCCAGCTCGGCGAGCATGCGGCCTGCACCGCACCTTCATCGGTTCGGTCGAGCGGGGCGAGCGGAACCTGTCGATCCTCAACCTGCGGTCGATCGCCCGGGCCTTGCGGATCCCGCTGCCGGACCTGTTCGCGTCGCACCAGAACGATGGGTCGGCCTGAAGGGTCGCTGGCCTGTACCGACCTCGCGGCATATCGCGGAAGCTCCAAAGCAGGAGGACGAAAGAGATGGCCATGCCCGGCCTGGACGAGCTGTTTCGCGCGGCCGACGCCCACGCCGCCGAGGCCGGCGACCACGGCCACGCCGTCGGCGACTTGCAAGGAGGTCCTCCGGGCCACCTGGAGGCCCCTGGCGCCCCAGCAGGAAGCCACGCTCTCCGCCCAGCCCGAGCTGCTTGAGCTGGCCGAGCTGCCCGAGTATGGTTTCCTGATCGGGCATGCTTCCGGCGGGTAAGGGACGGGGACCTGGGCGAAGCGGGCCGGGTGATCGCAACTCGTCACCCGTCCCCGGCCGTCCCCCCGGGGTGCCGGTCCCCCTCGACCTGAGATTCGGGCCTGGGCGCCGGTGGCGGGCAGCCCGGAGACGAGGTGCCCGGGGCCCTGGACGGCGAGGGCGGCGTGGGGCCGGCCCGACCGGGCCTCGACCGCCGTGGAGATCGTGGAGTGCCGACGATGCCGGGCTCGGCCTGGTCGATCGCCGCGCCGGCCTGAACTCCGACGACCTCGCGAAATCACCTCACCGGAAAGGGGACCCGATGCTGGCCAGGATTCGATCTTCGGGCGTGCGGATCGCGACATTGCTCCTCGGGGCGATCGCGGCCGGGGCCGACGCCGCGGACGGCGGCCCCCGCTTCGCCGTCCGCCTCGGGAGCGACGCGGGACCGGGGCCGGTCGACGGCCGGCTCCTGGTGATGATCTCGACCGACCCGGCCGACGAGCCGAGGTTCCAGATCACCGACGCGGTGAAGTCGCAGCAGGCCTTCGGGCTCGACCTCGAAGGGGTCGCGCCGGATCGCGAGGTGATCGTCGACGCCGCGGCGCTCGGCTATCCGCTTGCCAGCCTCCGCCAGGTGCCCGGGGGGACGTACCGGGTCCAGGCCCTCCTGCACCGGTACGAGACCTTCCGCCGGTCCGACGGGCACACCGTCAAGATGCCGATGGACCGAGGCGAGGGGCAGCAGTGGAACAAGGCCCCCGGCAACCTCTACAGCACGCCGGTCGAGGTCGCCATCGAACCCGCCTCGGCCGCGCCGATCGTGCTGACGCTCGACAAGGTGATCCCGCCCATCCCCGAGCCCCCGACCACGAAGTACGTCAAGCACGAGCGGATCGAGAGCAAGCTCCTCTCGGACTTCTGGGGCCGTCCGATGCACCTGGGGGCCCACGTCCTCCTGCCCGAAGGGTTCGACGAGCACCCGGACGCCCGCTACCCGCTGGTGATCTACCACGGCCACCACCCCGACACCTTCGGCGGGTTCCGCGAGACCCCGCCCGACCCGGGCCTCAAGCCCGACTTCGCCGACCGGTTCAAGCTCGCCGGCTACAACCGGATCGTCCAGGAGGGCGCCCACGGGTTCTACAAGGAGTGGACCGGGCCGAACTTCCCCCGGATGATCATCATCGAGATCCAGCACGCCAACCCGTTCTACGACGACTCCTACGCCGTCAACTCGGCCAACCTCGGCCCCTACGGCGACGCGATCGTCCGCGAGCTGATCCCACACATCGAGCGGAAGTATCGGGGGATCGGTGCCGGCTGGGCCCGGTTCCTCTACGGCGGCTCGACCGGCGGCTGGGAGGCCCTCGCCGCCCAGGTCTTCTACCCCGACGAGTTCAACGGCTGCTTAGCCGCCTGCCCCGACCCGATCGACTTCCGCGCGTATACCGTGGTCGACATCTACGAGGACAAGAATGCGTTCCACGCCGAAGGTCCCTGGCGGAAGGTCAAGCGGCCCGGCCAGCGCGACGCGATGGGCCACATCTCGACCACGCTCGAAGACATGAACCGCCGCGAGCTCGTCCTCGGCACCAAGGGCCGCTCCGGACAGCAGTGGGACATCTGGGAGGCGGTCTTCTCTCCCGTCGGCGCCGACGGCTACCCGAAGCGGATCTGGGACAAGGCCGGCGCGATCGACCCGGCCGTCGCCGCCCACTGGCGCGACAACTTCGACCTCGTCCACATCCTCCGCCGCGACTGGCCCAAATTGGGCCGCAAGCTCGAAGGCAAGATCCACATCTACGTCGGCGAGGCCGACAACTACTACCTGAATAACGCCGTCCACCTCGCCGAGGAGTTCCTGACCTCGACCGAAGATCCCCCCTACGGGGGAGAGGTCGCCTACGGCTGCCGCGACGAGCATTGCTGGAACGGCGACCCCACCCGACCCAACGCCGTTTCACGCCTCCGATATCACCAGATGTATGTCGGCAAGATCGTCGCCCGCCTCCTCAAGACCGCCCCGGAGGGCGGCGACGTGACGAGCTGGCGGTACTGATCCCGCCGGGATCGGCCCCCGTTCGGGGGGCCGATCGGACCGCGATCCGGGGGCGATTCGCGTCGTCCGCCCGGTCGAGCACGAGGCCGGCGGCCTCGTCGAGGTTGGCGAGCCGGTCGAAGCCGCCGTCGATGGCCCAGGTGCCGGACGAGGCCGATCAGGCCCCTTGCCTCCCACGGTGACGGCTGGACGACCGGATCGGGCAACGCCCGGAGCGACGAGGCGAGATCCGCGGGCTCGGGCCCCCCGGCGCGGGCGAGAGCATCAGAGGAGTGCGTCGAGTCGGGGGCCCATCGCGGTCCTCCGCCTGCCGAGCGCGTCGCGCCGATGATGGCACCGGGGCTCACCGGTGTTGGAGCATAGCCCTCGGCCTTGGTCGTCCAGGGGACGTTCGGGGCCATCCCCGCTCAGGAGTCGGTCTTGCGGCGGGCCCGGGCGTGGCCGAGGCCGAGCGTCCCGGCGATCCCGCACAGGGCCGGCGACGAGGGCTCGGGGACGGAGACGAAGGCCACGAACGTCACGTCGGCGATCGAGGACAGGCTGAGGGAGCCGGAACTCGTCGCGACGCCGGGGAAGTTGGCGAAGGACGGGGTCGCCGCGAAGACCGCCCCGAGCGACGACTTCAAGTCGTACACGCCGAAGGGCGGGACGGAGCCGATGTCGAGGAGGTCGCTGTGGCTCGGCAGTTGGAGCCCGAGGACTCCCGTCGAGTTGTTGACGAAGACCTTCTCGCCGCCGAGGAAGCTCGCCGACCCGACGTTCAGGATGCTGATGGTCGTCGGAGATGGGGTGATGGAGAAGCCGTTGTTCACGAATGGGGTGCCGTTGGTGAAGCTGAACGGGGTGATCAGGCCCGTGTCCGAGATCACCGTGATCGTGAAGATATCATCGACGAAGCTTTGCGAGCCGAGTGACCCCGAGCCGGTCCCGACGAACGCGTAGTTCGCGAGATTCGCCCGGGCCTAGCGGACGAGGCCGAGCGAGACGACCGCCGCCATCAGGAGAGACCGCTTCATGTTCGACATCGCGCGAGACTCCACCCGTCCGCGACGACTCGGGGGGCTGCCACATCGGGAGCCCTGGCGATATCTCGCGAGCACGGGACGGCCCATGCTACCACGCGCTTCGCCCCGAGTCGAGACATCGGCATCTCGATGACCAAGTTCAGATCCTCTGGCCGATCAGCACCGGCATCCGCCCCGAGCCCGTCATGATCCTGTCGTGGTGGCTCGGCGGCTCGCCGACGACGTTGCTGACCGCCGCCCCCCGCTCGTCGGGCACGATCAGGCCCCGGATGCCCTGCTTGACCCGGGACCAGACGACCCGGCTCCGGCCACGGCCGTTGCCCCAGCGGACGACCTGGAGCCGGCCGTCCCGCCAGGTCGTCAGCCGCGGTCGGCAGGCCCGGCGGGGTCGCGATCGGGCGAGAACGGGGGCCACGTCGGGCGATCGGCCGCCGCCCGGGCGAGGTGCGATGCACCGCGGGCCCGGCTCGCGACGGCGGCGGGAGGCCCCGGGCGAGGTCACGATCGGCGCCTGGTACGAGGTCGGGGCCATGGCCCGCACCCCCTGCGCCGAGGCGAACGGGGCGACCAGGGTGGGCGGGAATATGCGTGTTTGGTGATGCGCCGAGCCACAGACGTCCCGGCACGGTCGTAGGCTCTTCGAGGCCTTCGTCTTGTGGTGGCCTTCAACTTCGAGACGGGGCCGGACCGAAGTCCGGATGTCGCGGATCATGAGGGGGTCTGACGGCTCGCGCGGGTTGCCGGCCCGTCGAGGCGTCGGATCACGGCTCGCCCCGGAGGCCCGGCGGATCCTCCCGGGAGCCGGCGGCCGGCCCATCGATCCCCGACGACGGCCCGACGGCCCGATCCGCCCGCAGGGTCGTGGTCATGAGGATCGCGATCGGCAAGGCGACGACGGCGCCGAGGAGGAGCGAGCGGAGCCACTCGGGCAGGTGCCGCACCCCTCCGAGGCCGGGCAGGCTCGCGACCCGCTCGGTGGCGAGCGCGACGAGCGATCGGCCGACGGGCGGGTCGAGATCCGCCGGGATCGACGGGGCGCCGCCGGGGCGGGTCAGGGCCCTCGGCGTGGCGGAGGCCCGGCCGAGCGCCTCGAATCGGCCGGCGATCTCCCCGGCGGCCCCGGGCTTCGAGGTCTGGTAGTGCCAGCTCGCCGCCCCCTTGCCGAGGCCGAGCTTCAGGTCGCCGTAGGGCGCGACCGGGAGCCGACGATTGGCCTTGAACCGCCGGTCCGGCCCGCCGTCCTTGTTGACGTGGGCCCAGGTCTCGGCGACGACCTGGGCATCGCCGGGGAGGCCCTCGGTCTCGACGAAGCGGGTCGACCCGTGCGTGGCCCTCAGGGCGTCGTAGGTCGACTCGGAGAGGGTTGCCCCCTCGCCGAGGGGCGCCCGGTCCGGCAGGAGGTGGAGCGTCCGGCCGGCGGCCTCGACGCGACCGATCCGGGCGTCGGTGATCAGCCCAGGCAAGGGCGCCAGGGCCACCCTCGCCCGCTCGCGGGCGACGACCGTGCCGGCCCCGGCGTTCCGCTTCGGGTCGGCGGCCCTCGCGCCGTCGCCGATCGACCAGGTCGCCCCGACCTGCATCCACCCCTCGGCCAGCCGCTCCACGCCATGGAGGAGGTCGCGTCCCGGCCCGGCGACGCTGTAATGGACGCGGGCGAGCTTGGCCAGGTTGAGTTCCCAGGCCAGCCAGGGCAGCAATCCGAGGCCGGCCGCCGGGTACCCGAAACAGGCCATCGGCGTGCCGGCCCTCGCCGAGAGGGCCGCGACGAAGCCGACGGGGACGATCGCCGCGAGGATCAGCCAGGATGCGGCCCCGGCCCCACGCCCCCGCCGGATCGCGTCGAGCACGTCCTCGGGGGTCGCCGGGGATATCCGCAGCTCGGTGCGCCCGCCCGGCCGGTCGAGCGCCTCCAGTCTGCCGTGCCTGATCCCCTGGCCGTCCATCGAGATGACGAACCACGGCCTGCGCCGGGCCGGGCCCGGCGGCGAGGGGGCACCGGTCGTCGCCGGCGGGGCCGCCGGGGCGTTTCTCGGCGAGGCGGGCGGGGGGGCCGGCCGATTCGAGCCGACGAGGTCGCGCCACCGGCCGCTCCGGGGCCCGATGCCGACCGGACAGGCGCGTCAACCCGCACCCGGGGTGTGGCATGCGGGCCTTGCCGGGCGGGGCCCTTGCCTGCGAGATCTCGCCTCGAAGGAGTCGCTCCCGCCGGCCGGATGCGGATCTCGCTCACGGAGCAGCTCGGCCGGATCTCGCCCTCCGGGGGTCCACGTCGGCCGGGCCGTTGCGGAGGTGCAGGTCCCTTGGCCGCCGTGAATGGAGGAGGACCAGCCCGCCCGACTTCCTGCCCGTGGATTTTGCCCATTGCCCGGCGAATCATGGTCTCTCCCGTTTGATGTACGGCCGGTCTGTTCGAGGGCTCGCTCGGCCTGCAGGGGGCACGCCGACCTGCCGGCGTCGACGGCCGCCCGCCCGATCCTCTCTTCGCCTGATTTACCGCTCCTCGCTCCGCTGGCTTGAGCTGGTCCGCCCCGGGGCGTCCGCCTCCCCGGCTGGATCAGCCCTCGGTCCTGATCACGTTGAAGCTGGGCCCGGACCGGCCGGGCGACCCGCCGGCGCGTAGCCGACGAACTTCCGCATGCCCTTGCCCAAACGCTCGGTCACCTCGACCTGGACCACCGCCCCTGGGCGGCCAGTCGCCCGATCTCCTGCCTGGCCGTGACCATCGAGAGCCCCGCGGCCTTGGCGATGACGTTCGTCGTCTCGCCCGCCGGGAAGGTCGAAATGACCTTGCGGACCCGCTGATAGGCCGAGTCCCGGGTCGAGACCGAGATGCCTAGTACGGGGCCGACCGCGGCGACCCGCGGGAACATCAACGATGGAGCCGATCCCGGGGCGGCGACGCCGTCCTCGGCTTGGTCGACGGCGGGCGACGCCGTGTCCGTCCGGCCGGGCACGCCATCGGGGCCCCGGCCCCCGGCGGCGAGGGAGACCGGCGTCATGGTCCAGCGCGCGTGCTCGAACTCGATCGGGATCTCGCCCTCCTCGATCCCGTCGAGGGCCTTCGCGATCGTCAGCATGTAGGGGGCGATCCCCCGCCCCTTGAGGACGGCCATTCGGGGCTTCGCCGATCCCTCCTCGACCCGGTAGGCACGGGCCAGGTCCGGCTGCTCCATCGGCCGCAGCAGCAGGACGGCAACGGCAGCGTAGGCCAGCGGCGTGCCCATCTGGCCCTCCCAGCCCGGCCCGGGGCCGGCCTCCTCGCCCGGGCCCGGCACGCCGCGCTCGCTGACGACCAGCGCGGCGTCGCGGCCCCACGGCGGGGTCCCCTCGGCCGGCTTGATCGCGCCCTGGACGACTTCGATCAGTCGCCCGTCCGCCTCGGTCGGGTCATCGAGCCCCGCCCCGGCCGGCCCGGCGAGCGGCAGCGGCTGGTGGTGATCGATGACCAGTAGCGCCCGCCCGGCGCCCGCCCCGGCCTTGCAAGCCGAGAGGATCGCCCTCAGGGTCGCCGCCGAGACGCCCGGGGCGAGGTCGTCCCGATCGAGGAAGAAGAGGATATCGGCGACGCCTTCGGCTCCGAGCCGGCCGACGCCCGCTTCCAGCCTCGCCTTGTCTTCCGCGTTGAAGGGCATCGCTTCGTCCTCCCCAAGCATCTCGGGCGAGCCCTGGGCGAGGACGTCGAAGTCCAGCCCCGTCGCGTGCGAGATCAGCCGCGACTGTGCCGCCCTCCTTGGCCGTGCCGGGGACGAGGAAGACGACCGCGGCGACGTTCTCGGCCGCATGCTGCGCGACCCCTGAGCCCAGCTGCATCGCCAGGGCCGACTCGACCGCGCCGGTCGGGGCGCCGAGCACGGTCAGGCCCGCCGTCGACGCCGGCCAGGTTCGGGGAGGCGGCCATGCGGGCCTCCAGGATCGCCCCGGTCAGCTTGATCGGGGCCGGAGGCCCGCCGACGACGTCGCGGGCGGGATCGGGGCGGGCTCGCATCGGCCCGTATGGGCAATCATCGCCCTGCTCGGGCTCGCTCGACCATGGGGCGGGGATTTCGCGGTCGGTGTGCATCTGGTCGTCCTCGAATTCGATGTTCGCCCGACCCGGGACGTGGCGGGCGACCTCTCTTGCTGGGCCCGGCGATCAACAGAACGCGGGCTCGGGCCAGGCCGATGGCCGGCCGTTCGGGGCGGATGGCCAGGCCGGCGAGGCCCGGGCCGGCGGGGGGCTGGAGTTCCGGGGCGGTCGGCGATCCGCACGGCCCCGAGCGGGTATTGGCGACGACGGTCCGTCCGGCAGGACGGATCGATCCCGATCGACCGGCGCGTCACCCGGCACCCGGGGTCAAGCCGGCCGCGACGCCGCGGAGAGTACATCGGGGCCCAACCCGACGACCTCCCGGCCGGGTCGGTCGCCGACCGCTGCGGGAGGCCCGCGGCCCTCGGGACCGGACGTCGACCGCGGCCCTGGCGGCGGCTGGCTCATGGTCGGTCTTTCTCCGTGTATCATCCGTTCACCACGCCTGGGTTGACCCTCCCGCGGGCCGGTGCCAGCCGCCGGCCCGTTCCCGGACGTGGAGGCGGCGAGAGACCACCGCGGGGGCCTCGTTCCGCATGTCTTCGTAGCCGTCCAGGCCCATCTCGGCGACCAGGAAGTCCTTCGTCACCCTGCGCTGGACGGACTCGCGGACTTCGATCACGAGCCGCCCGGGTTCGACCTGGGCGTTTCCCTGGACGAGCTGGATGAGCCGCAGCCGTTGCTCCTCGACCACCTGCTTGATGGCCTCCATTTGCTCCCTGAGCAACGAGTACATCTCGAGCTCCCCCTGGGTGATCACGGTGTTCGTTGCACCGCTGGAATCGCCGATCACGATCTGCTCCTTGACGTCTTGGGCTTCGATGAGTTTCGCTCGTGGCTGCCGACTACCAGGGGCAACCGGTCCATCCCGGGTCCGTTCGCCGTCCCGATTGCTCCCCCGTCCGCTGAGGAGTTGGCCGTTTCGTCGACCTCCCGCGCCCGAGGCCGGCTCGCGTCGGGCCGGGCCGCGGCCGATGCGGAAGAGCCGGCCGCCCGGGATCGCCCGGGCGGCCGGCATGGGGCGGCGATGCGTTCACACGCCCGTGACGATGGCGGCAGGCGGAGTCGCCGCGACGCTGCCTGAAGGATGACGGGAAGTCTTCGCGCGATGGGAGTGCGCCCCGCGGGCGACCTCCCATCGCACGAAGGCGTCGGCGCAAGATCCGCGCAGCTGGTCCGTCGTTCCGAAGGACCCGCGGAATCCCTGCATGGCGCCGTCCCGCATCAGCCTCTCGACGGCGCGTGCAATCTCCGGCCCGCTCTCGAAGGCCGGCCCGTGGGATTCGATCCACCCCCTGGCGACGGCGCGGGCCGTCCGGGGCGGGTCGGGTCCCTCATGGGCCTCGATCAGGGCCAGGGCCAGGCGGTCCCAGGCCCCCTCGCCCAGCCTGAGCCGGAGCCGATCTCCCCGGAGCGTCAGGCGGAAGCCCAGGAGCTGGGCCTCGCCCGCGCGCAGGTCGACCGGCGGGCCGTCGGCCCCCTTCAGTTGGAGGCCGGCGGCCGCGAGGAGGCCCCGGACCCGGTCCAGGACCTCGTGGCCTTCGGGCACGCCCGAGCACAGATACGCCAGGTTGTCGGCGTATCGGTACCAGGGCGGGGTGCCGACGGTGTCCGCTCCGAGCGGGGCGTCGTGCAGTCGGTGGAGGACGACGTTGAGCGCCAGCGGCGAGAGGGGGCAGCCCTGGGCGATGCCCGAGGCCCGATGTCGGTCCTCGCCGCCGCGCGAGACTTCTTCGACGAGACGGAGCAGGCCCGAGTCGTGGACATGCTCGGAAATGGCCTCCAGTAGGTATGCGATCGGGACGTTGTCGAACGCCCGCTTGACGTCGTCGATCGCGAGGATGGTGGACGGTTCGGAGGCCAGGGTGGCCTCCAGGTCGGCCAGCAGGCCCCAGGTGCCGCGGCCGGGGCGGAACCCGTGGCTCCGGGCCGAGAAGGTCCGCTCGAAGGTGGGCGTCAGCGCGGCGGCCAGGGCGGCGCCGACGACCCGGTCGGCGATGTTGCCGACGGAGAGGATCCGGGTGCTGCCGCCGCCCTTGGGGATCGCAACCTTGCGGGTCGGGCCGGGCCGGTAGTCGCCCCGGCGAATCGCCTTGGCGGCCTCCCTCGCGAGGATCGCCACCTCGCGCCGCCCGAGGTTGTGGAATTCCACGCCGTCGGGGCCCGGGGAAGGGCCGCCCTTGGCCTCCAGCCCGCGGTAGGCCGCGATGAGCGCCTCGTGGTCGGCGACCGCCCCCAGCGTCGGCGGGCCGGCCCCGCCGGCCTCGGCCTCGCGGCGGCGCCGGCGTTCCAGGTAGCGGCCCTCGGCGGTGGGGGTCGGCGGCCGGCGGTCCGCGGCCCTGAGGCTGCCGTAGTAGTTCATCGGGCCGCCCCCGGCCGGGTCGCCAGGAAGCGGTCCACGGGCGTCGTGGGGCCCTCGCCGTCTACGGCCCAGCCCAGCTCGCGATAGGCCCGGCGACGCCCCCGGGACCGCCGCCGGAGGTCCGGGTGGTGGCGGTCGTCGAAGTCGACCAGGATCAGCGGCCTGCCCCCGGGATAGGGGGTGGACCAGCCATGGGCCAGCACCGCCGGGACGCCGATCCCGCCGTCGGCGCGGACGACGACGTCGACCCCGTCGCGGTCGGGTCGGGCCAGCCCGTCCAGGGTGGCGATCGCCCGGACCTTGCCGGCGCCGGCCGGCCCGGCCGACCCGGGCAGGAGGTCCCAACCCGGCAAGGCCGGGACCAGCGCCTCGGCGTGCTCGATCCCCTCGACGAGGACGACGATGCCCGGGTCATCAAGCCCGAGCCCCTCCGCGACCGCCGGGTGCTCGGCGGCGAGGCCGCCGCCGGCGAGGGACCGGGCGAGCCGGGCGACCCGCCGGTTCCGCACCGGGTGGGCCCACAGGCCCTCGCGCTTGAGCGCGACGACCCCCACCCCCTCGGGCCCGGGCCCGCCCGAGATCCTCTCGAAGGCGACGGCGACCGGCCGGGCGACACGCCCGTGGTCGGGGATTTCCAGCTCGTCGAAGCCGAACAGCGCCCAGGCCCGGTCGCGGTCGTAGGGGGCGCGGAGCCGGTCGCCGGCGGTCAGCCCGAAGAGGCGGGCTTTGGTGGCGTGGCCGATCGCGAACCGAGGGCGCCAGCTGAGGGCCTCGCGGGCATCCTGGCAGATCAGGATGTCGAGCTTGTGGATGATCTCGGCCAGCCCGAAATAGGTCGCCACGACCAACCGGCCGGGGTCGGCGGGCAGGTCGTCGTGGGTCGCCCAGTTGGTCGCGGGGGCCAGGGGCTTGAGCGCCCGGCCGAGCCGGCGGACATCACCGAGCCGCGCGGCGGCCACGGCGATCTTCGCGTCGGGGAAGGACAGGTGGACCTGGGCGACGAGCCGGGCGACCGAGACCCGAGGGCCGACGCGGATGATCCCCCGATCGAGGGCGGCGACGAAGTCCACGACCGATCGATCGGTCAGGGTCGACCCGGCCAGCACGGCGGCGGACGGGGTGAAGCACGGGGGGATCGGGTCCCGGACCCGGTGGACCGCGACGCCCGCGCGTCGGAGTAGGTCGAGGGCGACTTGTTCCAACCCGGCGGGCACAATCGTCTGCCGACCCCAGGGAGCATCCTCGGCCCGGACGAGGGGCTCGCGGACGGGGATGGTCTTGAACCCTCGGGTCGGATGGACGCCTGCGACGTGGAGGTGCGTCGCCAGCGGGCTCAGGACCTCCTCGAAGGGCGGCCGGACCGAGCGCTCCTGGCCGAGCTGCTCGATCGTCGCCACCGGCGTCGGCAGGCCCGCAGGTTTCGCGGCATCGTTGGCCCGGTCCCCGCATCGGCGTCTTGTCGGCACGACCTCTCCTCCTAATCGATGGCGACCTACGACCCGCGAAGCGTGGCGTAGGGAAGTGAGCGTCTCGATTACGCGTATGTTCGACCCCAGCTCGATCCGCCCGGCGTGGCCCAATCCGGGCGAAAGCCGCAGGGCCGGACCTGGTGTCCGGGTCGGGCGTCTGCCCGACGTTGAAAGCCGACGAGCAGCTCCCCTGGACGGCCCGGCCGACGAAGCGTCTCGGCTCGCGACTCCTTCGATTCCCCGTGCTGGGTGATCAGCCCTCTGCCCATCCATCCGGGCGACCTTGCCGTCGAGGGACTCGGCGGCCCGGGCCGTGGCCGCTCGGAACGGTCTATGCTCCCGGCCCGGGCCGAACTCCTCGTGGCCGCCCTCGGGCAGGTGCCCGGCCTCGACCTCGCACGGTTCGCCGCCGGACGCAATCCCCGAGGCGATCCGTGCCTGGGCGACCGGGTCGAGCCTCGCCGCCCGGCCGGCTTCATCGAGAGCCCGCCCTCGGGGCACCCCCGCCGGGACTCCATCGCGGCGTCGAGGACGTTCGTGCGGCTCCGTACGTTTCGGGCCGGCACCCCGAGCGTCGCGTCGACCTGATCTTGCGGGTCCGGCGCAACGTACCGGGACAAGCCGCCGGGCCCCTCCACCCATTCGATCTCGATCATCGGTCCGGCGAGCCGCGCGGGGATCGGGATGTCGGGCAGGCTGCGGTCGAGTCCCCCCCCGATCAGCCGCCGCTCGATCGCCCACGCGCCGCCGGCGAGGCCGTGATTGACGAGGACCAGGACCAGGACGAAGCTCCGGCCGAGCCCCCGGGCGACCCTCGGCCGACCGTGACCGTCGATGATCGGAGCGTCGGGCGTGACCTCGTTCGGCGTCGGCTGGCCGTTCCGCCCGACGTCTTCGGCCGGTCGGTCCGGCTCGCCGGCGGGCAGCGGGCGGAAATTGTCGCCCCGGCTCGGGGATCGGCGCAGCCGCGAAGTTCCCCAGGATTCGACCTCCGGGCCGATGCCCCCCCGCCCCGTCGGCGGGACGGGGCCGTTGATAATCTTACTGGCCATGATGAAGACCCTTTGCGTGGCATGAGGAAGATCATCGCGCCGTTCTCGCGGTGGGATTCGACGCTGGAAACGCCCAGGGCGGCGGCCAGCCTTGAGATTCGGTCTTGCTCGCCGCTCCACCGGTCCGATGACCGGGCGGGCCTCCTGGCCTGGGGGCGGATCGGTCGAATTCGCGGTCGCGCCTAGCATGGCGGCCGGCGAGCCCGAGTCGACCTCCCGCGTGCCTTCGGGGGGGTTACGGGCTCAGAGGCCCCGCTCGTCAAGCTCACGCTCGACGCCGCTTCGCCTCGCGGGCGAAGGCCCCGAGCCTCGCGCGAAGGGGGGGCTCGGGGTCGATCGCTCGGCGAACCGCTGCAGCGCGGCCTCGTCGGTCACCCAGCGGGAGCCGAGTCGGACCGCCTCAAGTCGGACGACTTCGTCGTCGGGGCCGCGAACCCCGGAGACGATCCAGCGGATCATCGTCGAGCTGCTGACGGGCCGGCCGTTCCTGCCCGATGGGAGCCGCTTGGCGGCCTGGGACAGCGAGAATGAGTTGTCAAGCTTGATCATCCGTCTCCTCGCGTGCATTCGATGCCTCTCGCATCTGGTCGCACGGAAGTGTAGACGTGGATCAGCGGCCTCATCTACGGCCATTCACGGACGGATTCGCGGCCTATCGAGGACTTCTCCCCGGATCTTTCAGGGTGAAACCGCCACCTTTGCCGGCTCGACGATCGACCAAGTCGTAAAGCCTCGAATCCAAGCCGAGCTTGAGGGCCTTGTCCACTCGGCCTCGCTTTGGCCGTCCCGTCAACTCCGGGCCCGTGATCCTCTCGCCTCGTCCCGACGCCTCACATATAAGTTTGAAGTACTTGTATACTCTCGGGCTCTCGACACGAATCTTGGTCCCGTCGAGATCGACGATGGATCGATCGTCGTCGAAGACGAGTGGGCGAAGATCACCTGGCCCCTCGGCAACGTGCCGCGTACGGCAGGTCACAGGTTCGCCGTGGACGTGCCCCGCCTCCCCCGCGAGTCCCGTCGAATGATCGACTGCCGGGGAGTTCGGCGGACGTTCGGCCGCACTCCCGATCGTCTCGTCGGGCCCGGCTTGGCGAGAGCCCGCTCGATCACCCTTGACGCAGCAGACGGGTGCAATCATCGACGCCAATGCCGCTTGGACCATTTGGGCAACAGACTCGGCGCTCGACTCGTCGCGATCGGCCCGGATCAGATCCCGTTTGTCCGCGGGGACTTCTAGTGTCCCGAGTTAGAAATTCACCAATTAACCTTGCGCGACCCCTTGGCTTATCATATAATCTTGCAAAGGAGACATATGATGAGCAAAGGCGGTCGCCCCAAAGCCCCTCTGATCCTCAGCGAC
>JAABUQ010004257.1_pt1 | contig 24654 bp, 18 predicted proteins | sample 5560001 | NCBI WGS metagenome assembly JAABUQ01 (sample SAMN10711888, study PRJNA513371) | rock metagenome | isolation source: Antarctica rocks | place: Antarctica: Victoria Land, Finger Mt nord | collected 2015-12-18
CACTGTCTCACCTGCAAGCAAGGCGTTCACAATGAGATTCGCTTTGTGAACCGGTCTTCCAGGTTGCCGCTTGATTGCAAGCCGAAATGGTTACGCTGCGCCTCAGCGAGTTAATGCAACAGAGCCGTGAATTGGGCATCGCTCGTCAAACGCTGTACCGGTATGCGGAAGGAGCAGCAGGGAAGTGAAAAGCATGCAAAGGGCGCTGTACTGCCGTTGCGGGAAGGAGAAGGTCCTCGCGCATGGCCTTTGCGTGACCTGCTACACCCTCAAACGACAGGATGAGGAGTATTTTGGCGGATTGCGGGAGAAGGTCTTGGAGCGCGATGGCTACCGCTGCCGGGTGTGCGATGCCTCGGGACGAGATAAGCGCTCCATCATCGTTCACCATAGAGTGCCGGGAAAGTCCGTCACGCACTTGATGATCTCGCTTTGCCCTGGCTGTCACGCTAAAGTTCATCGAACAATCGCCGTCCTGACAGAATGCCCCTGTTGCTGCTGGAGCTATGGCGAGAGCAGCACCCGAGTGGCCATGAGCAAACGGCTTTGGACTTCAAGGTGCGGCACCCAGCCGTGCATCCGGTGCCAATGTTTACTCCTGACTCAGAAGGAAACTGACACGTCGAATCGCCGGATAGCGCCGCTTGACGCTGGAGTTAACTCCAGACTTATCCTAGTAAGGATGGAGTGGAAGGGCGGATGAGCATCCAGATCGGCGAGGTGTCGCAACGTGTTGGCCTAAGCGTTGATACGTCCGCTTCTATGAGAAGCAGGCTTTGTTGCCGATCCTGGAGCGCACGAAGGGCGGCTACAGAGTCTATAGCCCCCCCGATATCGAGAGACTCCAGTTCATCGGTCGGGCACAAAACCTTGGGTTCTCCTTGAAGGAGATTCGCGAACTCCTGCTAATCGAAGGCAGCCCTGAAACAAGTTGCTCCCACGTCCGAGACCTGATCGCCGCGAAGATCGCTCTGGTTAGAGACAAGCTGGCGGAGCTACAGCACCTGGAATCCCGGCTCTCTGCTGCACAACAACACTGCAATGATGCTCTGGTCAGCACTTGCCACGCGGAATGCCCTGTGCTGAAAGAACTCAAGCCGAAGGAAGCTCAATGAACAATACCCTCCACGTCGAAGTCCTCTACTTCAAAGGCTGCCCGAACCATGAGCCTGCAGTCGAGCAGGTACGCCAGGCACTCAAGGCCGAAGGTGTGATGGCTCGTGTCCGGGAGATAGAGATAGAGAATGCGGCAATGGCTCAAGACGTAGGCTTTCTGGGTTCTCCGAGCGTCCGAATCAATGGAATGGACGTAGAAGAATCCGCCCGGGATGCGAAGGCGTATGGCTTCGGTTGCCGCACGTACTTCGACGGAAACATCCGGTCGGGGCTTCCGCCTATTGGTCTCATCCGCAATGCGCTCCTGCAGGCGTCTGGAGTGCAATCGTCAGGCTGTCCATGCCGGCCGAGAGGCGTGGCTTTCAGCATCTCTGTCGGGTAGGAACCACATGCCGGACCGTAAGTGCGACTGCGGAATCACGCCAAGGCCGAACATTCATCGCCAGCCTCCGCTGCCCGTCAACGCATAGTCCGGCAAATACGCAGTGACGATTCCGGTTGTGATGGCCAGCATGTTGACTGCCACGAGAGCACCGCGCACTCTCGCCGGTACATGTACATGGGGGAGACAAAGGAAGCTAGATCGATTCCGATTCCGCTCACAACCCGCACAGCGATAGCGTAGAAAAAAATCAAAAGGTAAGATTTTCACCGAGCGAAAATTCAAGCTCGAATCGCATTTCATCGTTTGCGATCTGAGCCATGGCAAGCCGCGCGCGCAGCTCGCGAACATGCATTTCGACGCGGTCGCGTGCAGCCGGTGAGACGAGTCCGGCCTTTGTCTGCTCTAAAATTCCCTTCAACTCTTCTTTGGCCAGCATCTCCTGCTGACGCAGCGTGGCAAGGGTTGTGGCGGTCGAGGCGCTTTGCAGTATCGCATCGTTTACCTCGCCGGCGATCGTTTCGCGCAACTGCTCTCCTCGCGCCCTTTCGGACTCCATGGCCGCCATGGCTTCGCGGATACGTGCCTTGCGCATGCCGCCATCGAAGACCGGGAGCGACGCTCCGACGGCCGCCACTCCATGCTGTTGCTGTGGCTTTACTGTTGCGTCGTTGAAGCGTCCGCCACCGGCTGCCCCGAAGCCGCTCACCTGAGGCAGTCGATCGGCACGCGCCAACTCCAGTTGCTGTGCGAGGGCGCTCGCCTCAAGCGCCTCTGCCTTCAGCTCAGGGCGCTGCCTTCGTGCGATAGCTGCCCCCTCCGCCACCATTGCGGGCAGTGGCTCAATCGGCGTGCGTGGCTGTGGCGGAACAAGGGTCATGGGTGCCGAAATGTCCGGTTCACCCATGGCGGCGCGTAGAGCTGCCTTGGCTGCGATCTCGGCCTGGAGACTCTGCGTAGCGGCTGCCTCTGCTTGCGTAAGCCGCTTGCCGGCGGCGGCGACGTCATACTGCGAGCGCAGACCCACTCGTGCGTACGCCAGCGCCTCATCACGATCAAGGCGTTGCAATGCGATGTCATTTTCGGCGATGGTGCGCATCGTTGCTGCGGACAACGCGAGACGATAGGCACGTGCCACCAACAGGGCTGCGGATCGTTCTGCGGTCGTTTGCTGCAACACCGTTGCCTGCTCGAGGAACTTAGCGGCTTGCAGGGTGTGGTGTAGCCGCCCAAAGTCGAAGATCGTTTGTTGTATGTTGAGCGAACCGGCGATGTTGCGGAAGAAAGGCGTGGAGGGAAAACCGATCAGGCCGAGCGCGCTTGTGGACCCCGGCAGACCTGCCTTCAGGATTCCGGAGAGCGAAATCTGCGGATAAAATGCTGCGCGCGCCTCGTCGACGCGAGCCGCCGCCGCCTGTACGCGAGCGGCAGCCAGACGAAGATCGGGTTGTTGATGGCGCGCAGTAGCGACCGCATCCTGCAGGGTCAGCACAGGAGCGGCGCTTTCACTGCTTGGGCCGGATACGGGCTTCTGCACGCCAATGGTGTTCTGCGCCGGCTCAATTGAAGTCTGCGCGTGTGAGCAAAGGCCTGCAGTCGTCAGCGTTAGCAGGAGCCCCGTGCGGCGCAACTGGCGGCGGGTCATCGTACTCCCTCAAGCTCGATGGACGTGCCAGGATGAGCATCGACGTGCATACCTGGCGCCAGCGTTCCGCTCGATCCAAGCACAAGCTGCTGTCCGGGGCGCAGGCCATCCACCTTGGCGTGTACGCCGTTGTCGAGCGACGTGGTGATCGTTTGCGGATGTACTGTTCCGTTCTCGGCAACGTAAACAAAGCTCTTGCCTTCCCGGTCCTGGTGAATAGCCGACGAGGGCAGAAAAAGCGCTCCTGCTTCGGTGTGCAGATCAAGAGTCGCGGTGCCAAACATTCCCGTGCGTAGCGTACCGTCCGCGTTGGGCAGGTCGACTTCAGCTTCCATGGTGCGACTCATCGGGTCCAGCGCGCCTCCGAGGCGTGTGACCGTGCCCACAAACTGCCTGGCCGGCAAGGAGTCCACATGCAGCGTGACCGCCGAACCGGCGTGGACGAATTCTGCCTGATTATCCGGCACGTGCAGCATCATGCGGACGGTACCCGTGCTGTCGAGTGTGAGTAGCGGTGTGCCGCCGTCTCCGCTGTTGCTGGTGTTGTTATGCACCAATGTGCCGGGATCGACGGAGCGGGACGTGATGACGCCGGAAAAGGGTGCGCGTACTTTGCCGAACTCCTGCTGCGCAGACACACGTTGCAGTGCGGCTTGCGCAGCCGCGACGTGCGCTGAAGCTTCAGTGGCGGCCTGCGCGGTGATCTGTGTGTGCGCGCGCGCCTTATCGAGATCCTGTGCGGCGACAAACCTGCTGTCATCCTGCGCGACCTGTGCCAATCGCTGCGCCTGGTCGGTCTCAAGCGCAGCCTGCGCGTCGGCTCCATTTTGCGCAGCGTGTGCTGCCTGTAATGCCGCGATTGCCGAAGCTCGCTCGGCTGCAAGCTCAGGCGTACGTATCTCAAGAAGCACCTGGCCCTTCCGCACATGCGATCCGATATCGACGTAGATGCGGTCGAGGTCGCCGGCAACTTGTGCAGTCAGGGCCGCATGATCGAAAGCAACGACGGTGGCCGGAACCGTGAGCTGCATCTGCGCGGTGCCGCTTGTGACCGTGATGAGGCTTACGGTCGGAGCTGCCGTCACTGATTGAGCTTGCGGTCCGTTGGAGCGGTCACTTCGACATCCCGAAATGAGCACCACTGGAAGGAGTAAAGCTGGGACAAGGCAGGAGGAACGAAGGGCGCGCATCAGAACTCCTCCGCGGGGGAAGACAGGTTGGGGGTGGGTGCGTTGTGTTTCACTACGAGATACACCAGCGGAACGACAAAGAGCGTAAGCAGGGTAGACGCAGCCAGACCGCCCACGACGGCGCGGGCAAGCGGAACGTTGGCCTCAGCTCCCGGCGCAAGATCAAAAGCCATGGGCAGAAGGCCAATGATCGCGGCGATGGAGGTCATCAGAATCGGCCGCAGGCGCACGCTCGAGGCCTCGACGACTGCTTCTGTAAGCTCCACGCCCTCCGCCCGACGGCGGTTCGCGAAATCAACCAGCAGCACCGAGTTGGACACGGCAATTCCAACCATGAAGATGGTACCGAGATACGACTGGATGTTCAGTGTCGTGCCGGTGATCAGCAGCATCGCGATCACGCCGATGATGCCTAGTGGCACAGAGACAAGGATGATTGCCGGGTCGACAAACGAACGAAACTGCGCTACCAGCAGCAGGTATACCAGGACGATGGCCATCGCCAGGCCCAGCCCCATCCCGCTGAAGGAGCTGTTCATCGTCTCGATCTCGCCACGCAGAGTGACCTTGTAGCCTGAAGGAAGAGCCAGCTTATTAAGACGTTGTTGCAGATCGTGAACGACGCCTGCGGTGTCGCGTCCATCGATGTCGGAGTAGATGTCGGTTACATGCGCGAGATTTAGGTGAGAAGCCTCGACCGGCGCCTCGGAGCGGTTGATGCTGGCTACTTGTCGCAATGTTGCCGGGACCGGCGAAGCCTTGTTGCTGCTATCGAGAGCGCTTGCGACCTTGCTCATGTCCACGGAGCCCGTCAAGGGAATGTTGGCCAGAGTGTCCGTCGTCTGGATCGCACTCTCGGGATACTGCGCACCGAGAAAGTAATGATTTCCGTTGTGCTCATCGAGCCAGAAGGCCGGCTGGAACGTGACGCTGGAGTTCAGGGCAGTCAGCAGGTTCTTCACAACGTCGTCGGTCGTAAGCCCGAGATAAGCTGCCTTCACGCGATCGATCTGCACGTTCAACTGTGGGTAATCACTCTTCTGCTCGATGCGCGCATCGACCGTGCCTCGCGTTTCTTCAATGGCCTGTTTGACCTGGAGGGCGATCTCCTGCGCCTTGCCGACATCGTTGCCGGTAACCTGCACATCGATGGGCGACTGCAGGCCGGAGTTCAATGCGGCGCTGAGAAGGCCGCCTGTGTCGAAAGAGAAGCCCACGCCCGGAAACTGTGCAGCCAGCGCCGTACGCAGCCGCCGCGCATAGGCCTGAGACGTGGAGCCATGGTCAGCTGCAAGCTGCACGGCGAAAAAGGTGTCCATCGGGCCGGCGTTGGGTGTGTAGGCCGCAGGCCAGTCGTACAGAACACCTGTGTTGGCAACGACGGTGTCGATGTCCGCGGCTGGGATGACACGTCGAATCGCTGCTTCGGCGGCGAACGCAAGCTTTTCGGTGTTGTCGATGCGTGTGCCCGAGGGTGCGCGCATGCGCACGATGATCTGCCCGGCGTCCACAGTGGGGAAAAGCTCGCGCCCAAGAAGCGGATACAACAGCAGCGCTCCGATGAACAGCAAGGCCACTCCGCCCAGCACCCACCAGCGCGCACCAATGGCACGTTCCAGCAGGCGACGATAGGGCCGGTGCACTCGCTCGGTGGTTGCGGCCACGCGCGGCAGCCACGAGCGCCAGCCTTGTTGCCTGGAGTCGACCTTGCGGTCCTCCGCATGCAGAAAGCGCGCGGCGAATACAGGAACCAGCGTCATGGCGAGAACGTAGGATGCCGCCATGGCGAACGCGACCGTGATCGCCAACGGGGTAAAGAGAAAGCGGCCAACGCCCTGGAGAAAGAAGACCGGCAGGAACACGATCATGGTCGTCAACGTCGACACCACGACCGGAAGTGCAACCTCCTGCGCTCCATCCCGCGACGCGATGATGGGCCGCTTGCCCATCTCGAGATGGCGAGTGATGTTTTCGAGCACCACAATCGCATCATCGACTAATCGTCCGACTGCCAGCGCGAGGCCGCCGAGCGTCATGCTATTGATCGAGTTGCCAGTAAGGAACAGGCCGATGATGGCAAACGTGATCGAAAGAGGAATCGTGAGAAAGATGACAGCTGAAGAGCGCACACTGCCAAGAAACAACAGCACCATTAGGCCAGCGAGGCACGCGCCCAGGATCAGCTCACGCTCCAGCGACGACAGTGCCCGCCGCACGTAGAAGGACTGGTCCGCGACGAGGTTCAACTGCACATCGGGCGGAATGCGCGCCTTTAGCGCTGGGAATGACGCCCGGATGTTCTCTACCACCTGCACGGTGTTCGCTCCAGGTTGGCGGTAGATAGGAATGTACACCTGGCGTTTGCCGTTCACGTGGACCACATTGCTCTGGATTTCGAAGCTGTCCTGCGCATGCCCGATGTCGCGCACGAAGACGGGTGCGCCGTTCACGATCTTCAGCGGGAACTGGTTGATATCTTCGACCTTCGGCACGTTGCCGTTGGCGACCACCATGTAGTCCGTGGCTCCGATGTTCGCGTCGCCCGTGGGTATGAAGACGTTCCACTTGCGCAGACCATTGGCGACATCGAGGGGTGACATACCGTGCGCGGCAAGCTTCACCGGATCGACATACACCAGCACGCGACGGATGCGTCCGCCAAAAACCGCCGGCGCAACGACCCCGGGAGTTCCGCTCAACATATTGCGAACATTGAAGTAGGCGATGTCGTAGAGCTTGGTTTCATCGAGCGTCGCGCTGGAAAGTGTCAGAAGCACAAGCGGTGTGCTGCTGGCTGGGTCATACGGCATCACCATCGGCGGAACCGTGCCGGGAGGCAGATAGTACAGGTCGCTCATGGCAAGCGAAGACACCTGCGACAGTGCCGCACTGGGTTCCACATCGCTGTTGAAGTAATCGCGGACGACGCTGACCCCGGTCAACGTTTTCGATTCCTGGCGGGAAACGCCGTTGGCCTGCGACGTCCAGCGCTCGATGCGGTTCGTGATGTCGCGTTCCATGGTGCCGGTCGGCATGCCGGGGTACAGCGTCAGGATCTGCACGGCGGGTGTCTTGAAGATGGGCAGGATATCCAGCGGAATGCGCGGAATCGTCACGCCGCCAATCAACACGAGCGCAAGAATCGAAACGACAACGAGGTATGGATTGCGAAGAGCGAATCGAACCATCTAGGGTGGGAAGTATCCTTTATCTGTACAAACCCCGGTGGGTCCGGTTTTATTCCCGAACGGGTGTGGATGGTTTGGAATAAAGCGGGGGCTCTTTCCGGTTTAGATCTTCGTGGGGGCATACAGACCGATGCGAGGCAATCGTCGACATGGTCGAACGCTAGGAGTTATACAGGCGCCGCCCGGATCATGGAAGGGGCCTTGCGCCTGCAAATCCCGATTCAGACTTTCGTATCGCTTCAGCAATTTGCTGCATCGAGGAATCGTCCAAAGCAGCGACGATGTCATAGACGAGCCCGCGATGACACCAAAGGATCGACCGGACGCCGTGACCCGACGCCTCCACGGTGACAGGCATCTTTTCTCGCTCGTAAGATTTTGGCTCGGCGGTCACGAAGACCGAGATCAATGTGTTGCTGTCGTAGTGATGATATTGGAGCAATGCCGCCTTGCGTCCGGAAATGTCGCAGATACGGGCGCTCGCGAGCGCTGCTCCGGGAACGGTCGGCACGTGGACAGGAAAGTCGATGCGGGACTGCAGCCATTCTTCTGCCTGCTCCGGCGAGTTCGCGGCAATCTGCTCCCGGCCAGGAAGATATTGCAAATGGTCGGCAACGAACGCCTGTACCAGATGCTCGGGCGAGGGAATGCGGGCATAACGATTCCACAAGACGCCCGCGGTGACACCGGCCAAAAGCGCTACCGCTGCTGCGGTAACCATCCATCGCCGCATGCCATGGAGCTTACTGGTACTCGGTCTCTGAACCATTTCTGTAATACTCTGCCGTAGCGCAATAGGAGCACGCTCGCTGTTCGCAAGCTCGCGCAGTTCAGTGCGCAAGCGTTCTTCTTCCTGTTGGAGCGTCCGGCACTGACCACATTCCGCAACGTGGAGTCGGGCCTCATAGGAGAGGGTTCCCTCCACCTGGTCGAGCAACCGTTGCTTCCTGTATTCCTGGCAGTTCATGATTCCCTCATCTTCCTGGTCCCATAAACGGAGAGCAGCTTGCGCAGTGTATTCCGGGCACGTGCGAGCCGGGAAGCAACCGTGCCGATCGGACAATTCAGGATGGTCGCAATTTCGCGGAGACGAAAGTTCTCTGCATCCGAAAGCCACACTACCGTACGTAGATTTTCCGGCAACGATTCGACGGCGCGGCGCACATCCTCCGCCGCAACCAGAGCCGGAAGCGGATCATCACAACTCAAGTATTCCGCTATCTCTGGATCGCCAATTTCATCCTCCCCCCAACGTTTGCTGCGGCGCTTGCTGCTGATGAACGTGTGATAGAGCGTTTGAAACATCCAGGCGCGCCAATTGCGCACGATCGTATCCCGCCGCTCCCATGCCCTCGCCGCAGTCTCCTGGGTCAGATCCTGCGCCTCATCCGGATTCCGTGACAAACGGAGCGCAAACCGATAGAGGCCGTTTAAGTTTTCCTGAAGAGCATCAGGGAGAGACGTCTCCTCGGAAGGGCAATCTATATTGATCGGAATGATCTCATTCTTCAGCATTGGTACTAGCAAGACGTCCGGTGCACGGAAAATTATCCACAGATTCACAGAGAGAGGATGCGTAAAGATGCGACGTCCTAAGAACGTTCACGATACGCCGGTCGTTACGGCAGACATCGCAAAGAAAGCACCTGACTTTTGCGGTTGCGCGATTCTGTTCTCTGACACGACCGCAGTGTTCATGGCGCCCCTAGGGCAGGACATATCTGATGTCGATGTAGATCAGATTGGTATGGGCGTTTTTGGGAGCGCCACCTGCCACGGACCAGGGAGCACGCGTTAGATAGGAATATTGCGTGATCATCTGCAGCTTGCCGTGGTTCGGGTCAGACCAGAGAGTGGGAATGATCCCAAATGTGCCTTCCTGGATTGCGCGATTTGCCGAGTTGCTTGAGCCTGGATAGCCGAACCCAACGCACGTAAATCCGGAGACTCCATTGCATGAGGGAGAAGGAGTCGCCGACGCGGCAAGCAGACCGAAGTTCCGCTGGAAATAAGCTCCACCGTAATAGCCGTAGAACATGTAGTGTGGATTGGCCTGCCACTCAAAGCCGCCGATCCCTGAACCGGAATGGACTCCCGAGAGGGTGCCGTTCGGGCGAACGATCACGTCTGGACCCAATCCAAAAATGTAACGTCCCCCGCCATAGCTGTAGAAGGAATTGCCGATCAGGCGGAGGTTCTTGGCAACTTCGAGGTTGACGTTGACGGACCCGCCGCCACCGGTCAGGGTATCGGTAGCTGGTGGAGTCGCGAGGCTGTTGAACACCTTAAAGTCGCGCAGCAATCCTGCAACTTCGAAGTGCAGATTACGTTCCCCGGCTTTGGCATCCCAGGCGCTCTTTACGATGATGTCGGGATGGAGGTTCGGAGTAGCCGGATTGGTTCCACTGCTGTTGGCACTGGTGCTGCCGCTGCCATTGTCAAACTGCGAGCAAAAGGGTCCCGGAGTGCTGGACGAACAACTGCCGCCTGGTAAGGTAACCGAACTCGGCACGTATTGTTGCGGATTTTCCACCGATACGCCAACTACCCAGCCAGGCATCGCATGGTATGCGACACGGAATGCCGTTTGCCGGGCCCATGTCAGACCCACCTGGTAGTTTGTATCCATGTTCTGTGAGTAGAAAATGTCTGAAGGCATCGGAGACAGGCCAACCCGGTTGGGTGTCATCCAGGTCCACATCTGCCCGCCTTGGAACTCCCACTTGTCCCGTTTAAGGTCCAGGAAATACAGGCGAAGCCGCAAACTGTCGCTGTTGCTGGTAGTATTCGCGTTAAGCGGCTGAAAGCCAAGAAAGTCAGTCTCCACATAGCCCATAATGTCCTGTGTGCCGAGTTTCGTGTCCACCTTAAGAGACAGACGTGAGTTCTGAGCGCTAAGATGGCTTTCGCTCAACCGCGCCGCCGGCAGCTGGTTATTGTAGGGAATACTGCCGAAACTGGTTCCGATTCCGCTTCCGACATTGGTGGTGCGAGTGATAGATGTGATATCGAGGAACCCACCTGGAGTGAATTCCGCAGCACCGATCTTGAACGAGAGGGAGATTTCTGTTCTGTGGCATGCTTTGAATCGGATGGCGGTGTTGGAACAGCGGCTCCGCCCGCTCGAATTTGAACCTTCCCTTTGCGGTGTGCTGTTGATATCCGCCGGGTTCTGAGCCAACACGTGCGCGGCCGCGAAGACGTAGATAACAATCCATCCTAATGATGCCCGCATTCAATCCTCCGTACAAATCAGGTGCAGAATCGTTGTCTCAGCCAAGGCCTACGGTGAGGCAGATGCCGTTTCCGGACCTCAGGACCGCCAAACTGTCACGATGGGATCAGCGATGGAGACCTTCGCTGGCCGGATGACTCTCATGTCCTTGTGTTTTCTCCTCCTGCATGACGCCCGGTCACTGTGTATCTATCCCAAGAACTCCATTGCCGTTGCCGATTCACGAATGACTACCAATTGCGAACAACCTGCCGAAGAACATCCTTCATCTGGCTTGATTTCGGTGACCGACAGGGACGGTCTCAGCGGTGGTCTGCGTTTCTAAGCAGTCCGTACTCTTATTTCTTGAGAGTGAGCAAGTGTTGGCTTTCTCTTATGTGGGGCCTTCGCGGATGAGTGAATGCCCACCTGCCGCAGGGGCCAAACTCAAGAACCAGTGGGCTGGTAGGGCGATTCGCTGCGGCGTCTGTGTTGTTGCTGTGAACGGATCTACGGTTGAGGTCCATTGACTTCGAGTAGAGCAGCGCTTCCGGCGTACAGTGCGACGGTATGATGGCGAGACTCAAGCCTGAAAGTGCCGCTACCGTTGCGGCCATTCTCTGGCATGTAGATTGAGTCGAAGCCGTACACACCACATGCGCTGGCGGAAAAGATAGCTACCGATTGCTCTGAATTCGTGCTGCCACAAGGGAACCTTGCATATCGGCTGACATATGCATTGGAGATCAATCGTGCAAATATGCCTTGTTTGCGGGTGTAGCCGACGATATCACCATCTGAAGACAAGACCTCTTTGCCTATTGGGGAATACTGATCTCCTCCGATTTGAACAATTGTTCCCTTGGAATCGGTTTCGTCGAGATAGTGAGGCGTCTGCGCGTCGTTAGAGGCGATAGTGTTTGCCAAAGCGCGCACTGACACATTCAGGGGTATCTCCACACCCTTCGTCACGATCCTGTCAAAGCGGACGGAGATGTAAGAGGGCTGCTGATGTGCGTATGGCTTAGGGTCGAAGATGAAAGGCTGCGAGTCGACGACATGACCAACTACCGGAGTGCCTCGGGGAAGGATCTGACCGCCAGGCAAGAGGACGATCTGCATTGTCTTCGCGACGACTGGGGTCCCCGAGTTCGCCTTTCCGGCATCAATCGTGTGGGTGAATACCAAGGGAATTGCTGTGGAGGGAGGCAACTCTGCCGCGTGGCACAATTTGCCGCCCATGCCAATACTAAGAATGCCGACAGCCAGAGTTTTGGCTTTTAAATGAAGTGACGAGTTTACACGCATCATCAAATAAAATCTCCTGCGAACCTTCCGCCCTACAACAAAGATCCAAGCGCTCACAATCCCTCCAGAATCCTTCCTAATGTCTGACATCTCAGGGCTCCTTCTGACTCGTTTGGCTCTCAGTCGCCAGCGTAGAAACTGGCGACCTCACGTCCCTGCCGAGTTGTGCATCCACGATCCATTTGCGTCTGTATGACGCTTCAGTTTCCGATATTTATCTGCCGCTTTGGGCGAGCCTGTGAAAAGCGCCCGCGGAGGTTTGATGAAGCTTACGAGCAATGGTGCCCATTCGGGCCCGAACAGCCCGACCTCAATCCCAAAGAGCAGGGCAACCGTGCCGATAAGCACAATGACGACAGCCTCAAGATAGCGAAAACCTCGATGTTGCAAGAGAAGAATGAGGAGAACATCGACGCTCGTGATGACGATTCCGAGGATGAGCGGTATGCCGAAGAGCAGTTGCAGAGCAATAGCCGATCCAATGACCTCCGCCAGATCGCAAGCTGCAATGGCAACCTCTGCACCAATCCAGAGGAGCATGCTCACCGGCCGGCTGTAATGCTCCCGGCACATCTGCGCAAGGTCGCGTTCCGTCGCGATACCCAGCTTTAGGGCAAGGCTCTGGAGCAGAATGGCCATTAGGTTCGAGACCATGACCACGAAGAGCAGGGCGTAGCCGTAGCGTGAGTCTGCGGCGAGATCGGTCGCCCAATTGCCGGGGACCATGTAGCCGACGGCAATCAGGAAGCCGGGACCGACAAAGCTGAGCAACCGCCGCCAGGTTTGCGAGGCAGAGGAGACGCTGACTGAGGAATGGGACTCGGGAAGGGAAGGCCTCACTAGAGGCTGTAAGGAACCCCCTAAAGACCACACCTGCAGGTCACACCGTGAGAAGACGGCATGGTGCCATCCAGAGCCGGAATACAGTGGCCGTGAGGATCGGACGTGGGATTGCCGAGTTTGGCCGCTATCCGCTCCTCAAAAGACTCCGAGATGAAATGCTCAAGCCGCTCCGCTTCATCGTGCAATTCCTCCAGGGGGTAGTCGAGCACCTTGAAGAGGAAGGTCTCGACCAGCCTGTGATGCCGCACAATCTCGAGAGCCCGCCTGCGACCTGCGCTCGACAGGCGCACGCCCTCGCCGCGCTTGTAGTCCACAAGAGATTTCGGTTCTCCCGCGAGTTTCTGCAGCATGTTCGTGACGGAAGCTGGGGCCACAACAAGACGCGAGGCTAGTTCCGAACCGCCAACACGTCTCCGCTCCTCACCTCCGAGCGAGTAGATCGCCTTCAGGTAGTCATCGACAGACTCAGTATTCCTGTCCTGGTGCTTGGGGTTTTTTTTCAACGATTAGGAACCTCGCTTCCCGTGTGTTAGGTTATCCTAAATATAAGTTAGGTAAACCTAAATAACATTATTTAGAAAGTCGCGTGTTCTCCTTTCATCACTTTTCTTATTGGCGGTAGTGCTTCCTCAACCGATAGCTTTTGCGCAAAGTGGAACGTCAAGTGCCCTGGCTGGGATGGTTGTCGATAGCACCGGGGCCTCTGTCGTCGGGGCAAAAATAACGGCGACGGATGTGAATACGAAAGCTGTGCGTACCGGAGTGACTGACGCGAGCGGGCATTATCTGCTTTCGCAGATCAATCCGGGCACGTATCAGGTTTCCGTTGCCTCCTCTGGATTTGGAGCTGCAGCTTCGGAACCAACGGCGGTTGCAGTCGGGCGCACTGTCGCCTTGAATTTCACCCTCTCGGTAGGCGCTGCTTCACAGACGGTGGAAGTTGTGGCCCAACAGGGGCTTCTCAGTCTCGACAATCCAAACACAACCACTACGCTCGAAGCGAAGACGATCAAGAGCCTCCCGAATCCGGGGCAGGATCTGACGTTTGTGGCCCAGTTTGCGCAGGGCGCCTTGATGAACACCGCCGGTTCCTCGAACGATGCAAAGGCTGCGGGAGGCTACGGCAATGTCGAGTTCAACGGCCTTCCGGCGACCTCGAATGGGTACATCCTTGACGGCTACGACACGAATGATCCCTGGCTTGGACTGAATATCGGGCTCTCGACCAACCTAGTCATCGGGCTCGACGCCGTGCAGGAAGCCACGGTCAACACCAATTCGTATGCCGTCGATCAGGGTCGCTACGGTGCCGCACAGGTCAACTATTTTACGAAGTCGGGGGCCAACCGCTTTCATGGAGACGTGTATGAGGTCTGGAACGGCTCGCTGCTGAACGCCCAGGATTACTTCCTGCACGCGAACGATTCGCCCGGCGACACAGCTAAGAAGCCGCGCTCAACTGTCAATGAGTTCGGCGTTAGCGTCGGAGGTCCAATCCTGCCAGAGAAGCTTTTTTTCTTCGCTCACTATGAGGGCATTCGCATCGCGCTGCCACTGGTTTCACAGGTGACTGCACCCTCACCGGTCTACCAACAATACGTTCTGCAGCAGTTAACGACGGGAGGAGTCGACCCAACAACTGGAGTCATGCTTTCCGCGCAGCCTGCGGAGGTGCCTCTCTATCGCTCAATGTTCTCGTTGTACAACAACATAGGTGGAACGCCGGTGCCTGTGAGCACCTGTCCTTTCGATGCGAATGGATCGCTTCTTCCTGCTCCTGGAAATGGCGGTCTTCTGAACGGAAATGGATGTGCGAATCAACACCAGGCCTCGTTGAACAATAAGGACAATGAAGACCTGATCGTGCTCAAGATCGATCACACCATCAACGATAAGAACAGCATCTGGTACAGGTTTCAGCAAGATACAGGGCTTCAAGCCGCCTATACGGACCCGATTAATCCCATTTTCAACGCCTTTTCGCCACAGCCTCAGCGCACCCTTGTCATCGGGTATACGCATCTGTTCGCGCCGACCCTCGTCAATCAGTTCAATCCCGGAGCGAGCTGGTACGCGAGCATCTTCGAGCCAAACAACTTCGCTGCCGTGCAGCAACAGTTCCCGATCGTCCTCCAGGCAGGCAGTTCGAACTTGCCTTTTACCACGATTGGAGGCAACAATCAGACCTACCCGCAAGGGCGGAAGGTAACGCAGTGGCAGATCAACGACAACCTGATCTGGACGTTGAACCGCCACACCCTCAAGTTCGGAGTCAACACGCGTCGGGTCGATGTGAGCAATTACGACCTGGGGCAGGGAACTGTGCCGCTCGTGACGGTCAACGATCTCGCTCAGTTCACCTATGGAGCCGCGTACACCGCGACCCAGAGCTTTCCGGTGCGGACGCGGGAACGGGTCGCGAATGGCAACTTCGAGTTCTATGCGATGGACAGCTACAAGCCTTCCCCGAAGCTGACTCTCACCGCAGGCATGCGCGTGACCTGGAACACGAACGTGGTCAATGACAAAGGTCTCTTCGCGCGCCCGGCTGGTTCATTCCTCGACATGCAGCACAGCAATGCTCAGCCACTGAATCAAGCGATTCTGAGCAACGTCCGAACGCTCTTCCCCGGAACACCCTTGTTCATTTATCAACCTCGCGTCTCGGCCGCCTACGAGCTGCCGCACCACACTGCCATCCATGCCGGTTTTGGCTTGTTCAGCGACATCATACCGGCACAGATCGCAGATCTCGCTTCGACGAATGCGCCCTACGCGCCTACCTTCGTCGGGGGCCTGGGCGGACAGGTTGGAGGAACAGCCATCTTTCCGGGCGTTCCGGGGAGCGCCGTTGATGCGCTGGCCTCTGCAAACATCGCACTGCAAAAGAGCTTTAGTGGTGGTGCTGCGCCCTGCACCGGCATCACTCCCGGAGATCCAGTTTGCCCGCTTGCTGTAGGTTTGAATACCTTTCCTAGCGGCACGCTGAAGACGCCGCTTTACTACCAGTACAGCGCCGGTGTCGAGCGGCAAGTAGGCGGCAAAGGTGCGCTGAGGGTCGATTTCGTCGGCACACGCGGTCTGCATGAGCCGTATCAGGTACAGCTCAATGGGTACCAGAACGTCTGCGAAGGCTGCTTCGCCCCCTATCGATACAGCCGCCCACTCGATCAACGCTTCGGCAGTGTCAATGAGTTCCGGACGGATGCAAACAGCAGCTACGCTGGTCTTCAAACGAGCTACACGCAACAGGTCGCAGGCCTCACGCTGCGTGGCAACTACACACTAAGTCACTGTCTCGATGAGGTCTCGAATGGCGGTCTTCTGTCGTTCTCCAGCCAAGGCATCCTGTCCCCTTTGCCGGGTGAACTGAGCCGAAGCTATGGAAGCTGCGACTATGATGTGCGGCACAACGTCTCGGCCTTCGGCCTCTATCAGGTTCCGTTCCATTCCAGCCATCGTCTTCTGCAACAAGTTCTAGGCGGGTGGGCGTTCTCAGAGACAGCCTTCTTCCATACCGGTCTGCCGTTCACGATTTTGAGCCAGCCATACACCGCAAAGGGTAACGGCGTCTTCCAATCGAGCGGTCCACAATTCGCTCGACGCGTTCCCGGCGTGCCAATGTACCGCAAAACTGCGGTTAACGGCGTCACCGTCGCAGGCACGCGGCAGTGGATCAACCCCGATGCTTTCGTGTCTGTGGTGGACCCCACAACGGGTAGGTGCACCGGTGGAGACTCCGTAGCCAACTGTCAGTTCGGTGACTCTGGAAGAAACACAGTGCGAGGACCGCATTTCATCGATACGGACATTTACATCACGAAGAATTTCAGAATCCGTGAGAGCCTTACGTTCCGCTTCGATACCCAGATGTTCAACGCTTTCAATCACGCTAATTTCGCTCTCCCCAACAACATAGAGGCGGGCGTTCCCGGCGTTCTTGTTCCTGCACGCTTTGGAACTCTCCAAAGCACCATTTCGCCGCCGACAGGTTTACTGGGGGTTGGCATCGGCGGGGATAGCGCACCTCGAATGATCGCGTTTCAAGGAAGAATAGAGTTCTAAACAAGCGACCATTTCGGAACTCGCCGAAAGGGCTATTTCGTCGGTTCAACGTGCGTTCTGCTACCCGCGCGGGCGTTTGTTTGGAGGCGGCCGCGAATCATTGCACAACGGCAAGCGGCTTTGCCACCCCATCATTTAGAGAAGCTGACCACTTCGGAGAACAACCTGGGTTCCCGAGGTGGGAAGTTCGGAGGAGCGGGACCGCTAGTTCCGCGCCGCACCTTGCGTGGCCTTTACTCGCGTATTAGGGCGGAGTTCATCTGTTGCCCGAACGACAATCAAGTCACCAGCGTGGAGATCCCCACCAAACACCTCGACAAGATCATCCTTCGAGAGCCCAGCCTGCACATTGACCCATTCCGTCGTGTTATTCCGGACGCGGATCACGAAAGAATGCTCAAGATCGGATGCGATGGCTGTCCTGGGCACAACCAGGCTCACGCCAGCGCGGTGAACCGGCCATTGAACCTGCGCGTACGTTCCTGGAATTAGAACACCATCCCGGTTCTGGACATCAAGTTCAACGGGCATTGTGCGCGTCTGCTGATCAACAGCATCGGCAATCCGCGCGATGACGCCAGAGAACTTGCGATTCGGATAAGCGGGAACACTAAATTCTACAATTTGCCCTTTGCCGATGCTACTTAAGTACGCCTGAGGCACCGGTACAATCAGCCGAAGGTGATCAACCATGGCAAGTCGGAGCAACGGAATCGTAGAGGCTGAATCGATGGCGGGACCAACCAGCGCTCCAGGATGGACGTTCCGCTCCGTGATCACACCGCTAAACGGAGCTGTGATCTGGAGGTACCGCTGTATTGCGGTTGTGGATCCGAGTTCCTGACGGGCTGCCCCGGCTGCATCTTCTGCTGCTTTCACATTCGCGCGATCCGCTTCGACGATCTTTTGAGCGATCACCAGATCGTTACCGGCTACGACGCCCGGGGTTTTAGCCGCGTCCTGCAGATGATTGCTGGTCGCTTCATCGGAGGCTAATTTTGCTTGTGTGGCGGCGACCTGCGATTGAGCGCCTTGCACCTGGGCCTGGCTTTGTGAGCGCCGCGCGTCCAACTCGGGCGCGGTGAGGCGGGCGAGGATTTGGCCCTTCTTGACCCGAGAGCCGCGATCTACACTAATTGATTGCAAAAACCCGGTTTCGCGGGGATAGATCGCGACGGCTTCAAAAGGAGTCAACTCAGCAGGTAGGGTAAGGGAGGCTTGGAGCTGCCGATCGGCAACAGCAATGACGGTCACCTGTTGCGGCTGTTTTGGCACCGCATGGACTGGGTCAACCTTTCTGCTGCATCCACAAAGGACATTGGCAGAGAAGATCAGGAGACTGAGACGGAGCGCGGGTGTGTGCAAGGTGATTCGGGGCAAACTCATGCTACCTCCGGAGTAGGGCTGGCGTAGCGGCTCTCAGGATCTTCTGGATCAAGCGAGACTGAAGCCTGACGAGCGTTCTGTTGGGCAAGAGTGAACACCAGCGGAATAATGAGGAGGGTCGTGACCGTCGCGGCAAGCAGGCCGCCGATCACTGCACGTCCCAGCGGTGCCGTCGCTTCCGCTCCCGAGCCGAGTGCAAGCGCCATCGGGAGCATGCCCGCAGTCATTGCGATACTGGTCATCAGGACGGGGCGCATCCGTGTCTTTGCTGCTTCCATCGCGGCATCGAGCGCTGGCATGCCTTCACGCCGGTACTGCTCCGCGAAGGTCACAAGCAGAATTGCGTTCGCCACGGCGACTCCGAGGGCCATGATCGCGCCCATAAACGACTGAATGTTGAGGGAACTGCCTGTAAGCCAGAGCATTAGGGCTACACCGGCCAACACCGCCGGAGCCGTCGAAAGCACAACCAAAGCAAGTTTGATCGATTGGAAGTTGGCAGTGAGCAGGAGCAGGATTGCCACCAGAGCGATGCCGAAGCCGATACCCAGATTGGTAAGCGTCTGACGCATGGGGGCGATCTGGCCACGGACCTCCACCGTCAAGCCGCGTGGAACGGGTGCGATGCTGGCGAGAGCCTGATCGAGAGAGTGGGCCACACGGCCGAGATCGGTGCCTGCAAGATTCGCCGAAAGCAGGATCACTCGACGGCCATTGATGCGGTCGTACTCCCCCACAACTTTGCCATTCTCCACTTTCGCGAGATCGCCGACTAGCGGATGTCCGCCAGCTCCGGCCGGAATGTCAGCGATGTCCTGGGCGGAACGGATTTGAGCCTGAGGAACTTCTACTTGTACCTGGTATCCAACGCCTGTTTTCGGGTCGGCCCAGTAGTTGGGAGTCACGAAGCGACTGGAAGAAGTTGCGGTCAGCACAGCATCCCCCGCCTTTTGGACGGTGATGCCCATCTGTCCCGCCAGAATGCGATTGAACTCGACGTTGATGCTTGGATATTCGAGCGGCTCTTCATAGCGGAGATCGCGCATGGCGCTAATTGAAGACATCGCATCGTGAACCTTCGCTGCGTAAGCACGCACCTGGGTGAGGTCGGCTCCTTCAACAGCGACTTCGACCGGGGTGGGGGCACCAAGGTTCATGATTTGCGAGACGATATCTCCTGCTTCGAAGGAGAAGGTACTGCCGGGAAACTTATCGCCTAGAACCTTGCGTAAATGCTCTTCAAACTCAGGACCTTTGATCTTTGCGCCTGGCCGCAGAGCGATGCGGAACACCGCTTCCTGGGGGCCGCTGGTCCACAAGTAAACCGTATTGATGGGATAGCTGGAGGCTTGCAGACCGACATATCCAAGCGTGCTCTCGACGTTGCCCTCCCCCGCCTCTTGCTGAATCGTGCGAAGGACCTGACGCATGAGTTCCTCGGTAACGGGAACTCTCGTCCCTATCGGAGCGTTGAAGCGCAACTGAAGCTGGTTCGAATCGGATCGAGGAAAGAGCTCCCGGCCTAGATGCAGGCCCACGACACCGGCAACGGTGCAGGCGATGAGGATATAGGCAGCAAAGACAAAACCACGCTTCGGGAGCAGTTGTGAAAGAGCCCACTCAAGCCGATCTCTGATTCGGGAGAGAAAGCCTTGTTTCTGATTCGGTTTGTCCTGATGTTTCCATGTCTCAGGAAGAAACCAGTTGGACAACACGGGCACGAGACTGCCGGACAAGATATAGGACGCTGCCATAGCAAAGCCAACCGCCAGGGAGAGCGGAACGAAGAGAGCCTTGGTAACGCCCATCATGAAGAAAGACGGCACGAACACGGCCAGAATCGAGAGCAGCGCAAGCAGGCGAGGCGTTAGGACCTCCCGGCTAGCCTGGAGTACGGCTATGGGTCGTTTTTCACCTCGCTCCAGATGAGCGTGAATATTCTCAATCACGACGGTCCCCTCATCGACGAGAACGCCAATCGCAAGGGCGAGACCTCCGAGTGTCATGATGTTTATCGTCTGGCCGCTGGTCCACAGCAGAACGATCGCTGCGATGATCGCAAAGGGGATCGTGAGGACAACGATGCCTGCGCTGCGCCAATCTCCAAGGAAAAGGAGAACCATCAAACCGGTGAGGAGCGCACCGAGCAGCCCTTCTCGGCCTATGGTCCAAAGAGAATCTTTGACGTATACCGATTGATCAAAGCGGTAGTCCACCTGGATATCGGGTGGGACGAGAGTGCGAAAGCGGTCGAGGTTCTGCTTGACCTCGTTGACGACCGTAACGGTGGAAGCGTCTGGCCGCTTGGTCACGGGTATATAGACCGCGCGCTTGCCATCGATCTCGGCATAACCGGCAAGGATGTCAGTCGAATCTTCCACCTTTGCGACATCCCGCAAGTACACGGCTGGCCCGGTGCCCACATGCACGGGCAGGTCTGCGAGATCCTGGATGTTCTTGACGACTGAGTTGCTTGGAACGATCGGCTGGAGAGTTCCCTCCTGCACGTTTCCCGCTGGGATAATGATGTTGCCCGCGCTAATCGCCTGAACTACCTGTTCCGGGGACATGCCGTAGGAGCGCAGCTTCGTCGCATCGACGCTGACCACCACCGCTCGCTGATTACCTCCGAAGGGTGGAGGGGACGAGACTCCCGGCAGGGTAGCGAACTGTGGGCGAATTCGATTAAGCGCGAGGTCCTGGATCTCGCCGAGCGTTCGGCTCGGTGAAGTGAAGGTTAGATACCCAACGGGCACCGTGCCGGCGTCGTACCGGACGATGAAGGGCGGCACCGTTCCATAAGGTTGGAATGCGTGCGCCCGGTTCGCGTACGCAATGACCTGAGCCAAGGCTTCGCTCATGTCCGTACCCGGATGGAAGGTCAGCTTGAGCAGGGCCGCCCCTTGCACCGACTTCGATTCCACGGTCTCGATGCCGTTCACATAAAGGAAGTGATACTCGTAGTAATAGGTGATGAACCCTTCCATCTGAGCGGGGCTCATCCCGCCGTAAGGTTGGGCGACGTAGATCACCGGAAGGTTGAGATTCGGGAAGATATCGACTCGCATCCGCATGATGGCGAGAATGGAACACAGGGCGACAGCAACGACACCGACGATCACAGTCCATGGACGACGGAGGGCAAGACGGATCAACCACATGGATCAGTGACCTCCGGCGGTGGGGTTGGGCAATTGGTTCAGAAAAGGAGCGATATCTCCTTGTGCAACGGAGACGCCAAGGAGTGCTTGCCACACCCCAAGATGTGCAAGGGCATCTTGAGCCTCCGCCTGTTGGAGAAGTGCCTGGGCCTGCGTCGCTTCCACGATGTTGGCAAGCCCTGCTTCGTATCTCGCTCGGGCCTGGGACTCTCCAGTCTTTGCGGCATTCAATTGTATGGGCGTATTTCGCGCAATCTGCATCGCCCCATCCAACTGGGCGCGGGCCTGTTCTTCCTGTGCGTTCAGTGTCACGACGGTGTTCTGAAGGTTAAGCTGCTGAGCTCGCTCATTCGCGGCAGCAATCTTCTTCTCTTCACGAATAGAGAAATAGTCGAGAGGCGCAAAGGTCGCCTGAACGCCTACAGCCCAGTTCTCACGGTTCGGTCCTAATCCGGTTGCGCCACCGGCTAGCGTCCCATCCGGCTGAACGCCACTGCCTCGTCCTGCGATCACTCCCTCAACGGTGAACCGTGGGGCATAGGCTCTCGACCAAACACGCTCCTGCGCTTTTGTCTGTTCCAACAAGTTCCTTTGCTCAAGCACGAGAGGATGAGGCAGAGTCGCCGATGCCGGGTTACTTAAGGGGGGCGCCGCCAGTAGCGAGTCTGTATCAATCACCACCTGCCCCGAAGGCAGCCCTAAAAGTTCTCCAAGGCCCGTCGTATCGACCTTCTCCGTTGTTTTAGCCTGGATGAGTCGGGTGCGTGACGCTGCGACTTCAGCATCCGCCTCGGACGCATCGGCACCAGGACGCAGCTGATTCTCGACGAGAACCTGGATCACCTTGGCAAAGCTCATACGGCGGTCGAGGTCAGCTTGCGCACTCTTGACCTGTTCGTGAGCTGACGCGATAGCTAGATAAGCACTCGCTGCGGCGTTGGCAACATCGAGTTTGGTCAACGTCAAACTATTTGTTGCTGCCCGACCACCTGCCTCTGCCGCTGCAACTTCTGCCCTACGATAGCCAAACCGCGTAGGTTCCCAGTTCACAAAGAACCCTCCGGCACTTTCCCAAACCGATCTTCCGGATGTGTTTGCTAGGACTGTCCCGGTGATGGGAGGGATAACGCCTTGAGGCAGAAGCAGGCCGGGGATGTTGTTGTAGGTGCTCCGGTTCGTCTGGTAAAGAAAGGTGGCTTGCGGAAGAAATTGTGTACGCGTCAGCGCGATTTGCGCACGGGCCGCCAGAACACGCTCCAGAGCAATCCGCACCGTCGCATAGTTCGTGACGGCACGATCGACCGCGGCCTGCAAAGGAAGTAAGTCGTCGTTCGCGGCTTGGACAGTCCCTCCAGACGGTTGGGCCACCGATTGAACCATCTGAGCATGCCCAAATACGGATAGAGTGAGCAAACATCCGAAAAGTCTGAACGTGCACATGCGGTGGCTCATGGCTGCTTCGGCTTCACTGAGTTGGTCTGATTGAGAGCTGCACGGAGGCCATGAGCGAGCTTGGGTGCATCGTCGTTGGCCCAGAAGTGCATGAAGTAGAGGTGCGGCTCGTCCATCAACATGTGATTGTGCATGGCTTCGACCTCGATCCCGTTCTCACGCAAGGCACGGATGACTGGATTTACTTCGGTCGCAAGCAGAACGAAATCTCCGGAGATAGCCGCCTTGCCGCCGCCCGTTGGCTGGAAGTTGATGGCAGTCGCGACTCCCATGGAAGGGGGAACCACCATGCCGCTATCCTTGATCGTCTCTACGCGTGGAATGCCGAACTGCAAGATGCCTCCGTTGACCTTGCCTGCATAGCCGATAGCCGCTTCAATGGCCCTGGTGTCGAGGTCGATCGGCTGCGGAGCGACGGCCGGAGCGCCGGTTGTCGGTGTGGGTGCTTCGGCAACGTTGGTTGTCTTAGGCGACGATCCCGCCGGGGTCTTCGTAAGCGCAAGCGCCGCTGCTAAATTGGTGGCCAGCTTGACCGCATCTCCGTGTCCCGCAACGTGCATGTAGATGATGTGTGGCGTCTCTCCGAGGAGGTGATTGTGGATTGAGGTCTGCTCGATCCCTTCCTGCTGGAGTTTCAGCATCACCGGCTCGATCTCTTCCCCGGTCAGGACGAGGTCGCCCATCAGCATCGTCTCGCTTCCCATCTTCTTGAAAGCTGCCCAGGAACCGAGTGCCAGCCCCGGCGCAATGATCACTCCATCTTTCACGACTTCGAGGTCTTTGCGCGGCATAGCGAATTTGTAAACGTCTCCGGGCTGCATCTGCCCGGCACGGCCGAGAGCCGCTTCAACCGGCTGCCACTCCTTGCTGGCTTGGGGCTGCTGCTGCGCGAATGTCGGTGCTGCAAAGGCTAAGAAGAGAACAGACGGAATCAAAGGGCGGATATTCATAGTGAGCGCTCCTGTTTATCTAATGGATTGGTAAAGCCCCTCGATGAGGTCCATGCCTCTGCGGAGCAACTCTTCGTCGGTTATCTTTTGCTTCGCCCAGCCCTGAAGGATCTGGTTCATGGTGCGGCCTTCAGTACGGCCGAATTTGTCATCCTCAAGATCCGCGTCATGGATGGTCTGAGCGATCAGTTGGACTTTTGAGTCGGACACGCTAAAAGCTATGCAGAGCGTCTCGAAGGTGCACTGGTCTCCTTCATGTCCAAAGCCAACACCTTGGAACATGTCGAAGGGAACTGCGGAGGGAAGAGCTGCTGGATCCCGCCCGAAACAGAAGGTAGCCTTTGGATCAACAAAGCAGGTGATGAGCCACGCGGAGGAGACACGGTCGATGCCGGGTCTCGGTCGCGTGAGCCAGGTCCGACCCTGGTATTCCGCTTTTGAGACTCGTCCCGTTTTTGCCTTTGCCGTCCCATCGAGCGGTGTCTCGGCCCGCTGCAGAACGGTCTCTGCTTGTCTTCGAAGGGGGCTCTCGAAGAAGTCGATAGCAACGATATCTTCGTACCGCCGCTTAAGACGGGAGAGTTGGGTTGACGTTCCTTTCGCCGAGGGCTTGAGCCTGCCAGCCTCTTCGATCAGGTTTGCATAATCTCCGGCCCGCGCCTGGCGAAACTGCTCCTGAAGCACTCGTGGCGGAAGATCGTCAATGCTCTGGATCTCAAGGATCGATGCCTCTCCCTCAAAGTCGCGGATTGCC
>JAABUQ010004258.1_pt1 | contig 24652 bp, 25 predicted proteins | sample 5560001 | NCBI WGS metagenome assembly JAABUQ01 (sample SAMN10711888, study PRJNA513371) | rock metagenome | isolation source: Antarctica rocks | place: Antarctica: Victoria Land, Finger Mt nord | collected 2015-12-18
CGCATGGCCCAGCACAGCCACGATCCCGTCCAGATAGGCCGCAAACCGCGCCTCGCCTGCTTGCATCTGTCTTGCATCATCTCTCGTCATCCTTCACATATAAAAACAATAACGTGACATAGTAAGATTAGCCGGCGGTTCGGGGGCCTTGAACCCGGTTCCGCTCCTTAAAATGCTGACGAAGCGGATCGTCTCGCGCCTTCCAAGAAAGGACACGCTTCCAGGCCGGGAGCCGGCCACACCACCGCCACCAGTGGCCGTTTCGGCATTTCCCTTGCTGGCATCTTATGAACTACTGTGGACGACAAGCAATTTGGAGGAGCGTGACCTCCAAATCCCCAAAGGGAGCAACACGAACGCGACTGGCTCCATCAACCTCGACAAAGGCGACATGGAGGACGGTTTCGAGTTCAAAAGCTATTTCCGTGACGAGGCTTTCAAGCACTTGGTCTGGAAGCCGCCCAACACGCGGAGGATCGAGACGGCACAAGCCCACTTCCGCCTGATTGTCGAAGGGATCGACTGCGGCGACTTCGCCCTGACAGTCAGGCACGACATGAAGACGGGCACCGGAAGCGAGAAGCAGGACAACGCCATGACCCGGCTCAGTTGGGGTCCGGCGAAACCATTTGTCGCGAAAAATGCGCTGGTCGGCCGCACCATGCGCCTTTCCCGGGCGGTGGAAGACCCCACTAGGTTTCTGATCGAAATCGACTAGAGCATGGCCGCATCAGGTGGACTCACCTGATCGGTAAACACGCTCGCAAAAACAAAGGCTAGAGCGGGGCCGGTGCATCTACCTGCACCGGCCCCGCTCTAGGCCGCGTCGGTCTCCTCACTCGCGACGCGTTGGCGTCGGTTCCTGAGCCGAACCCACGCATTGGCAAGCGTGCCGCACTCGGTTGCCGACAGGCCGGCGGCTTGCAAAACCCGGCTCCCATAACCCGTGACGACTTCCTCCATCGGAGAGGTGCGGACGGCGCGATCCAGCGCCAATATATCGACCACACCGCCGGGCGGCACGGGGACGAGCAACCGCTCGATTTCGGACGGAACCAGCTCAAGGACGCCGCCGCCGTAGGTGCGGCCCTCCAGTTCCGCGCTCAGGGCGGTCAGCGGGTTTACAAAAGCGCCGACAAGCGTCTCGGCTGGCGTGCCCAGGGACCGAATCCTGTAGGCGGTGTCGGTTGTATATGCCTCGGCCTTGTTTCGGATGAGCCGCGGCGCGCCGTGGGACCGCTTAAGCATCCCGATCTCGCTCGAATAAACGGAGGGGACGGCATACCAGGGGTGCCGGACCCGGCATTTATAGCGGGTGTGGAGTTCCTGTTGTTCGCCGGTCCGAACGTAGGCTGCGACGTTCGGGTCGCGCCCGGCAGCCTCGTCCGGAAACCAGAGGAAGTTAGCGGGCAGGCCCGCCTTGCCGTTTGCCCGGTGTTGCTTGTCGTCATAGATGACGCCTGGACAATGCTCGCTGCGCCCAAACATAGGGTATGCCCACCGTTGCAGGCCGAAACGCTCTACCGTCTCGTCGCTGACCAGAAAGAATTTGTTGGCGCCGGTGACGATCCCGACGTCTACATCCGCTACATCCTTGAAGCGGTGGACGGACGAAAGCGCCTCGGCCTTGTCGAGGAGATGCCGCACGGCAACGTCTAGAAAGGCTCGCGTCCACTTGCCCTCGACCGTCCGCCCGTTGATGGGGACTGGCCGCGCGAAGACGTCGGCGGGATTTTCGTTCAGGAAGCCCCGGCCGCGCACCGGCAACAGGCCGAGACCTTCCGAAAGGTCGCTCGGCGCCGACTTCTTCTCCGCCATGAGGATCACCGCGCCCTGCAAGGTGTCTTCAAACCAGATTTCCTCGGGATCTATGACGACCAGCCGGCGGCAGGTCTCGCCCAGGAACGTCCGCAGGGATTGAGCGTGCAGAACGTGGATGATCTCTGCTGGGATGACCATTGCCAAACGTCCGCCGGGCCGCAGCAAAGCCATTGAAGCCAGGACGAAGGGAACCCAAGCGTTCGTGTGCTTGGTGAAACGGCAGCCAAGCTTGGCGAAAATCCTTTCGGCCAAGCCCCGGAACGTCGGGGGAAGGTATTGGTAGCGGACGAACGGGGGATTGCCGACGACGCCGTCGAACCGCTGGCCGCCCGCCGGCAGCTCGGCAAGCGCCCAGCCCAGGAAATCGCGGTTGAGCACGTCTGCCTTGATGGCCAAGCTCCGGGCGCGTTCGGCCGCCTTCGCGGCCTCGACCGCGTCCAGTTCAAGTGCTGTGACCCGCGACGCCCCTCCTCCAGCCGCGTCGAGCGCCCGGATGAACTCCCCGTCGCCTGCGCTCGGTTCCAGAATCGTTTTGGGCTGCCTCTGCGCGACCCAGCGCGCCAAGAAAAGAGCGAGATCAGGAGGCGTGTAGTAGCCGCCGCGCAGCTTCTCCGCCGTCTCGTTCCGCATGAAGTTCATGGCTCTTGCTCATCCTTCGATGCGGGGCGTCTTTTAGGCAAAAGCCGGGGCTGATCGAACAACTCTACATGCTCTTCGGAGACATGCACCAGTCAAGCGGCAGCCGCCCTTACTCCTCCGCGTAGGGGTTCTTCGTCCCGCGCAGCAGCAGGCGGATCGGCACGCCGGGCAGGTCAAACTTCTCGCGCAGGCTGTTCACCATGTAGCGCTGGTAATCCTCCGGCATCTGCTCCGCCCTTGTGCCGAAGGCGATGAAGGTCGGCGGGCGGGCCTTCGCCTGGGTGATGTAGCGCAGCTTGAGCCGCCGCCCGTCCACCAGCGGCGGCGCGTGGCGTTCCACCGCCTCCTCGAACCAGCGGTTCAGCGCGCCCGTCGCCACCCGGCTGTTCCAGGTGTCGTGCACCGCCCGCACCGCCGGCAGCAGCCGGTTCACCCCGGCGCCGGTCAGCGCGGACACGTTCACCACGGGGATGCCCTTCATCTGCGCCATGCTGGTTTCCAGCCGGTCGCTGATCGCTTTGCGCGTGGCGGTGCGGTCGGCCACCGCGTCCCACTTGTTGAGCACCAGCACGCAGGCCCGGCCTTCCCGCTCGATCAGCCGGGCGATCTGCAGGTCCTGCTCATGCAGGCCCAGGACGGCGTCGACGCAGAGCACGACCACCTCCGCCATCTTCAGCGCCTCGATGCTGGCGCTGACCGACATCTTTTCCAACGGCAGGTCCACCCGCGCCTTGCGCCGCAGCCCGGCGGTGTCGACCAGCTCGATGGGGCCGTGCGCGTCGCTGAGCGGCACGGCCACCGCGTCGCGCGTCAGGCCGGGTTCCGGCCCGGTGATCATCCGCTCCTCGCCCAGTAGGCGGTTCAGCAGGGTGGACTTGCCGGCGTTGGGCCGGCCGACGATGGCGAGCTTCAACGGCCGCACATCGTCGTCCTCCGTTTCGTGGGGCGCCGGCAGCCGGTCGGCGATCTCCGTCATCAAGGAGGACAGGCCCTCCCCATGCTCAGCCGACATCGCCAGCGGCTCGCCGAGGCCCAGGCTGTAGGCGTCCAGCGCCGCCGCGGCGCCGGCCCGGCCCTCCGCCTTGTTGGCGACCAGCAGCACCGGGCGGTTCTGGCGGCGCAGCCAGGCGGCGAAGTGGCTGTCCGCCGGGGTGATGCCGGCGCGGGCGTCCACCACGAACACGATCAGGTCGGCCAGGGCCACCGCCGCCTCCGACGACGCGCGCATCCGGCCCGGCAGCGTGTCCGGCGCCGACTCCTCCAGCCCGGCGGTGTCGATCAGGCGCACGCGCTTGCCGCGCAACAGAGCCTCTGCCTCCTTGCGGTCCCGCGTAACGCCGGGCGTGTCCGACACGATGGCGGAGCGGCGCCCGGCCAGCTTGTTGAACAACGTGCTCTTGCCGACGTTGGGCCGCCCGGCGATGACGACCGTGGGGAGTGCGGTCATCGGAACGCCTGCAGGGTGCCGTCGTCGGTCACGATGAACAGCGTGCCCGCCGCGGCGATGGGGGCGACGGCGGCCGGCCCGCGCAACTCCTGCCGCCCCAGGATGCGGCCGTCCGCGGGATCGACGGAAAGCGCCGTCTCGTTGCTGCCGGCCAGCACCAGGCGCCCGCCCGCCAGCACCGGGCCGGTCCAGAACAGCCGGTCGCGGCGTTTCTCCGGGTTGTCGTAGCGCGGCAGGTCGACGACCCAGCGCACCCGCCCGTCCTCCCGGCCGATGGCCGCGAGCGACTGGTCGAGGGTCTGCACGAACAGCCAATCGCCGGCGAGCCACGGCGTCTCGCTGCCGCCCACCTCGCGCTCCCATAGCCGCCGTCCGGAGCGCAGGTCGAGCGACACCAGCAACCCGCCCACGCCCACCGCATACACCCGGCCCCCGTCCACCACCGGCAGCCCGCTGATCGCGGACAGGTCCACGAGGCTGTTGCGCCCGCGCGAGGAGGCCAGGCTGTCGCTCCAGGCCAGGACGCCGCTGTCGGCCCGCACCGCCGCGAGGTCGCCCGACCCGAACCCCGTCACCACCAGCCCTTCGCTGGCCGCCGGCGCCGCCTCGCCGAGCACGGTGGTGGCGCTGGCCGCCGCCTGGTAGGCCCAAAGCCGTTCGCCCGCCGCGGCGTCGAGGGCGAGCAGCTTGTCGTCGATCGTCGTCACGTACAGCCGCCCGTCCGCCACCGTGGGCGCGGAGCGCGCGGGCGAGCCGAGCGGCTTGCGCCAGCGGATGGCCCCGGCGCCGGCGTCGAGCGCCAGCACGTCCGCCCGGCCGGTGGTGACATAAACGACGCCGTCCACCGTCGCGATCCCGCCGCCCACGTTGGTGCTGCGGTCCTTGTCGTCCTGCGTCTCGGTCCGCCAGATGCGGCGTCCGGTCGCGAGGTCGAACGCCGATACCACGGCGTCGCTGTCCATAGCGAACACCCGGTCGCCGGCGACGAGCGGCTGCGCGGTGATCTTGGCGCGGTAGCCCCCGCCCTCCCCGATGCTGGCCCGCCAGTTCGGCGCCATGCCCTCGACCTGGACGTGGCCCACGGCGTGGGTGACGGTTCCGCCCGCCTGCGGCCAGTCCGGCATCGTGGCCGGCGGCGGCACGGTCACGGGCCGCTGATTGGCCGGGTCGGCTTCCAGGCCGCGACGCGACGCGCCCACCTCCTCGCGCTTGCCGGGAAGCGGCTCCTTGGTATCGCTGAAAATGTTGTCGAGGGTGCTGCACGCCGCCGCGGCGAGCGGCAGCAGCAGCACGGCGCGGCGCTTCATCCCCGCGGCGCCGGCGGGGCAGCGGGGTCCGGGTCAGCAGCCGGAGCGGCGGGCGCCGACTCGTTCAGCCGGACCAGCAGGCCGTTCGCCCGACCGCGCACGCCATCCGGCGCCGTCACGTCGGCGGCGAGCTGGCGCAGCGTCTCCCGCGCCGCGTCGGTGCGCCCGGTGCGCAGCGCGAGCATCGCCTGGTTCTCCAGGGCCAACGGGCGCCACGGGTTGCCGGGGGCCACGAGCGGCTGCAGCCGGCCTTCCACCGCGGCCGGGTCGCCGGCGTCCACCTGGTGCTGCACCCACAACAGGTCCGCCAGGCCGCGCAGCAGCGGGTCCGCCGCGGTGTCGGCCGACAGCTTGTCCCACATCGCCAGCGCGCCGGGCAGGTCGCCGTTGCTGTCATGAAGCGCTGCGCTGCGGAGTTGGGCCACGCTGCGGTAGCCCTCAGGCGCCGTGGCCGCCAGGCGGTCGAACTCCGCCATCGCGGCGGTGCGGCTCGGCGTGGCCTGCCCCTCGGCCACCGCGGGGCCGGCCGCCTGCCGCATGGCACCCAGGTAGGCGGACGCGACCTCATTCGTTTGCCGCGCCGCGTGCCAGCGCCAGGCCTGCCACGCGCCGACGCCCGCCACGAGCGCCACGGCCAGCAACGCCGCCAGCCAGCCATAGCGGAGCGCGAACCGCCTGGCCCGTTCGGCCCGCAGGTCGTCGTTCACCTCGTCGAAGATGTCAGCCACGCCCGGCCCCTTGTGATTCCTGCGCTTCGTGCGCGCATAGCACCTTGCGGGCGGACCATAGCGACGGCGGCACGGCCTAGCAAACCGGGCGTAACCTTTTGTTCATTCCACCGTGGTGAGATGGCCCCATGCGCGCCATCACCCTCGCCCTGCTGTTCCTCGTCCCCGGCTGCGCCCATTGGGTCGAGCCGACCGGCGCGTTAGCGGCGGCCGATGTCGCCTCGGTCGTCGTGTTCGGGCGCGGCATCGCCGACATCGGCGTTTCCGCCATCAGCGGGCGGGATTGCTCGATCGTCCGGCTGGACCGCGGGCTGACCTATTGCGCGCCGATTGACCCGCCGCCCGATCCCGGCCCGTTCTGCACCCGCAGCCTGGGCACCGTGGATTGCTGGATCAACCCGCAAGCCCTGCCCATGCCGCAGCAGCCTGTGGCGGACGGCCCGGCGCCCACGCTGGCGCAGGAGCAATATCGACACGCCCGCTGGCCAAAATCGCTCACCGTCGGGTTTTAGCGGTCGCAAGGCTGTCCATCGTCCACCGCATGGATGTAAGCAGCCAAGGTGCGCAACGATCATCATTTGTTGACGTTGAGGCGCTGCATTTCTGTTGGAGCAGGCCATGATTCTTACCCGTCGTTTATCTCTCGCCATAGTCGCCGCCGCAGCCTTGGCCGCCATGCCTGCCATGGCGCAGCGCCCGGACCCCGCTGTGTCCGGCCCGGTATCGGGCACCATCTTCCTGGCTGCGCAGGGCGCCGCGGCGGGGGTGGGCTACACCTGGGGCGACGGCGTCCTGCGCTACGGCGGCCGGAGCCACCACTTCTCAGTGAGCGGCGTCACCGTCGCCGACGTGGGCTACTCAAAGGTCACAGGGCGCGGCCGGGTGTATAACCTGAAGCGGCTGCAGGATTTCAGCGGCACCTACGTGGCGGCCACCGGCGAGGCGACGCTGGTGAACGGCATCGGCGGCCAGGTGCTGCGCAACGACAAGGGCGTGCAGATCCGGGTGGACCAGACGACCCGCGGCGCCCGCCTGCAAGGCTCGGCGGACGGCATCACCCTGACGCTCAAGTAACCTCTTCTAACCGCGAAACCGCACGAGCCGGCCGACGGGGCTGCCCAGCGCCTCGTCGTCTTGCATCACCACCTGGCCGCGCACCACGGTCGCCATGGGCCAGCCCCTAACCTTCATGCCGTTGAACGGCGTCCAGCCGCAGGGCGAGACGATCCAGCTATCCTCGATGACCCGCTCGCGCTTTAGATCGACCAAGGTGAAGTCCGCATCATAGCCGACCGCCAGCCGCCCCTTGCCGACCGCACCGTACACCCGGGCCGGGCCGGCGCACATCAGGTCCACCATCCGCGCCAGCGACAGCCGGCCCGCGGCCACGTGGTCCAGCATGACTGGCACCAGCGTCTGCACCCCGGTCAGCCCGGCCGGGCAGTCGGGCCAGGGCCGCCGCTTCGCCGCCAGGGCGTGCGGCGCGTGGTCGGAGCCAATCGTGTCCGCCGTGCCGTCCCGCACCGCCGCCCAGGCGGCCTCCCAATGGCGGCGCCCGCGGATCGGCGGGTTCATCACACCCAAGCCGCCAAGCTGCTCATACACCTCGGGCGCCACCTGCGTCAGATGGTTCACCAGCAGCTCCACCGTCGCCACGTCGCGGTAATCGCCGAGGTGTTCGAGTTCCTCCGCCGTCGAAACATGAAGGATGTGCGCCGCCCGCCCGGTCTTGCGCGCCAGCGCCATCAAGCGCCGGGTGCCGAGGAAGGCGCACTCCTCATCCCGCCACTCCATGTGGCAGGCGTAGGGGTCGCCCGACTTGAACATGCCGCGGCGGGCCTGCAATCGTGCCTCGTCCTCGCTGTGGTAGGACACCCGGCGCCTTCCGCTGCGCATCACCGCCTCCAGCGAGGCGTCGTCGTCCACCAGCAGGTCGCCGGTCGAGCTGCCGGCGAACACCTTCACGCCGCACACGCCGCGCCCAAGCTCCAACTCGGACAGCTCGGGGATGTTCGACTTCGCCGCCCCGACGTAAAGCCCCATGTCGCACCAGGCGTTCTGCTCCACGTACTCCTGCTTCCAGGCCAGCCGGTCCGCCCCGGTGATGGAGGGCAACGTGTTCGGCATGTCGAACACCGCCGCCAGGCCGCCCAGCACCGCGGCCTTTGTGCCGGTCGCAAGCGTCTCGATGGCCGGGTCGCCGGGGTCGCGCAAATGGACATGCGGGTCGATCAGCCCCGGCAGCACATGCAGCCCGGCGGCCTCCAGCACCCGGTCCGCCGTCGCGCCCGCCGCACCCAGCGCCGCAATGCGCCCGCCGCGCACGCCAACGTCGATGGCGTGCTCGCCCCAGGGCAGCACGCAGATGCCGCCGCGGATCAGCAGGTCGTAATGGGCGGGCATGACGGGACTCCTTGCAGGGCTGGGCTGGCGGGTCGAATGCGGTTGGCTCTGCTGCGTTGTCCAGCGTGCGCTCAAAGAACCCGTTAACCAGCCGACGATACTCGTTCTCGCCGGGACCACGCGGCGCATGATCCTGACCTTCGTGGTAACGGATTCCAGGTGCCGGCCCGTGCTGGCGCAATCGTGCCTGCGAGCATAGCGTCATGTCCACCATCCAAACCTGGGTTTAGAATCGCAACAGCCTAAGCAGGCTTGTATCTATGCACAAACCTCCCGAGGTTTGTCCCGGGGTGGCGAACTTTCAGAGCGGACCGGGCGGATGCGCCCGTGGCCGTAGCAGGGTCAGGCATGGACGTAACGTTCTCCCTCCGGCAGCTTTCCGTCGGCGACGCGGCCAGCTACCGCGGCCTTCGCTTGGACGGGCTGTGCAGGCATCCCGAGGCGTTCGGGGCGTCGTGGGCGGATGAAGCGGGCAAACCTCTGGACTGGTTTGCGGCGCGGCTGCAGGGCAACCGGGTCTTCGGCGGCTGGCTTGCAGATGGTTCCTTGGCGGGCGTCACAAGGCTGAGTGTGCCGGATGCCGCCAGGCTGCGGCACAAGAGCGTCCTGTGGGGCATGTACGTCCAGCCCGAGGCGCGTGGGATAGGGATGGCAGCGGCGCTCGTGCAGCGTGTGATCGAGCAGGCCGGCGGCGCCCTGGAGGAAATTCTGCTTACCTTCACAGCGTCCAATGTGGCCGCAGCCAAGCTTTACACCCGGTTCGGCTTCCAACAGTACGGTGTTGAGCCGCGAGCCTTCAAAATTGAGGAATGCTATCACGACATGGTGCTGATGAGGCTCCGTCTCTCCAGCTCTGGCTAAGCAGTAGCCACGTTCATTCCGCGTGCGACACCGCCGCGAAAGCCTTCAACCCACCTTCTCCAAGTAGGCCAAGGCTGTAAGACTGCCGCCAGCGCGTGTGAACGGCTCCATCTTTACGCAACAGGTCCCACGTCACCGTTGCTAGGAGGCCCCGGCGACCCATCGAAACGACGGAGAGTTCGGACCAACGGCAAGAGCAGCAGCCGTCACGGTGGTACCGATCCAACGCGGCTTGATAGTAGCGCACGACCTCATCCCGTGTGGGCAAGCCCACGAGTGAGCCATCCCTATCCAACGCGACAACCGGCGCAGCGAAGAGTTCAGCAATCTGGTTGCCGTCGAAGGTGCTGAAGGCCGCTGCGAAGCGATTAAAGTAGGCCGTGGCCGGCGTGAGGTCGGTAGAGTTCACGCCATCCAGTTGCCCTTTGCACATATCCATGCCCGTTCTGTATCGCGATCCCGGCTCCTGCGCACTTAGGGTTGCCATCCTTCCGGCAGTTCGTCGCCGGGGTCGGGGGCACGGTCTGGAACGCGCGCGAGGACCGCGGGAAGGTCGCCAGGCTTGGCGCCCTTCCCGCGCTGCTGGAAGAACTCGGCAGCCGTCTCCACCGCGCCCACCTTTTGCGCCACAGCCGCGGCGATCCACTGGTTCAGCGACACGCCGTCCTCGCGGGCCAGCCGGGTAGCGGCAGCCTTGATGGAGGCCGGCAGCTTAAGGGGGTAAGTCGCCTTGCTCATCGCCCAATCCTTTCCAGCAGCTCGCCCGGCCGCAGCAGCATCAGTCCGAAGCGGGGCGCGGCTAGGGCGAAGTCGGCAAGGTTATGCGTCACCAATGCATCGGCCTGCCCGTTCACCGCCGCCTCCAAAACCATCTCGTCGCCGGGGTCGGCGAGCTGCGGGCGCCAGGTGAACCGCACCTCAACCGGCTCCGTCAGTGCCGCAAGCGCAGTCAGAGCAGCATTCACCTCCGCCAGCGACAGGCCAGATGCTTCCCGCTGCTCGGGCCGTTTCAGCACGTCCTCGTACTCGAGGAACAGCGCGGGTGTGGCCAGTGGCACAAGACGGCCATTCTCTACGAGAACGAGCAGTCGACTCGATGCCCCGAGCCGGCTGCGGAAGGCTGAAACCACGACCGAGCTGTCCAATACCACACGCCTCACAGGGGCAGAATGACATATCCCATGGGATGTGTCTCTCCCTCGTGTGAGTTGTTCCAGTTGGTCGAAATAGTCGTCTGAACGGATGAAGCTGAGCAGATGAAGCAGTCAGCCGGCAAGGGCCTCGAACACGTCGCCCTCTGGCGGCAGTCCCAGGATATGGGTGCGGTGCCACAGGGCATAGAACAGCAGCGTCCAGGCGGCAAATCCCTCCCGCCGCGCCCCGGCCGCGCGGAACAGCGCGGCGACGCGGGCGGGGTCGGCGACCTCGGCGACGCCAGGCTGCGCGGCGACCAGCGGACCCAGGCGCGCGCCCTGCCCGGCGATCCAGGCGCCGACCGGGACGGTGAAGCCCTGCTTCGGGGCAAACGGACGCGCCGCCGGCATGTGCCGGGCCAGCCATTGCCGCAACAGCCACTTGCCGCGCCCGTCCCGCACCTTCATCCCGTCCGGCAAACGGTAGGCCGCCGCGGTCACGGCGGGGTCCAGCAGCGGCGTGCGCCCCTCGACGCCGTGTGCCATCAGGCAGCGGTCCAGCTTGAGCAGCAGGTCATGCGGCAGCCAATCGGCGATGTCCGTTGCCTGCGCCACCGCCAGCCGGCTGCGCCCCGGCATCGCGGCGTGCGCCTCGCTCGCCGCCAGCCCGTCGCGCCAGCCGGCGGGGCGGGCGCGCAGCACGTCGAGCTTGTCGAAGGCGCCGCGAGCCCGCATCACCCGGCCGCCCAGCCACCAGGAGCGCATCGCGCTGCGGTAGCGGCCATAGCCGCCGAAGATCTCGTCGCCGCCTTCCCCGCACAGCACGACCTTGACCTCCTGCCGGGCGCGCTGCGCCAGGAACCAGCTCGGGATGATGGCGTAGTCGGCGGCCGGGTCGTCCATGGCGGCGACGATGCGGGGCAGGTCGCGCCACACCATCGCCTCGGTGATCTCCATCGTCTCGTGCCGGGCGCCGGCGGCGCGGGCGACGGCGGCGGCGTGGTCGCGCTCGTCGGCCGCACCCGGCGCCGCGAAGCCCGCGGTGTAGGCCAGCACGGGGCGGTTGTTCAGCCGGGCCATGACGGCGAGCACGGCGGCGCTGTCCACGCCGCCCGACAGGAACATGCCGTACGGCACGTCGCTGCGTTGGTGCAGGTCCACGCTCTCCATGAGCGCGTCGTCCAGCCGGGCCAGGGCCGCATCCTCCGTGATGGTCTCCGGCCCGCCTTCCGGCAGGGCGGCGATGCGGCTGCGGTCCACGATGTGCCCGTCGGCGATGCGCAGGGTCTCGCCGGGCAGCAGGCGCTCGATGCCCTGGAAGATGGTGTCGGCGCCGGTGGTGAACTGCATCTGCAGCAGCTCCTCCCGCGCCGCCGGGCGGAGCGTGCGGCGGACCAGGCCCGCGGCCAGCAGCGCCTGCGGCTCCGACGCGAAGGCCAGGCCGCCGTCGATGTGGGCGATGTACAGCGGCTTGATGCCGAAGGGGTCGCGCGACAGGGTGACGCTGCGCTGCGCCCGCTCATGGATCGCGATGGCGTACATGCCGCGCAGCGCCTGGGCATAGCCCGCGCCGTCCCGCTGCCAAAGGTGCAGCGGCGGCTCGCAGTCGCATTGGGTGGCGAAGTGCACGCCGGGCATCCCGTCGCGCAGCTCGCGATAGTTGTACACCGCGCCGTTGGCGATCAGCGTAGCCGACCCGGAAAAGAACGGCTGGTCGCCGCCGGCCACGTCGATGATGGCGAGCCGGGTTTGCAGCAGGGCGGTACGCCCGACCACGAAGTGCCCGCTACCGTTGGGCCCGCGATGCGACAGCGCCTGGGTCAAGGCGTCGAGCGTGGCCGGGCTGGGCGGCGGGGCGCCCGGCGCCATGACGATGCCGGCGATGCCGCACATCAGGCCCGCTCCATCGCGGCGAGCGCCGTGCGCCATTGCGCGAGGACGGGGGCCTCCGCGTGCTCAGCCTCGTAGCGGGCGCGTCCGGCTTGGCCGAGACGGGCGGCGAGCACGGGCCGGGCCAGCACGTCGGCGATCGCGGTGGCCAGCGCGTCCGGGTCCTCCCGCGGCACCAAGAGGCCGTCGCGGTCCGGCACGATCAGCTCCACCGGCCCGGCGGCGTCGGCGGCGACCACCGGGCGGGCGGCGGAGAACGCCTCGATCACCACGTTGCCCAGCGGCTCATGCCGGCTCGGGCAGGCCAGCAGGTCGCAGCGCGCCAGCAGCGCCGCCTGGTCGGTCCGCCAGCCCAGAAGGTGAAGGCGGTCGTGCACGCCGAGGTCCTGGGCAAGCAAGGCGAGCGCCGCCCGTTCCGGCCCCTCCCCCGCAATGACCACGTGCACGCCCGGCAGCAGCGGCAGGGCGCGGACCAGGATGTCGAACGCCTTGTTGCGGTGCAGGCGGCCCAGCGCCAGCACGGCCGGCGCACCCGGCGGCACCGGCAGCACGGCCGGGGCGCTGCCCGCCAGGTCGGGCGCGAAGTTCGGCAGATGATGCACCTGGCCGGCCGGCCAGCCCTGGCCGCGTATCCAGGCGACGATCCCCTGCGTGTTGCCGATCAGGTGGTCGCACGCCCGATAATACCGCAGGTCGTAGTAGCCGCCGAGCCGCCCGGCCAGCACCCAGTCGCCCGGCGGCGTTTGCCGCGCCGCCCGGTTCATCCACGCCACGACGACCCGCGGCGCGAACCCGCGCAGGGCGGCGGCGACGCGCGGCCGGGTCCGCAGGTCCAACGCGCCGCCGAAGCGGAGCTGCAACGGCGCAAGCCCTCCCGCCGCCAGCCGCCCGGCGCGGCCCGGATCGCGCCGGATCACCGGCAGGATCGTGTCTCCGGCCCGATGCAGCGCCAGTGCCAGCCGCTCGAAGAACAGCTCCGCCCCGCCGACGGGCGCTCCGGCCATCACCTGCGCGACCCTCATGGCCGCAGCAGCCCGAACGCGGCCGCGGCGGCGGCGGCCACCGTCAGCCCGTTCATCGGCGCGGCGCCCGGCGGCCCCGGCGCCACCGCCACGGCGGTCCGGCGTCCAGCAGGCGCGTACTCGGCCGCGAGACTCGGGCCGAACAGCCCCAGCGTCGGCGTGCCCGCAGCGGCGGAAAGGTGCATCAGCCCGGAGTCGTTGCCGACAAAGAGCTTGCAGCGGGACAGGCAGGCGGACGCCTCCGGCAAAGACAGCCGGCCGGTGAGGTCGATTGCGTCCGGCAGGGCGGCGAGGACGGGCGCCGCCAAGGCCTGCTCGCCGGGACCCGGGCCGGCGAACACCACCGGGCGGGCGCCGGGTAGCGCCTGATCCCGCACGGCGCGGAACAGCGCCGCGAACCGGTCGGGCGGCCAGGCCTTGCCGGACCAGTTGGCCGTCGGCCCCAGCCCGACGTAGCGCCGCCCCGGCGGCAGCAGCGCGTCCGCCCGCGCCTGGTCGGTGGCGTCGGACCAACCGACCGGCAGCGGCGGCGGCGACAGGCCGAGCGTCGCGCCGAGCTGCGCCAGCTTGTGCCCGGCCCGCCGCCCGCCGCGCATCACCGCGCGACGCCGGGCGGGAAGCAGAAAGGAGAGCGCGGAGCCGCGCAGGTCCACGACCAGGTCCCACAGCGTGCCCGCCGTGCGCCGCCACAGCTCCAGCCAATGCAGGTCGAATCGCTGCTTGGCCACCAACAGGGTCGCGTCGCGCCGCGGCATCCGGGCGAACACGCCCTCCGCCACCGGACCGCAGGCGACCGTGAAGCGCGCGGCGGGATAGGCGCGCAGCAGGTGGTCGAGCAGCCCGGTGGACAGGACCGCGTCGCCGATGCGGGTCGCCGTGATGAAGAGAATACGCATGCCGCGCCGGTGTAGCACGGACGCCGGGCTGCGCGAGCCGGCCCGGCTTGAGTTCGGCCCCAACTTGAGTTTGACGGGGCGGCCCCCCACGTCGCCGTGCATGAGCACTCTCGCCCTCCTGCCCGACCGCGCCGTCATCGAAGTGAGCGGCGGGGACCGCGTGTCGTTCCTGCAAGGGCTGGTTTCGAACGACGTGGCGGAGGCGGTGCCGGGCCGCGCGGTGTGGGCGGCCTTGCTGACGCCGCAGGGCAAGTGGCTGGCCGACTTCTTCATCCTGGCGGACGGCGCGCGCCTGTTGCTGGACTGCGAGGCCGGGCAGGCGGCGATGCTGACGCAGCGGCTGACCCGGTTCCGGCTGCGCGCGGAGGTGGCCGTGCAGCCCGTGCCGCTGCAGATTTACGCCGGCTGGGGCGGGGCGCCGCCGGAGGCAGGCATCGCAGCACCCGACCCGCGCATCCCCGACGCCGGCTGGCGCGTGCTGTCCGACGTGCCGTTGCCGGCCAACGGGACGGCGGAGGATTGGGACCGGCACCGGCTGGCGCTCGGCCTGCCGGACGGCTCGCGGGACATGGAGGCGGAAAAGACGACGCTGCTGGAGGCCGGGTTCGACGAGCTGCACGGGGTGTCGTGGACCAAGGGCTGCTACATGGGCCAGGAACTGACGGCGCGCACCAAGTATCGCGGGCTGCTGAAGCGGCGGCTGGCGCCGGTGCGGATCGACGGCCCGGTGCCGCCGCCGGGCACGCCGGTGTTGCGGGCCGGGATGGAGGTGGGCGCGATGCGGTCCGCCGTGGCCGGCCTCGGCCTGGCTCTGCTGCGGCTGGACGCCATCGAGTCCGATGATCTGTCGTGCGGTGACGCCGTGCTGCGCCCTGCTGCCCCGGCCTGGATGCAGTTGACGCCCATCAGGCTGGCGGGCGGGCAACCGGCATAGCCACCTGCCGCCCGACCCAATCGGGACAGGGCAAGACCGCGTGGGCCTGGGCCGCGGCCGCGATCAGCCCGGCGACTTCCGGCAGGAACGGCACGACGCGGCGGGTTTGGAGGCTGACGTGCAGCAGCATGACCTCCTGCTGCGCCGCCAAAGCGCCATCGGCTCGCCGCATCTCATGGGCCAGGTGGATGCGCTTGCCATCGGCCGCCATGATCTGCGTCGAGACCTGCATCTCGTCGCCAAGCAACAACTCAGCCTTGTAAACGATGTGGCTTTCGGCCGCGAAGGTGCCGTGCTGCGTGCGCTCGCGGTAGGCCTGACCGAGGCCGATTGCGGCCCATAAATGGTCAATCGCACCGTCGAACACAACGATGTAGTAAGCCATGTTCATATGGCCGTTCTCGTCGATCCATTCGGGGCGCACCGTCGCGGCGTGGCCGGTGAACGGGGCGGGGATGCCGCCCAGTTCGATAGGCGTCATGTGTCAGGCGTTGTTGTCGAATCCGCCCCCGGAGTCGAAACCGCCGGAATCAAACCCACTGCCGCCCCCGTCGAAGCCGCCGGGATCGCTGCCCTGGTCGTAGCTGGCCTGCTGGGTGGGATCATTGAACCCGGACCCGTCGTCGTAGTTCACGGGCTGCCCGCCGCCGGCGAAGGGGTCGGCGCTGGCCTCGTTGGAGTAGCCCGCGGTCGGGTCCGTGCCGGCACCGTCAAAGGCGGTATCGGAGGCGCCGCCCCCACCGAACATGCCAGTGCCGCTGCCGCCGTGCCCGCTGAAAGCGCCCATCAAGGCGTTGCCGACGAACATGCCGCCGGCGACGCCCGCCGCCGTGGTCAGCGCCGAGCCGAGGAAGCCCGACCCGCCGCCGCCGCCGAACATGCCGGGCTGGTAGTTGGGCGGATACTGCGGTTGGGGCGGCGGCGAGGTCGGCTGGAACCGCTGGCCGCCATAGCCGGGCTGGCCGAAGCCGCCGCCCTGCTGCTGCCCCTGGCCGCCGCCGCCGAACAGGCTGCCGAAGAAGCCCTTCTGCTGCTGCGGCGCCTGCTGGCTGGCCTGCTGCGCCGCTTGCTGGGCGGCCTGTTGTGTTTGCTGCAGCTCCCATTCCAGGCGGCGGATGCGGTTCTGCGCCTCGGCGAACGCCGCTTCCTGAACCAGCGCGGTTTGCGTGATGCGGTAGCGCGCTTCCGGGTATTGCTGGAACTGCTGGGCGATGAAGGCGTCGGCGTCGCGGTCGAGCGGCGGCAGGGCGGGCTGCGACTGCGGCACGCTGCCGCCGGGTCCGGCGAGGAAGCCGCCGCCCTGGGGCGAGCCGGCGACCCTGGCGATGAACCGGGCAATAAGATCGCGTTCTTCGTTCGTCATGAGACTGTCCGCGCGTTTGTTGCAAAGATCGAGTTGGCCCGCGCCCAACTCTGGTTCAAGTGGCCAACCGCAGGCGCTGCCATTCGATGGCCGGGCAGCGGTTCTCGACGACTTGCAAACCCGCCGCCCGGCCCGCGGCGACGGCGGCGGGATCGCTTACCCCAAGCTGCAGCCACACCGTGCGGGCGCCCAGCCGGATCGCGTCCGCCATGATCGGCCCGACCTGGTCGGAAGCGCGGAACACATCCACCATGTCGAGCGGCCCGGCCTCCTCCAGCGTCGCCACCACGGGCCGCCCGTGCAGCGTTTGGCCCGCGAGGCCGGGGTTCACGCCCACGACATCGAAGCCGCGGGCGATGAGGAAAGCCATGACGCCGTGGCTCGGGCGCTCCGGCTTGTGGGACACACCGACCACGGCGATGCGGCGGGTGGTGGTCAGGATGTGCTGGATCGGATCGGTCATGGCGGCCTCAACGCAGGAGCGCGCCGGCGGCTTCTTCCTTTGCTGCGGTGGGTCATCTATTACCCGTCATGTGGGTCATCCATGACCCATCACGTTGCGCTCACCACGCAAGCCGCCAGGGATTATGACCGTATCACCGCAGCCCCCCAGCTTTCAGGACATCATCCTGCGCCTCCACGCCTTCTGGGCGCGGCAGGGCTGCGTGATCCTGCAGCCCTACGACCTCGAGATGGGCGCTGGCACGTTGCACCCGGCCACCACGCTGCGCGCGCTCGGCCCACGGCCCTGGCGCGCCGCCTACGTGCAGCCCAGCCGGCGGCCGACCGATGGGCGCTACGGGCAGAACCCGAACCGGCTCGGCCATTATTATCAATACCAGGTGATCCTGAAGCCCAGCCCGGCCGATTGCCAGGCTTTGCTGCTCGACAGCTACCGCGCCATCGGCCTCGACCCGCTGCTGCACGATATCCGCTTCGTCGAGGACGACTGGGAAAACCCGACCATCGGCGCCTGGGGCCTCGGTTGGGAAGTATGGTGCGACGGCATGGAGGTCACGCAGTTCACCTATTTCCAGCAGATCGGCGGCATTCCCGTGGCCGTGCCCAGCGCCGAGTTCACCATCGGGCTGGAACGGCTCGCCATGTACGTGCAGGGGGTTGAGAACGTGTACGACCTCGACTTCAACGGCGCCGGGGTGAGCTACGGCGACGTGTTCCTGCGGTCCGAGCGGGAATACAGCGCTTATAATTTCGAGCGCGCCGACACCGCCATGCTGTCCCGCCACTTCGCCGACGCGGAGGCAGAGTGCGCGGCGCTGCTCGCCGCGTCCCTGCCACTGCCGGCCTATGACCAGTGCATCAAGGCGAGCCACCTGTTCAACCTGCTCGACGCCCGCGGCGTGACCTCGGTGACGGAGCGCGCCGCCTATATCGCCCGGGTGCGGACGCTGGCGCGCGGCTGCTGCGAGGGGTGGCTGGCCGGGGACGTGTCGGTTGTTTCCGGATAGGGAGCGGAGTACTCTGCCGCAATGGAAAAGGGTCTGACCATCGAGAGCGAGGAGGCCGCGGGCCTGGCAACGACGCTTGCCGCGCTGCGTGGAGAGAGCATTGAGGTCGTGGTGACGACCGCGCTTCGGGACGCGCTGGAGCGCGACCGGGCCGCAAAGGAAGGCGTTGAGACGCAGCACCAGGAGGATGCCGAGTATCTGGAACTGCGAAAGATCGTTGACGACATCTATCGCCACCTGCAGCATCCGCTTCCCAGTTGGGACCATTCCTGGCTTTACGACGACGAAACGGGCCTGCCGCGGTGATCGTTGACAGCTCTGCGCTCATGGCGATCGTGCTGAAGGAGCCGGACGGTGACGTCTATCTTCGGGCATTGTCAAAGACGCGGAACCGAAAGATCAGCGCCGCCTCATGGGTTGAGGTCCACATGGTCGTGGACAGTCTCAATCAGCACCCGGCCGTGAAAAGCCGGTTTGAAGACCTTATGGACCGGTTGAAGCTTGAGGTCGTTGCTGTCGATGCGGACATGGCGTGGGCCGCTCGCAGGGCCAACCAGGATTACGGCAGAAGCCGTCACCCTGCCCGGCTCAACTTCGGCGACTGCTTTTCCTATGCGCTGGCCAAGCAGACCGGCGAGCCGTTGCTGTTCAAAGGCAACGACTTTCGCCGAGCCGACATTGTTCCAGCACTCCCCTGATGCCGGACCTGCTGCTTGAACTGTTCAGCGAGGAAATCCCCGCGCGCATGCAGGCGCGGGCAGCCGACGACCTCGCGCGCCTGCTGACCGAGGCGTTGGCCCCGCTCGCGCCCGCGGACGTGCAGACCTTCCACGGGCCGCGCCGCATCGCGCTCGCCGCCGCCGTGCGGGACAGCGTGCCCGCCCGCAGCAGCAGCGAGCGCGGCCCGCGGGTGTCCGCGCCGGACCAGGCGCTGGCCGGCTTCCTGCGCAAGCACGGCGCCACGCGCGACCAGTTGGCGCGGGACGGCGAGCATTGGGTGCTCATGCTGGAAACCCCCGCAACGCCAGCGGCCGGCCTGATCGCCGCCGCCCTGCCCGGCCTGCTGCGCCGATTTCCCTGGCCGAAGTCGATGCGCTGGGGCGACGGCAGCGCCTTTGCCTGGGTGCGGCCATTGCGCCGGATGTTGTGCCTGCTGGACGACCAAGTCGTGCCGTTCACCCTGGCGGAAGGCGCGGATGACGGGCACGGCCTCCTGTCCGGCAACGAGACGGAGGGCCACCGCTTCCATGCCCCCGGCGCTTTCGCCGTGGCAAGCCTCGCCGATTGGCAGGACGGCCTACGCGCCCGGCGGGTGATCCCCGGCGCCGGGGAGCGTCGCCGCTTGGTAGCGGAGGGCGTCGCCGGCCTCGCCGCCGCAGAAGGGCTGCAGGTCGTGCCGGATGACGGGCTGCTGGACGAGGTCGCCGGGCTGGTGGAATGGCCGGTGCCGCTGCTCGGCCGCATCGACGCCGCCTACATGGACCTGCCGCCCGAGGTCATGCAGGTCAGCATGCGGGTGAACCAGCGCTACTTCGCGCTCCGCCGCCCGGACGGCTCGCCCGCCGACTACTTCGCCTTCGCCGCCAACATCGAGGCGCCGGACGGGGGCCGCGTCATCGTCGCAGGCAACGAGCGCGTGCTGCGGGCACGGTTCAGCGACGCGCGGCACTTCTGGGATTTGGACCGCCGCATCCCGCTCGCCGAGCGGGTTGCGGCGCTGGACGGCGTCACCTTCCATGCCAAGCTGGGCAGCCAGGGCGCGCGGGTAAAGCGCCTGATGCGCCTCGCCGAAGCCATCGCGCCCATGATCGGCGCCGACCCGGCGCTGGCCCGGCGTGCCGCCCTGCTCGCCAAGGCCGACCTCACGACTGGCATGGTGGGCGAGTTCCCGGAACTGCAAGGCGTCATGGGCGGCTACTACGCCCGGCACGACGGGGAGGACCCGCGCGTCGCCGATGCCGTCCGTGACCACTACGCGCCCAAGGGACCCAGCGACCCGGTGCCCACGGAGCCGGTCGCGGTCGCCGCCGCCCTCGCCGACAAGCTGGACCAGCTCGCCGCCTTCTTCGCGGTGGGCGAGGTGCCGACCGGCTCGGGCGATCCCTTCGCGCTGCGCCGCGCGGCGCTCGGCGTGATCCGCGTCATCCGTGAAAACCGGCTGCGGCTGCCTTTGGCCCAAGTCTTTGAGGCGGCCGGCCAGGACCTGCCGGCGCCGGTGCCGACCCCGGCGCTGCTGGCGTTCCTCGCCGAGCGTCTGCGCGTGCAGCTCCGGGCGGAGGGCGCGCGGCACGACGTGCTGGCGGCGGTGTTCGCCGCCGGGGCCGATGACGATATCCTGCGCCTGCTGTCCCGCACCGACGCGGTGGCGGCGTTCCTCGCCACCCCGGTCGGCACCGACCTGCTCGCCGCCAGCCGCCGCGCCGCCAACATCGTGCGGATCGAGGACAAGCGCGACGGTCCGCACGCCGGACCAATCGAGGCGGACCTGCTGGCGGAGCCGGAGGAGCACGCCCTAGCGGCAGCGCTGGACGTGGCCGAACCCGCGGTGGCGGACGGCGTTGCCCAGGAGCGTTACGCCGACGCGATGCGGGCGCTGGCCGGGCTGCGTCCGCCGCTCGATGCGTTCTTCGACCAAGTGACCGTCAACGCGCCCGACCCGGCGCTGCGGCGGAACCGCCTCCGCCTACTCGCGCGCGTGGGCGCGGCCATGGGCCGCGCCGCCGATTTCTCTCGTATCGAAGGCCTGGAAAAAGCATGACGAAATGGGTGTACAGCTTTGGCGCCGGGCATAACGAGGGGCGCGCGGACATGCGCAACCTCCTGGGCGGCAAGGGGGCGAACCTCGCGGAAATGGCCAGCATCGACCTGCCGGTGCCGCCGGGCTTCACCATCACGACGGAGCTTTGCACGGCCTACTACGACAACGGGCGCAAGTACCCGGACGATCTGAAGCAGCAGGTGCAGGACGCGCTGGGGCTGGTTGAGCAGGCGGTCGGCCTGCGGTTCGGCGATGCCACGAAGCCGCTGCTGGTCTCGGTGCGCAGCGGCGCCCGCGTGTCGATGCCGGGCATGATGGACACCGTGCTGAACCTCGGCCTGAACGACGAGACGGTGCGCGGCCTTGAAGCCGCGTCCGGCGACCCGCGTTTCGCCTGGGACAGCTACCGCCGGTTCATCCAGATGTACGGCTCCGTCGTGCTGGGCGTGGACCACCACCGCTTCGAGGAGATCATCGAAGAGGCGAAGCTTGACGCCGGGGTGATCGAGGACACCGCGCTGACCCCCGAGCATTGGCGGGGCGTGGTCGCCGAGTACAAGGAGATGGTGGCTTCCGAGCGCGGCGCCCCCTTCCCCATGGACCCGCACGAGCAGCTTTGGGGCGCCATCGGCGCCGTGTTCGGCAGTTGGATGAACCCGCGCGCCAACACCTATCGCCGCCTGCACGACATCCCCGCCACCTGGGGCACCGCGGTCAACGTGCAGGCCATGGTGTTCGGCAACATGGGCAACGACTGCGCCACCGGCGTCTGCTTCACCCGCGACCCGAGCACCGGCGAGAACATCTTCTACGGCGAGTTCCTGGTGAACGCGCAGGGCGAGGACGTGGTCGCCGGCATCCGCACGCCGCAGCCGCTGTCGAGCCTGCGCGCCAACCCCGGCGAGGTCAGCATGGAGCAGGCGCTGCCGGACGCCTACGCCGACCTGGTGCGGGTGCGGGAGACGCTGGAGCGCCACTACCTCGACATGCAGGACATCGAATTCACGGTGCAGCAGAACAAGCTGCACATGCTGCAAACCCGCAGCGGCAAGCGCACCGCCGCCGCCAGCCTGCGCATCGCCGTCGAGATGGCGGACGCCGGGCTGATCGACCGGAACGAGGCGGTGCGCCGGGTCAACCCGGCGTCGCTCGACCAGTTGCTGCACCCGACGCTCGATCCCAAGGCCAAGCGCGCGCTGTTCAGCAAGGGCCTGCCCGCCAGCCCCGGCGCCGCGTCCGGCGCCGTCGTGTTCAGCGCCGACGAGGCCGAGATGCGCGCCGCCAAGGGGGAGGCCGTCGTGCTGGTCCGCATCGAGACCAGCCCGGAGGACATCCACGGCATGCACGCCGCCCGCGGCATCCTGACCACCCGCGGCGGCATGACCAGCCACGCCGCCGTAGTCGCCCGCGGCATGGGCCGTCCCTGCGTCGCCGGCGCCGGCGGCATCAGCGTCGATTACGGCGCGCAGACCCTGTCGGCCAACGGCCAGACCATCCGGGAAGGCGAGACCATCACCCTGGACGGCGCCACGGGCGAAGTGTTCGTGGGCGCCGTCGCGATGATCGAGCCGAGCCTGTCCGGCGACTTCGCCAAGCTGATGGGCTGGGCGGACGAGGTGCGCCGCCTCGTGGTCCGCACCAACGCCGAGACGCCGCTCGACGCGGAGACCGCGCGCAAGTTCGGCGCGGAGGGCATCGGCCTGTGCCGGACCGAGCATATGTTCTTCGACCCGGAGCGCATCGGCGCGGTGCGGCAGATGATCATGTCCACGGACGCGTCCGGGCGGCGCGACGCCCTCGCCCGCCTGCTGCCGTTCCAGCGGGAGGACTTCGTCAAGCTGTTCCGCATCATGGCGGGCCTGCCGGTGACGATCCGCCTGCTCGACCCGCCGCTGCACGAGTTCCTGCCGCACCAGGAAGGCGAGCTGGCCGAGGTGGCGGACGCGCTCGGCATGGACATGGCGCAGGTGCGCCGCCGCACGGCCGAGCTGTCGGAGGCGAACCCGATGCTCGGCCACCGCGGCTGCCGCCTCGGCATCAGCTACCCCGAGATCTACGAGATGCAGGCCCGCGCCATCTTCGAGGGCGCCATTGCCGCGGCGAAGGAAACCGGGCTGGCGCCGGTGCCGGAGATCATGATCCCGCTGGTCGGCACGCGCCGCGAGTTGGAGATCACCCGCGGTCAGGTGGACGGCGTGGCGGCGGCGGTGTTCAAGGAGCAGGGTCAGACAATCGAGTACCTGGTCGGCACGATGATCGAGCTGCCGCGCGCCGCCATCGTCGCGGACAAGATCGCGGAGATCGCGGACTTCTTCAGCTTCGGCACCAACGACCTGACGCAAACGGTGTTCGGCCTGTCGCGCGACGACGCCGGGCGCTTCCTGCCGGCCTACGTGGAGGCGGGCATCCTGCCGAAGGACCCCTTCGTGTCCATTGACGTGGAGGGCGTCGGCGCGATGGTGCGCATGGCGGCGGAGAAGGGGCGGGCGACGAAGAACGGCCTCAAGATGGGCATCTGCGGCGAGCACGGCGGCGACCCGGCGAGCATTTCTTTCTGTGAGGAGGTCGGGCTGGATTACGTGTCGTGCAGCCCGTACCGGGTACCGGTGGCGCGGCTGGCGGCGGCGCAGGCGGCTTTGGGGGTTGGGGGGGATCGGACGGCTTAGAAGATAGGAGCCGGCGACTTTGCCTCGGAGGTATTCAGGAACATGGAGTTCAACGACGCAACCTCGAATGGCCTCGCGCAGCTTAGGTTGGCGAACGAGGCCTTTCGAAAAGTTGCCTGGCCTGAACCGTTGGACTCAACTTTCCATCAATTACATCAAGGGGATGCGCGTGACTTGTCATGGGTTCCCGACAAATCAGTTCATCTGGTAGTAACATTCCCGCCCTATTGGACGCTCAAGACTTATATCGAAAACGATAAACAGATGGGCGCTATTGAGGACTACCGAAAATTTTTGGATGAACTCGACCACGTATGGAGAGAGTGCTTCCGCGTTCTTGCTCCAGGCGGGCGTATATGCTGCGTCGTTGGTGACGTGTGCATGCCGCGGAAGAAGGCTGGCCGGCACTACGTGATTCCGTTGCACGCTGACATTCAGGTGCGATCAAGAAGTTTGGGAATGGACTGTCTCACGCCAATTTTGTGGCACAAAATCGCAAACGGCGCCACCGAGGCAGAGGGCAACGGCGCAGGGTTTTACGGCAAGCCGTACCAGCCAGGAGCCGTTATTAAAAACGACATCGAGTACATCCTTTTCATGAGGAAGGGTGGTACCTATCGAGCACCGACACCGCTTCAGAAGGCTTTGTCTGTACTTACCAAAGAAGAAATGCAAGCTTGGTGGCGCTCGATCTGGACCGACATAAGAGGGGCTTCGACCAAATCAGGGCTCCCGGCACCCTACCCGGTTGAATTAGCTGAACGTCTTATTCGCATGTTTTCGTTTGCTGGCGACACGGTGCTTGATCCCTTTGCGGGAATTGGAAGCACGACCATCGCGGCGATTGCGGCGGGACGAAACTCAATTGGAAACGAAATTGAGCCAGGCTACCTCGAAATCGCCCAGCGACGCGTTAAGGAAGCTATCTTTCAGGAACGATTGCACGGTGCGACGAGAGCTGTGCTTGCACAACGACGGTGAGCCTTTCCGATGCCGTGGACGATTTGCTGACCAGGCGGACACAAGACTCGGGGCGGCTCGACAAGCTTGCGAGCTTCTGCATTGAGGAGTTTGCCCGCCATGGCCTTCATGGCGTTCGTGGAGGAAAGGCTGATGAGGTCGGCATACGCGGATTTGGTCGGCAAAAGGATTGGGATTTAGCGTTTGTTTTAGCCGGTGAGCCTCGACGTATTTGCTCACCCCCCTGTTCGGATGAGCGATGGGCAGGATGGCTGAACACCGCTGACGAGGCTTTGCGGGAGCGAGTTGCGACGTTGTGTTGACCTGAGGACGGGGTCGTGATTCTACGGTTTGA
>JAABUQ010004260.1_pt1 | contig 24635 bp, 21 predicted proteins | sample 5560001 | NCBI WGS metagenome assembly JAABUQ01 (sample SAMN10711888, study PRJNA513371) | rock metagenome | isolation source: Antarctica rocks | place: Antarctica: Victoria Land, Finger Mt nord | collected 2015-12-18
CCCCCTCCAGGGGGAAGGGAGCGCATTCGAAGCGCTCTAACGCTCCCTTGCCCGTGGAGGCGGAGGGTTTCGGTGCGTCCGCCTCGCTCACTGGTTTATCCTCACCCACGCCGTGGCGCACGTGCGGGTCAGGTCTCGGATGCGACCGATGTAGCTCTGGCGTTCGGCGACGGCGATGGCGCCGCGGGCGTCCAGCAGGTTGAACAGGTGTGAGGCCTTCAGCGCCATGTCGTAGGCGGGAAGCGCCAGCGGCTGTCCCTGCGGCCCGTGCAGGGTCAGCAGGCGGGTGGACTGGGCCTCGGCGTCCTCGAACTGGCGCTTAAGGGTGTCGACGTCCCAGCCCTCGAAATTGGCGGCGCTGAACTCCCGCTCGGTCTCCAGGAACACCTCTCCGTAGGTCAAGCCCCCCTCTCCGACCGGAGCATCGTTGAAGCGCAGGTCGTAGACGCGGTCTACGCCCTGCACATACATGGCCAGCCGCTCCAGCCCGTAGGTCAGCTCGCCCGCCACCGGGTTCACGTCCAGGCCGCCGACCTGCTGGAAGTATGTGTACTGGCTGACCTCCATGCCGTCGCACCAGACCTCCCAGCCCAAGCCCCAGGCGCCGACGGTGGGGTTCTCCCAGTCGTCCTCAACGAAGCGGATGTCGTGCAGCAGGGGGTCGATGCCGATCGCCTCGAGCGAGCCCAGATACTGCGCCTGCATATCGGGCGGGTTGGGCTTCAGGATCACCTGAAACTGGTAGTAGGCCCCCAGCCGGTTGGGGTTCTCGCCATAGCGGCCGTCGGACGGGCGGCGGCAGGGCTGGACGTAGGCGGCGCGCCACGGGTTGGGTCCCAGCGCCCGCAGCACGGTGGCCGGGTGCAGGGTGCCCGCCCCGACCTCCACGTCATAAGGCTGCAGGATCACACAGCCGCGCGCGCTCCAGTAGGCGTGCAAAGTCAGGATCAGGTCCTGGAACGACAGGGGCTGAGAAGCCGGCATGAACCTGGAGCTGAAGGCCGAAACGAGAGGCCGGCGGACCATACGGCCCGCCGGCGAAGTCGACAAGCAAAGGCGGACGGCTCAACCCGCCGGCATGAGCACCTTATCGATGACGAAGATCGTGCCGTTGGAGGCGCGCACGTCCGACTGGATCACCGGCGTCCCGTTGACCTTGAGCGGCGGAGTCTCGCCGTTCAGGGTGATCGGCGCCTGCGCCGCGGTGGTGACCTTGCCCGGAGTGTGGCCGACGAACTGGGCGGAGGAGACCTTCGCGGCGACCACATGATAGGTCAGTATGCGCTGCAGCCGCGGCAGGTTGGCGGGCTGCATCAGGGTGCCGAGCGTGCCCGGCGGCAGGGCGGCGAAGGCGGCGTCGGTCGGCGCGAACATCGTCAGCGGACCCTTCGACTGCAACGTACTCGTCAGGTTGGTGGCGGCCAGCGCCTTTATGAGCGTGGTGAACTGGCCCGACGACTGCAGCACAGCGACGATGTCGGCGCCCGGGGCCGGCGAGATCGGGGTGTAAGGCGCAGCCGTGCTCGCGGGCGGCTGGGCGCCGACGATCCCGCCCGTCCGGCCCGCCATCCCGCCGGGGGTCATGGCTCCCGAAGACGTCGAGCCCGGAGCCGCTGAACCCGGCGTCGCCGCGCCTGGGGACATGGCGCCTGGGGACATGGCGCCCGGCGACGTAGACCCGCCGCTCATGGGCGCGGTCGAGGGCGCGTCGGTGGGGCCGTTCACCGGCGGCGGGGCGGAAGGATCGGCGGGCGACTGCGCCCCGACCTGACCGGCGGACGGCTGAACGCCGGAAGCCGACGAGGTCTGGGCCGACGAGCCTGTGGCAAGGGCGCAGACCGCGGCCGAGGCGGCGAGCGCGGCGGCGAACCGCTGGCTGGGCTTACGCATGTCATCTCCGGCGCAAAGGCGGCGCAGCGGCCGCGAGACTGACCGTTACGCTTGGCGGCCGCGAAGGTTTCCGCAATGCAATGTTACGCCCCCGCCGCGCGCACCGGGGTCACGATGGTCAGCGCGTCCCCCCTCGCCTCGACCCGGGCGGGCCCCGCCGGGGCGAGGCGATGCAGGCCCATGTACAGCCGCGCGGCCGCCAGCGCCGGATCGAGCAGGTCGCCGGGGCTGACCGCCTCCACCGCCCAGCCTTCCGGTCGCTGCACCAAGCGCACGCGGGCGGTGGCCAGGTCGGCCCGGGGCAGGGCTTCGGCCACCTCGCCCAGCCGGTCCAGCCCATGCTCCAAGTCGACCCCGGCCTGCGAGCGGAACAGGAACAGTTGCGCGCGCCGCACCGGGTCCCACCCCGCGCTGCGCTGCAGCCGCCACTCCACCCGCACCCCGCCCCGCGCCGGGGTCAGGCGGAATTGCTCGGCGGCGGGGAGACCTCTGAACTCCATGCGGTAGTCGACCGCGTCATAGGGATGCGAGCGGGCTATGGCCTCGCCGCCCGGGTCCCGGCCCGTCCAGTCCACCCGAGCCCCCGGGCCGACCCGCGGACCCGAAAACAGGAAACGAGCGCCGGGCGCGCGCCAGGGCGACCAGCGCCGCATGGTCGAGGGGTCGTTCAGCAGCTCGAACACCGTCGCTTGCGGGGCGGCGATGACGGTGGCGCGCGCCACGTGAACGCGCCCGGGCAGCAAAGCCCAGGCCGCCGCAGCCGCGCCGACGACCGCAGCGACCGCGAACCCTCCCCTGAGCGCCAGACGCATGCTGCCTCCCGCTCGCGCGAACCACAGGCAGGCGCCCGAAATTCGGGCGCCTATGGCCGAGGTCGCTCAATGCTGCGGCGCGGAACATGGAATCCGAGGCTCCGCCCCGGCAGCCCTAATGCAGTAGCAGGCGGCCCGCTAGCCTCGCCATGCAGGAAGGCGGCGGGGGGAACGGCTGTGCGCCGAACCCGGTCAGGACGGCGCCTCGGAGATGAGCGAATGGCGCAGATCGAGGCGGTGCGCGGCAGGAGCGGTGGGGTGAGACGAACCCTACACGGAGCGGGTCTCGCCTTTGTGCTCGCATCGGCGCCGCTGGGTCTCGCGCACGCGCAGACTGCGCCGGGCGCCGTCGCGGCCCAGCCGACGCCCGCGAACGCCACCGGCCCCGCCGCCGCGCCGGCCTCGGCGCCCGCGACCGGAACGACCGCGCCGGGAACGACCGCACCTGCGGCTTGGAAGACCGACACCGGCGACACCGCCTGGATGTTGACCTCCACCGCGCTCGTGCTGCTGATGACGATACCTGGCCTAGCGCTGTTTTACGGCGGCATGGTGCGGCGCAAGAACGTGATCGCCACCGTCACCCAGTCTTTCGCCATATGCTGCGTGGTCACGCTCGTCTGGTTCGTCTGCGGCTATTCGCTGGCGTTCGGGACCGCGGTCGGCAAGACCAACGACTGGATCGGCGGCTTCGGCCGGCTTATGCTGAGCGGCGTCAGCATGGACAAGGACTACAAGATCGCCGGGGCGTCGCAGACCATCCCCGAGTACGTCTACATGATGTACCAGATGACCTTCGCGATCATCACCCCGGCGCTGATCTGCGGCGCTTTCGCCGAGCGCTTCAAGTTCTCCGCCCTGCTGCTGTTCACCACCCTGTGGTCGATCTTCGTCTACGCGCCCATTGCGCATTGGGTCTGGGGCGGCGGCTTCCTGGGCTCGTCGGGGGTGCTGGATTTCGCGGGCGGGACGGTGGTCCACATCAATGCGGGCGTGGCCGGCCTGATCTGCGCCCTGGTGCTGGGCAAGCGACGCGGCTTCGGGCACGACAACATGGCGCCCAACAACCTGATATACACCATGATCGGCGCGAGCCTGCTGTGGGTCGGCTGGTTCGGCTTCAACGCGGGCTCGGCGGTCGGCGCCAACGCGCTGGCGGGGGTGGCCATGGCCAACACCCAGATCGCCACGGCAGCCGCCGCCCTGGCCTGGGTGGCCGTGGAATGGGGGCATCGCAAGAAGCCGGGCATCCTCGGATTGGCGTCGGGCGCGGTGGCCGGGCTGGTGGCGGTGACGCCCGCGGCGGGCTTCGTCGACCCGCGGGGGGCGCTGGTGATCGGCCTGGTCGCCGGCGCCGGATGCTACGCCAGCGCGGTATGGCTCAAGAACGCGCTCAAGTACGACGACAGCCTGGACGCCTTCGGCGTGCACGGGGTCGGGGGCCTGATCGGCGCCCTGCTGACCGGCGTGTTCGCCGACGCGGCGATCAACCCCGCGGGCAAGGTGCACAGCATACTGACCCAGGCCAAGGGTTGCCTGTGGACCATCGCCTGGACCGCGATCGGCACCCTGGTCATCCTGTACGTCTGCAAGTTCACCACCGGCCTGCGCGTCAGCGAAGAGGCCGAGGTCGAGGGCCTGGACTCCGCCCTGCACGGCGAGGCCCTGCACGAGTTCTGAGCGAGGCCTCTCGGGCCGGGGCGCCAAGCGGGCGGTTGAGTACGCCTGCGCCTCACGCCAGAGAAGGTCGCTTGCACGAACCTCTCGGCAGGGCGACGGTCGGTCGAGGCCGGAGCTGTCCCGATGAGCCCACTGAGCTTGGCGCTGTCCCGTCGCCCCCTCGTCCCGATCCGCGCCTGGCTGCTGCTCGGACTTGCGCTGGCGGGCGGTGTCGTCCTGGCCGTCGTCGGGCCGGGTGCAATCAAGCCGCTGTACGTGTTGAGCGGAGCGCTGGTGGGGGTGCTGGTCGGGTTGACGGGCGTGGGCGGCGGGTCGCTGATGACGCCTCTGCTGATTTTGGCGTTCGGATTCCACCCGACCTCGGCGGTGGGCACCGACCTGCTGTTCGCCTCGGCGACCAAGGCGGTGGGGACCGGCGTGCACTCGGCCAACAAGACGGTGGAATGGCCTCTGGTCCGGCGCATGGCGCTGGGCAGTGTGCCGGCCACGGTGCTGACGGTGATCGCGCTCCGTGTCTGGCATTTTTCCGGGGACAAGGCGGCGCATCCCCTCTCCGTGGCGCTGGGGGTCGTGCTCGTGCTGACCGCCGCCTCGCTGCTGCTGCGCGACCAGCTGGCTCGGCTGGCCCAGGCGCGCACGCCCGAGCTTCCCCAGGCCACCGCGGCGGCGCTCACGGTCGGGTTGGGCGCCCTGCTCGGGGTGCTCATCACCCTGACCTCGGTCGGCGCGGGCGCGCTGGGCGTGACCCTGCTCGTGTTCCTGTACCCGCGCATGCCGATCGCGCGGATCGTCGGCTCCGACATCGTGCATGCGGTGCCGCTGACGCTGATTGCGGGCGCGGGGCACTGGGCGATGGGCTCGGTCGACCTCAAGCTGCTGGCGTCGCTGCTGTTCGGCTCGATCCCCGGCATCGTCGTGGGCAGTTCGCTGACCCCGCGCATGCCGCAGGGGGCGCTGCGGGTCATCCTGGCGACGGTGCTGGTGCTGGTCGGGATCAAGCTCGTCGCCTAAGCGATCTTCCGCGTCAGCCCCAGGGTCCCCCGAGCCGGCAGCGCTCGACCCACCAGTCGGGACGCAGCGCTCGTAGCCGCTCGGCCAGGCCCTCGGCCTCGATGTCGCCGGGACAGAGGGCGAAGCAGGTCGCGCCCGACCCGCTCATCCGCGCCAGCAGCGTCTCGGACTCGCCGCGCAGCACCTCCAGCACCTCGCCGACCTGCGGGACCAGGGCTGCGGCGGGCGGCTCCAGGTCGTTGCGACAAGCCGCCAGCAGGGCCGCGGCCTCTTCCACGCTGTCGATCGTATCTGGCAGCAGGGGCCGGTCGGCCCCGCCGAACGCCCCCGCCGCATCGTAGGCGCGGTACACCGCTCCCGTGGGACAGGCGACCCGCGGGTTGACCAGCACCGCATCCAGCGTCGGCAGGCGCGGGGCGGGACTCAGCACCTCGCCCCTGCCCTCGCCGACCACCGGCCGCCCCCACAGGCAGGCAGGCCCGTCCGCCCCGATCTGCGCAGCGACAGCCTCCAGCGCCGCGTCGCCGAGCTTCAACCCCAGTGTCTCGCACAGCAGGCGCAAAGCAGCGCCGGCGTCGCTGGAGCCGCCGCCCAGCCCCGCCGCCACCGGCAACGCCTTGGTCAGCACCAAGCGGAACGGCGGCGCGGGCGCGGGCGCGGCGGCGACCAGCGCCCGGGCCGCGCGCAGCACCAGATTGTCGGCCGGATCGCCCGCCAGCTCGCCCGCGAACGGGCCGTCGACCACCAGCTCGAGGGCGAGTTCAGGCCGGGCCGCCGCCTCGACGCCGACCCGGTCGCCCACGTCGGCGAACACCATCAGCGAGCAGACCGGGTGATAGCCGTCGGCCGTCGGCGCGCCGACGTGCAGGTACAGGTTGACCTTGGCCGACGCGAAGGCCGACGCCCTCACGATCCCGCCCGCTTCAAGCGTTCGGTCTCATCGCGGGCCGGGCGGGGGCGTGGCGGCGTCGTCGGCCGCGGTCAGCCCGGCCTGCAACCGCGCCTCGACCGCCGTGCGCACCCTGGCGTCGGGCTTGAGCGTCAACACGCGGCGCCACTGGTACTGCGCCTCCAGCCGTCGTCCGGTGCGCCAGTAGGCGTCGCCCAGATGGCTGTTGACCTCCGGATCGGCGGGATCGAGCGAGGCCGCCCGCTCCAGCTCGCGCACCGCCGCGCCGTAGTCGTGCAGGTGGTAGCGGGCCCAGCCCAGGCTGTCGACGACGGCGCCGGAGTCGGGCTGCAGCTCGGTGGCTCGCTGCAGCATGCCGAGCGCCTCGCCCAGGTGCTCGCCCCGTTCAACCCAGGCATAGCCGAGATAGTTCAACACTTCCGACTCCTCGGGCCGCAGCTTCAGCGCCCGCTGCAAGTCGGGCTCCGCCTTGGGCCACTGTCCCGCCCGCTCCTCCGACGCCCCGCGCAGGTAGTAGAGCCGCCAGTCGGGTTGCGCGCCGGGGCGTTCGATCAGCCGGGTCAGCACCTGCGTGGCCTCGTCGTACTTCTCGTCGTCGCGCAACAGGTCGGCCAGCACCAGCAGGGCGGGCGCATCGTTGGGGGCCGCCGCGACGGTCTCGTGCGCCAGCTGCAGGGCTGCGTCCTTCTGGCCGGCCTGCTGCAGCAGCAGGGCCAAGCGACCGCGGGCGGTGGTGTATTCGGGCGAAGTCGGCTTCACCCGCTGATAGGCGTCGCGGGCCGCGTCGGCGTCGCCCCCCGCGTCCATCGCGTCGCCGACCAGCACCCAGGCCTCCGACAGGCCCGGGTCGAGCCGCAAGGCGAGGCGAAGATACGTCAGGCCGAGTTCGCCCTCCTTCTGCGCCAGCATCAGCGCGGCCGGCCCGATCAGCGCCTGGGCCGCCCCCTCGCGCACGGTGGGCGGCGGCGGGGCGGAGCGGCCCGACGCGGCCCGCGCCCGAGCCGCTCGAAAGGCCGGGTCGTCGGGCGTCCTGGCCAGGGCGCGGTCGTACAGGGCCACCGCCTCCGGCCGCCGCCCGCGCCGCTCCAGGAACTGGCCGTAGCTCAGCGCGAACACGCCCGACTTATCGCCCAGCTGGTCGTGATAGACCGCCTCCGCCTGGGTCAGCTTGCCCGCCCGCTCCAGCAACAGGGCGTGCGACAGGGCGGCGAAGGTCTGCAACGCCTCGCCGTCCAGGGCGATGGGTGCGATCGAGGCGGCGGTGTCGCCCGCCTGCGCCGCCGCCCACGGCCGCAGCAGCACAGCGGCGATATGGTGAGGTCCGCTGGAGGCCTGGCCGGTCAGCGCCGCCTCCGCCTCACGCCCGCGTCCGGCGGACAGGGCGTCGACCGCCTGCACCAGGCGCGCGAGACCCAGCAGCGGGCCGTCGCCCTGGCCCGCGGCCGGCGCCAGGGCGGCGGCGCGCGCAATGTCGCCGGAAAGAAGGGCGGCGCTGAAGGCTCGGGCGCGCAGCTCGGCGGCGTCCGGCGACTTGGCGCTGGCCTGGCTGAAATAGGCGGCGGCGTCGCTGGACGAGCCCGCATCGATCGCCGCCTGCCCCGCCAGGAATAGGCCGTAGGGCGAGGCCTGCCCCTCCTCGGCCTGCGCCGGCAGGGGCGGTCGCAAGCTCGCCGTCGGCGCGCTCGCGCAGCCCGCCAGCAGCATCGCACTCGCCAAGCCCAGCCAGGCGGGCCGGGACGAAACGGGCGGGCGGGACGCGAAATCGGCAAAGATCATGTGCGACACGATTCCACGTTTACAGCGCTCCGGGCAAGCGGCGCTGCGGAGAAGCCGGGCTTGGTCACGTGATGCCCGAGCGGGTGCAGGCGGGTGCGGTTTGCGGCGGCGCGCGCCCGTCGCTAAGGCTAAGCCGATGCCGGTCCAGCTCACCCTGCCCTCCTTGCGCGCCTCCGATCGCCCGCCATGGCCGGGGCTGGCGGGGTTGGCGGCCCTGACCCTGCTGGCGGCCGCGCACGTGGTGCAGGCGTTCGGCTATCCGCCGTGCGAGCTGTGTCTGAAGCAGCGGGACGTCTATTGGATCGCCGCGGCCATTGGCGGCGCGTCGGCCCTGCTGCTCGCCCGACGGCGCACGCCGGGACTGGAGCGGGCGGCGTGTCTAATGCTCGCCCTGGTCTTCCTGGCCGAGTGCGGGGTGGCGGCCTATCACGCCGGCGTGGAGTGGCGCTGGTGGCCGGGTCCCAGCGCCTGCACCGGCGGCCACGTCCGGCTGAGCGCCCACATGCTCAGCGCCGCGCTGACCGGGGCGCGCGTCCGCAGCGCGGTCCAGTGCGACACGGCGGCGTTCCGGGTGCTGGGCCTCTCGATGGCGGGGTGGAACATCCCCATCTCGCTCGGGCTCGCGGTGGCGAGCGGGGTCGCCGCCGCCCGCGTCCGGGTCAGGGGCGCCCGGAGCGCACGCTTTGTCTGACCCCGCGCCCCCCCCGCCCGAGCCTGCTCGCCGTACGTCGCCGCGGCTGGACCTCCCGGGCCGCGGCGCCGTCGCGCGACGGCTGGCCGAGGTGCTGCGGGTGGATCACGCGGGCGAGCTGGGGGCGGTGCACATCTATCGTGGCCAGCAGGCTGTGTTCGCCGCCGCCCGCAAAAAGGGCGAGATCGCTGCCCGCCTGGCCGTCATGGGCGCGCACGAGGCCCGTCACCTCGCCGCCTTCGACGCCCTGCTGACCGAACGCCGTGTGCGCCCGACCCTGCTGGCGCCGTTGTGGCGGGCGGCGGGCTTCGCCCTGGGCGCCGGGACCGCGCTGATGGGCGAGAAGGCGGCGCACGCCTGCACCGAGGCGGTCGAGACGGTGATCGAGCGCCACTACGCCGACCAGGTCGCCGAGCTGGAGCGTAGCGAGCCGGCCCTGGCCGCCGACCTGGCGCAGTTCCGCGACGACGAACTGGCTCACCGCGACGCGGCGGTCTCGCAAGGCGCTCGCGACGCCTTCGGCCACCCCGTATTGTCGGCGGTGATCCAGGCGGGCTGCCGCGTCGCGATCAAACTGACGGAAAAGCTGTAGACTCGCCGCGCGCGTGCGGTGGTAGCTGGGGGCGGGATCGAACCGCCGACCTGTGGGTTATGAATCCACCGCTCTAACCATCTGAGCTACCCAGCCCCGAGGCGGCCGAAGCAGCCGGTCTCGAAGGTGAGCGGCGCGTATAGCCGACCTCGCGGGGGGCCTCAAGCGTCGTTCATGGCCTGTTGCTGGGCGCGGTTGGAAGCGGCGGCTTAGGCAGCAATCGCGCAGGGGCGGTCCGGCCCGCCGCACGGGCCTCTTTAGCCGCCTTCTTGCGATAGGCCTGGATCTGCAGAGCCATTTGCTCGCAAATGTCGTCGAAGCTGCCGTAGGCGCGGTCGACGCAGCTCTGGGCGTAGACGCCCTGCAGCCCGGCCAACGTCTCGGCGGCGCTCTCGGGCGGATCGGAAGCCTCAGCCGCGGCGGGAAGCCCAGGGGCGCTCGGCGTCGAGGGCGCAAATGCTCCCAGCGCCGCCGCCCACAGCATCGCCGTTCCCGTCAAGCCGATCATCGCCCCTCCGGCCACAAACGTAAGTGTTTAGCCCGCGCCTGTGGCCGGATCGCGGCGGCTCAGCGATGGCCTCCCGCGTGCCGGGCGCAGTTGCAGCCGTGCTTGGGCGCCATGGGGGAGCCGACCATTCCCATGCCCCAGGGATGCATCGGCATGGGCTTAGGCGCGTAGGGCATGTTGACGTTCTTGGCGTAGGCGTTGGCGTTCGCAGCCGCCCAGGCGTTGGCGTTGGCGTAGGCCTGGTTGTTCACGTTCACGTTGACGTTGCTGGCCGCCGAGGCGTTGGCGAAGGCATTGGCGCTCGAATAGCCGTTGAAGAAGTTGTTGGCCGCGCTGATGCCGAAACCGTTGTCGAAGCCGAAGCCCTGCGGGTTGATCCCGCCGCCCCCGCCGCCGCCTTCGGGGAAGCCGCCCGAGCCGCCCGACAGGCCGTAGAAGAAGGTGTCGGTCATGGCCACGGCGGGGGCCTCGACCTCGGCCGGGGCGGGCTGGGCGTAGGCCTGCGGCGCGGGGTAGCCGCAGGGGCTCGCGCAGGGCTGGAAGGCTGGAACGGGCGGAGCGCAGCCGCCGCCGCAACCGCGCGCGTTATAGCCCGGCGCCGGGCCGTTGTAGGGCCGGTCGGCATAGACTCCGCGACCGTAGGCGGGCACGTAGTTGTAGGGTTGCTGCGCATAGGGCGCGGGCGGCAGGCCGGGATAGCCGTTAGGCGCGGGTTCGGGCGCATAGCCCGGCGCGGGCGGGTAACCGGGGTAAGACGCCAAATCGCCCGGCCCCGGAACATAAGGCTGAGGCGCGTAGGGCTGAGGCGCATAAACGGGGGCGGCCTGATAGGCCGGCGTCGGCCCGGGCTGAAACACGTAGGCGGTCGAGGCGGGCCGGTAGCCGCCCGGGCAGGGCGCAGGGCCCATGCAGCCCTGTGCGTGCGCCGCGCTCGCGGCCAATCCCAATATGGCGGCGCCGAGCCCCGCCGACAGTCGCGACATCATCGCCCATCTCCCGATCTGGGACACGCCGAAGGTTTCGGCGGCCACGATGGTCGGGGAGTATCAAGGGTCGGGCCAGCGCCGCAGCGCTTGCTCCCGCCACGCGAAAACGCTCCGGCTGCGCGTCAGCCGAAGCTGAACTCGGGGTGTGCGGCGCCGGCGTAGGCGGTCTCGGGCAAGTGGCAGGTGAAGACCGCCCCGCGCCCCGGCTCGCTCTCCAGCGCCACCCAGCCGCCATGCAGCTCGACCAGCGACTTGACCAGGGCCAGCCCCAGCCCAGGCCCACCGCGATCGCGTCCGGCGAAGCGGTCGAAGATGTGCGCCTGAACGTGAAAGGGATAGCCGCGCCCGGTGTCGCTGACCTTGACCTGGACCTCGCCGAAAGTGCGCTTGGCCTCCAATCGCACCTCGCCGTGCTCGGGGGTGGAGCGGACGGCGTTGGCGACCAGGTGCTCCAGCACCTGCGACAGGCGTTTCTGGTCGGCGCGGATCACTCCCGCCCCGTCGGCGCCCACGACGAGCCGGACCTGCGCTTCCTCGACGATGCGGGTGGAGGCGGCGGCGGCGGCGTGCAACAGGTCGCCCACGTCGACATCGCCCAGGCTCAGCGCCATTTCCCCCGCGTCGATCTGGGCCATGTCGAGCACGTCGTCGATCGACCGCGCCAGCTGGGCGGCGGCGGTCCGCACGCTGGCCACGTGCCCTCGCGAACGCTCCGGCAACAGATCGCCCTGCCGGTCCAGCAGCTCGCTGTAGCCGATGATGGTCGTCAGCGGCGTGCGCAGCTCGTAGCTGACATTGCCCACGAAATCGCGCTTCAGCCGCTCGGCCTCGGCCAGGGCGGCGGAGCGTTCTGCCACCGCCTGCTCCAGCTCGCGGGTGGCGGTGATGTCGGAAAAGCCGATCAGGGTCGCCCCGTCCGGCAGGGGCCGGGTCTGAAAGGCCACCGCGCGGCGGTCGGAGGTCCGAACCTCCCCCGCGATCGGCGCTCGTACCTGAGGGTCGGGGTCTGCGACGCGCGCCTTCAGCTCGCGCCAGAACGCCCGATCGTGCACCAGCGGGATGCACAGCTGCACCACTCCGTCGAAGTCGCCCGCGTCGGCCAAGGCGGCGGGCGAGACCGTCCAAAACCGCTCGAACGCCTCGTTATGCAGCCGCAAGCGCCCGTCGCTGCCGAACACGGCGACCGCATCGTTCAGCTTGTCCAGAGTCGCCTGCTGCACCTGCACCAGGGCGTTGTACTGGGCGCGCAGCCGCAACTCGCCGGTGATGTCTGAAAACAGCAGCAGCAGGCCGCCGAACGGGTGCGGCTGGCGCACCACCCGCAGGGTCCGGCCGTCGGGCAGGCTCCACAGCTCGTCCGGCGCCCCGTCCAGCGCCTCGTAGAAGCCGAGCTCGCGCGCGCGCCAGGCGCCGTAGTCGGCGGTCTCGGGCAGGCGTCGGCGCTGACGCAGCCGGTCCAGCACCTCGGCATGGGTCGGCCGCTCCGCCAGCCAGGCCGGCTCCAGCCCCCACAGCTCGGCAAAGGCGGTGTTGTGGAAGGCGAGGCGCCGGTCCTGGCCGAAGATCGCCACCGCGTCGGCCAGCCGGTTCAGCGTCTCATCGTGGGCGGCCACATGGCGGTTCAGCGCCTCGCGGGTCTCCTCCGCCTCGGTGACGTCCACCGCGGTCGCCCCCGCCCCGCCGCCTTCCAACGGCGCGGCGACGACGTGGAAGGCGCGTCGGCGACCGCCGACGGGAGCCCAGCGCAGGCCCTCGCGCGGCTCGCCCGCCCGCGCCGCCTCGAGCGCCAGCGCCTGGACGCCTCGATCGAACACCGCGCCTCGCTCGGCGGCGTCTTCGACGGAGGCGGCGTCGGCGACGGCCAGCCAGGCGCGGTTGGCCCAGGCGAGCCGCCCCGATCCATCCACCGTCCAAGCCGGGTCTGGCTGAGCGTCCAGCAGGGCGGCGAGACGGCGCGCCTCGGCGCGGTCCGCAGCGGCCGTCCCCGCTTCGCCCAGGCGGGTCGCAGGGCGGCGCGCCGCCGCGACCCGCGAGTCCGCCCGCCGCCGCTGCGCCAAGCCCCACAATGCCGAAGCCAAGGTCAGGCTGACCAACCCCACACCCGCGACGGTGGTGGCGTCGGCGGTCACGGGCGTCTCCGGCGCGTGCGCGGGCGGATGCGAATCATGGCTCCTCAGCGTGTGGCCGATCGCGCCCTGCGTCGAGAGGGCGCGTCTGCACGCCCGCTCATGGCGAACGGCTGCAGGCGGCGCTAAGGGCGCCAGGGTTGCGCGCCCTCCCCGGCCGCCTCCGCTTCACGGGCCGCCGCGCGCTGTGCGCGCACGCGGGCCCAGGCGGCGCGGAGCAAGTCGCGGACGCCTTCGCCGCTGACGCCCGAGACCAAACGCACCTCGCCGCCCGCCGCCTCCGCGAGTTCGGCCAGCCGCGTCGCGCGGGTGTCGGGGTCCAGCGCGTCGACCTTGTTCAGGGCCACCAGTTCGGGCTTGTCCACCAGGCCCTCGCCGTAGGCCTCCAGTTCGGCGCGGACGGTTCGGTAGGCGTTCGCCACGTCCTCCTGCGTGCCGTCGACCAGGTGGATCAGGGCGGCGCAGCGCTCGACGTGGCCGAGAAAACGCGTCCCCAGACCCGCCCCCTCCGATGCGCCCTCGATCAGGCCGGGAATGTCGGCCAGCACGAAGCGCTCCTCGGCCGACAGGTCGACGACGCCAAGGTTGGGGGTCAGGGTGGTGAAGGGATAGTCGGCGATCTTGGGGTCAGCCGCGCTGACCGCCGCCAGGAAGGTGGACTTGCCGGCGTTGGGCAGGCCGACCAGGCCGGCGTCGGCGATCAGCTTTAGCCGCAGCCAGATCCAGCGCTCCTCGCCGGCTTGGCCGGGGTTGGCGTGGCGGGGCGCCTGGTTGATCGGCCCCTTGAAGTGGATGTTGCCCCAGCCGCCGTTGCCGCCCTTGGCCAGGCGGAAGCGCGCGCCGACCTCGGCAAGGTCGAACAGCAGGGTCTCGCGGTCCTCCTCCAGCACCTGGGTGCCGGCGGGGACCTTCATGACGATGTCCTCCCCGCCGGGGCCGTGACGCTGCTTGCCCATGCCGTGGACGCCGGTGCCGGCCTTGAAGTGCTGCTGGTAGCGATAGTCGATCAGGGTGTTCAGCCCGTCCACCGCCTCGATCCAGACGTCGCCGCCGCGGCCGCCGTCGCCGCCGTCCGGCCCGCCGTACTCGATGAACTTCTCGCGCCGGAACGACACCGCGCCGCCGCCGCCGTCGCCGGAGCGGATGTAGACCTTGCATTGATCCAGAAACTTCATCGCATTCTTATCGTCCCCGGCCGCCCGGCGGTCGAGGCGCCTCAGCCGCGTTCCGGCCCGTAGGCGGCCATGAAGACGGTCACGGCCGAGGCGACGGTGGCGTCGATCTCTTCGGGCGCGACCTCCTCGCCGGTCCACAGGCGGCGGGTGTTCAGCCCGCCTTTGCAGAGTTCCAGGAATTGGCTCGCGGCGCGGGCGGCGTCCAATGTGCGCAGACGCCCCGCCCCCGCTTCCCGCTCGAAGAAGGCCGTCATCACCCGCAGGCTCTTACGCGGGCCGGCCTCGTAGAAGGCGCGCCCGAGCTCGGGAAAGCGCGTCCCCTCGGCGATCACCAGCCGATGCACCGCCGCCACCGTCTCGGAGAGGCAGACGCGCACGAACAGCACGCCTACCCGATGCAGGGCGGCGCGGATGTCGCCGTCATAGCCCTCCAACGAGAACGCCTCGTCGGCCTCCTTCATGCAGACCTCGCGCATGAAGGCGACGAACAGCTCGTCCTTGGACCTGAAATAGTTGTAGAGCGTGCCCTTGGACCCGCCGAGCCGGGCGGCGATCGCCGACATGGAGGTTGCGGCATAGCCGTCTTCCAGAAACGCGCTGCGGGCAATGCGCAGGATGGCGTCGCGGCGAACATCCCCGCGGCTTCTGAGATCGACCTCGCCGTCCATCTGAACTGAACACCGTAAAGCTGGGCTTGACCGCGGCTGCCCGGGGTATAGAGAGGCGCACGTTGACCGTACGGTACGGTCAGATTTCGGCTTTGTCGAGACAATGAGTCTGAGGACGCCGCGCCTGACGGCGCAGATCGCCGCCGCCCTGCTCGCCTCGGCGAGCCTGTCGGCCTGCGTGCCCAAGCTGGACCCGGCGCCTGTCCCCAAGCCGCCGTCCGCCTACGCCACCGAGCAGACTTTTGCGGCGCCGGCCGGCGAGTGGCCGAGCGATCGCTGGTGGACGGCCTACGGCGATCCGCAGCTGACCGCACTGATCGACGAGGCGCTGGCCGACGCGCCCAACCTGCGCGTGGCGGAGTCGCGGGTGCGCGCGGCGGTGGCGCAGTCGGAGACACAGCGTGCGGTCGGCCTGCCGCAGGTCACCGGCGACGCCTCCTCCCAAGAGTCGCGGTCCAGCCTGAACGAGGGTTTCCCGCCGCAGTTCTTCTCCTTCCTGCCGCACTCGTTCAAGGCGCAGTCGCGGGTCACAGTCGACCTGGACTGGCAGCTCGACTTCTTCGGGCGCAACCGGGCGGCGCTGGCGGCGGCGACTTCGCAGGCCGAAGCCGCGCGGGCGGACCGGGCCGCGGCGCGCCTGCAGCTGTCGACCGCGGTGGCGGCCGCCTACGCCGACTTGGTGCGCCTGTACGCCGACCGCGACACCGCGGTGCAGTCGGTCGGGATCCGGCGCCAGAGCCTGTCGCTGGTGGGGCAGCGCCTACGCAACGGGCTGGAGACGCAGGGCCAGTTCAGCCAGCAGAACGCCACCGTCCCCGCCTCGCAGCAGGAGGTCGAGGCGATCGACGCCCAGATTGTGCTGACCCGACACCAGCTGGCCGCCTTGCTGGGCAAGGGTCCCGACCGGGGGCTGGCCATCGCGCGCCCGAGCAACCCGAACCTGCGCGCCTTCGGCCTGCCCGCGCACCTCGCGGCCGACCTGATCGGCCGCCGCCCCGACATCGTGGCGGCGAGGCTGCGGGCCCAGGCTGCGGCGTCGCAAGTGAAGGCGGCGCGCGCCGACTTCTACCCCAATGTCGACCTGACTGGCGCCTTCGGGGTGCAGTCGCTGGGGATCAACTACCTGTTCCAGGCCAACTCGATCTCGGGCGCGCTCGGCCCGGCGATCCGCCTGCCGCTGTTCTCGGGCGGCCGGATCGAGGGCGCCTATCGCGGCGCGCGGGCCCAGTACGACGAGGCGGTGGCCAATTACGACCAGACGCTGACCCAGGCCCTGCGCGACGTGGCCGACGCCATCGCCAGCCAGCGCTCGGTGCAGGCTCAGCTGGCGCAGGCGCGCGCCTCGCTGACGGCCAGCGAGGACGCTTACCGGGTCGCGCGGCTGCGCTATACCGGCGGCCTGTCGCCCTATCTGGACGTGCTGACCGCCGAGAACACGCTGTTGGCCGAGCGGCGCACGGTGTCGGACTTGGCGTCGCAGTCGCTGGCGTTGGACGTGTCGCTGATCCGCGCCCTCGGCGGCGGTTACGTCGCCGGCTGATCTCCCTAACTAACACTGCACGTTAGGAACGCCGCTCATGGCCGACGACCAGTCTAACCCGCCCGCGGGTCCGGCCTCCCCGGTGCAGGCGGGGCCTCTTCGTCCCGGAGCGCCCGCAGCGGCGGCGAGCGCCGATCCAGGCCCGGCTCGGCGCAAGATGCGAGGGAGGTTGTTCCGAATACTGGCCGTGTCGGTGGTCATCGGCGCGGCGATCTGGTTCGGCTACGGCGCGCTGACCTCGCACACGGTGTCGACCGACGACGCCTATGTCGGCGCCGACGTCGCCCAGATCACCCCCCAGATCAACGGCACGGTGCGCGAGGTCCGCGTCGAGGACACCCAGGTCGTGCGCAGAGGCGACGTGCTGGTCCTGATCGACTCGGCCGACACCACGGCGGCCGCCGCCCAGTCACGCGCCGACTACGCCCGCTCGATCCGGCGCGTGAAGCAGTATTTCGCCAACAACGAGTCCGGCGCCGCGGCCGTCACCGCCCGCCAGGCCGACCTGGCCCGCGCCAAGGCCCAGCTGATCTCGGCGCAAAGCGAGGTGCAGCGCACCCGCATCGACCTGCAGCGCCGCCAAGCTCTGGCCGCCTCGGGCGCGGTGTCGGGCGAGGAGCTGACCACCGCCCAGAACGCCTCTCGCATCGCCGGCGCCAACCTGGAGGCGGCCGCGGCGACCGAAAAGCAAGCCGAAGCCAACATCGGCGCGGCGCAAGCGCAGGAAGCCTCGCAGGTCGCGCTGACCGCCGGCGCCGGCGTCGACGACAACCCCGAGGTCGCCGCGGCCAAGGCGCAGCTGGACGCCGCCGAGCTGAACCTGTCGCGCACGGTGATCCGCGCGCCCATTGGCGGCGTGGTCACCCGTCGCCAGGTGCAGGTCGGGCAGCGCGTGCCGGTGGGCGCCCAGCTGATGACGGTGGCGCCGACCGACCAGGTCTATGTCGACGCCAACTTCAAGGAAGTGCAGCTGCGCCACGTCTGCGTCGGCCAGCCCGTCACACTGACCAGCGACCTGTACGGCCACGGGGTGACGTACCACGGGCGGGTTGTGGGCCTAAGCGGCGGCACCGGCTCCGCCTTCGCGCTGATCCCCGCCCAGAACGCCACAGGCAACTGGATCAAGGTGGTGCAGCGCCTGCCTGTTCGCGTCAGCCTCGACCCGCGAGAAGTGCGTGCGCATCCGCTGAAGGTCGGCCTGTCCATGTCCACCGGCATCGACGTGGCCGCCGCCTGCGAGCACCCGGTCGGCGCCGCGCCCGCCTCGCGCTGACCGCCGCATGACCATCCCGCCCGTCTCGCTGACCCGCGCCGCCGCTGACCCGGAAGGCTTTGCGCGCGAGCTGGGCGCGTCCTTTGAGCGGTACGGCTTTGCGGTGCTGAGCGACCACGGCCTGCCGCAGAGCGTGATCGGACAGGCGGACCTCACGGCTCGCGCCCTGTTCGCCCTGCCCGACGCGGCCAAGCGGCGTTACATCGTGCCCGACGGGGCGGGGCAGCGCGGCTACACCCCTTTCGGCGTGGAGACCGCCAAGGGGGCGACCCGCCACGACCTCAAGGAGTTCTGGCATGTCGGCCGCGAGCCCGCTCCCGCCGGCCTCGCCCCGAACGTCTGGCCGGACGAGCCGGAAAGCTTTCGCGACGCCCAGCTCACCCTCTACGCCGAGCTCGACGCGCTGGGGCGGCGGCTGCTCCAGGCGGTGGCGCAGCATCTGCGGCTCGATCCCGGCTTCCTCGACGAGGCGGTGCGCGAGGGCGACAGCATACTGCGCTTGCTGCACTATCCGCCGGTGACCGGCGACACCGGACACATCCGCGCCGGCGCTCACGAGGATATCGACGTGCTCACCCTGCTGCTCGGCGCCGAAGAGACTGGGCTGGAGCTGATGGACCGCGACGGCCGCTGGCTGGCGGTGAGTCCCCCGCCGGGCTGCATCGTGGTCAACATCGGCGACATGCTGCAGCGGCTGACCAACGGCGTGCTGCCGTCCACCCCGCACCGGGTCGTCAATCCCGCGCCCGAGCGACGCGGCGTGGCCCACTATTCGACTCCCTTCTTCCTGCACTTTGCGCCCGACTACCTGATCCGCACCTTGCCCGAGTGCGTCGGGCCCGAGCGGCCGGATCGTCACCCCGAGCCGATCACCGCAGGCGCTTTCCTGCGCGAGCGGCTGCGCGCGATCGGCCTCGCCTGAGCCTGCGGGCCGGGCTTGAGGCTAAGCGTGGCCGCAGCTATCACCCGCCCATGAGCGACGCCCCGCCCGACCGCCTGTCCGCCAGCCCCAAAAGCTCGCATTACGACGCCGCCCTGCTTGAGCGAGGCGTCGGCGTGCGGTTCAAGGGCGTCGAAAAGACCAATGTCGAGGAATACTGCGTCAGCGAGGGTTGGGTCCGACTGACCGTCGGCTCGACCCTGGACCGCGCCGGCAACCCGATGACGGTGAAGCTGCAGGGCCCGGTCGAGCCCTACTTCCGTGACGCGAACGACGAGGCTGCTGCGTCGGGTTTCTGACGCAAGCGGCAAGACAATGTTAATGGCGAATGGCTTAGCTGGATACCAGTACCAGCGTCCGAGGCTCGCATGCCGGCTGCGCCGATCCCGCCCGATGAGCCGGAGAGACTGACCGCGCTGCGGTCGCTCGACCTGCTGGACGGGTCGCATGATCAGGCGATGGAGCGCATCGCCGCCCTGGCTCGGTCGCTGTTCTCCGCTCGTTCCGGGAACGTCACCCTTGTCGAAGCCGACCGGGTGCTGTTCAAGAGTAAAGCGGGCAAGGCGTTCGGCGAAGTCGCCCGGGGCGGCGCCTTCTCTGCTCACGTGATCCTCGAAGCGGGCGTTCTGTGGGTCGAAGACGCTCAGCAGGACGCGCGATTCGCCGGCCATCCCGACGTGGTCGGCGGACCGGGCATACGCCTCTGCGCCGGAGCGCCGATCGTCTCGCCCGAGGGTTTCCGCCTGGGCGCGGTCTGCGTGTTCGACCCCGAGCCCCGCGCCTTTCACCAGGGTCTCGCCGACCACCTCGCCGCCCTGGCCGAGATCGTGGCCGACCATTGCCGCCTGGGGCAGGCGCGCGCGCATCTGCGCCGGTCCAGCGACGCGCAGGCGGCGGCCGACCAGTCCATCCGCGACTTCATCCAGCAGGCGCCTTTGGGCATCGTCCTGACCGACCGCGACCTGCGGGTGGTGCAGGCCAGCCCTCGATTCCTCGCCGACTACGGCGAGACGGGCGCGCAGTTCGTCGGGCGTTCGGTCCGGGACTTCCTGCCCGATACCTCGCGCATCGACGAGGTGGCCGCGCGCTGTCTGGCGGGCGAGCGGGTCGTGGGCGAGGCCGCCTACTACGTAACTGTCGACGGCCGGTCGGTGGCGCGCGACTGGGAGGCCGCGCCCTGGCGCGACCGCGCCGGCGAGATCGTGGGCGTCATCCTGCTGACCAACGACGTGACCGAGCTATACCTGTCACGCGGCGAGGCGCGGCGTGCCCAGGACCGGTTGACGCGCGCCCTGCACATCTCCGACACCATCGTGTGGGAACTCAATCTCGCCAAGGGCGACATGCATATCACGGGCGATCCTTCCATCTTCTACGACCGCCCGCCGACGCAAGACGACATTCGTCGCGATCCGTTATGCACGGTGCACCCCGAGGATCGGCCCGCGGTGGAGGAGGCTTGGCGCGAACTGATGGCGGGCGGCGCAAGTTATCGCGCGGAGCATCGGACGGCGCGTCAGGACGGTCGCGACGTCTGGGTGGCCGCAGCCGCCGATTTGTTCCGCGACAAGATGGGCCGACCCGCACGCATTATCGGCGTGACCAAGGACATCACCTATCGCAAACGTCAGGAGTTGGCGCTCGCCGCCGCCCGGGTCGAGGCCGAGGCCGCCGACCGCGCGAAGAGCGAGTTCCTGGCCAATATGAGCCATGAGATCCGCACGCCCCTGAACGGGGTGGTCGGGGTGGCCGGCGCGCTGAAGCGCACGCCGCTGGCCCCAGCTCAGCAAGAGATGGTCAAGCTGATCGAGAACTCGGGCCGCGTGCTGGAGCGGCTGTTGGCCGACGTGCTGGATTTGGCGCGCGTGGAGGCGGACGGCGTACAGATGCGCGCCGAGCCGTTCGATCCGGCCCAGCTGGCGCGCGAGGTCTGCGCCCTGTTCGAGCCGGAAACGCGCGACAAGGGCCTGAGCTTCCGCTTGCAGCTGCCCACCGCGCCCTCGTGTGTGGTGGGCGACCCGCTGCGGGTGCGTCAGGTGCTGTCCAACCTGTGCTCGAACGCGGTGAAGTTCACTGATCGTGGCGAGATCGGCGTAACCGTCACCTCGCAGACCCGGCCCGACGGTCTGGTCGCCCTGCGCGTCGAGGTTCGCGACACCGGCATCGGCTTCGACGCCTCGATCAAGGGTCGGCTGTTCGAGCGGTTCCAGCAGGCGGACGGCTCCATCACCCGGCGCTACGGAGGTTCGGGGCTGGGCCTGGCCATCTCCCGCGGGCTCGCCGAAGGCATGGGTGGGCGGCTGGACGCCCAGTCCGAGCCCGGCCACGGCTCGGTCTTCACTTTCGCCGTCGCTCTGCCGCAGGCGACCTCGGAGGAGCCGCTCGCCGACCTGACAACGGCCGAGGCGGCGCCCGAGCGCGCCCTCCGCGTGCTGCTGGCCGAGGATCACGAGATCAACCGGCACGTGGTGCAGCTGATCCTAGGCGCGGCGGGCGTGGATCTGACCCTGACCTGCGACGGCGCCGAGGCGGTGCGCGCGGCCGAGGCCGACCGCTTCGACCTGATCCTGATGGACATGCAGATGCCGGTCATGGACGGGCTGAGCGCCATCCGCGCCATCCGTGCGCTGGAGCGTCGACGGCGCCTGCCACGCACGCCCATCGTGGCGCTGACCGCCAACGCCCTGCCCGAGCACCAGGCGGCCTCACGCGAGGCGGGCGCCGACGATCACATGACTAAGCCGATTGTCGCCGACACCCTGCTCGCGCTCGTGAGCCGCATGGCGTTCCCCGACGAAGCCTCCGGCGAACCGATGCGGCTCAGCGCCTGACGACGGTCGCACGCGACAGGACGCGAAACCGATTGCGGCAAGGCTGCGGCGCCCGCACCATGCGGCCCTGACCGTCGCAGGATCGCCGCCATGTCCGTCTCGACCCGCTCCCCCGCGCTGACCCGCCCCGAGGGGTCGGAGCCCGCCGACTTCCACCTGTCCCGCCGCGGGCTGGGCGTCGCCCTGTTCGGCGGCTATGCGGCCTTTTCGTTGTCGGCTCAGGCCGAGCCGATCGTCACCGACACGCAAGGCCTCATCACCGACACGGCCTCGGTCCCCGAGGGCGGCGGCGTGCTGCCCGCCTACATCGCCCGCCCCGAGGCAAGCGGCCGCTTCCCCGTCGTGCTGGTGGTGTCGGAGGTGTTCGGCGTGCACGCCTACATCCAGGACGTGTGCCGCCGTTTCGCCAAGCTGGGCTATGTCGCCATCGCGCCGGACTTCTTCATCCGCGCCGACCAGCGCCACACCCTGTCGACCACCAAGGACTTCAAGGAGATCCAGCGTATCGTCGCCACCGCCAGCAACGAGCAGGTGCTGGGCGACATCGGCGCGACGCTGGACTGGCTGGGCCGGCAGCCGTTCGTGGACCGTCGGCGTCAGGCGATCACCGGCTTCTGCTGGGGCGGGGCGGCGGTGTGGATGGCGTGCGCGCGGTACAGCGCCTTCAACTGCGGCGTCGCCTGGTACGGGCGGCTGTCGCGCCCGGCGCCGAGCGCGTTTTTGGGATCCGAGCGGCGGCCTTGGCCGCTGGACATCGTGCCCGAGCTGCGCGCCCCGATGCTGGGCCTGTACGGCGGGCAGGACAAGGGCATACCCGAGAGCGACATCGACGCCATGCGCGCGGCGCTCAAGGCGGACGGCAAGCAGGGGTCGGATCTGATCGTCTACCCGCAGGCGCAGCACGGCTTCCACGCCGATTATCGCGAGAGCTACGATCCCGCCGCGGCGAAGGACAGCTGGGCGCGGTGCCTCGCCTTCCTGGACGCGCACCACTGCGCACCCGGCGTCAAGCACGGCTTTTTCGGTTAGAATTGACGCGCCTGTCGGTAGTCGCCAAGCGAAGCTGACGCGCCCGTCACTTTTACTTGACTCGTTCAATTCATGTGGCAATGTCCGGCTTCAAGCTGCAGCGGCGAACGTCCGCTCGGCCGACTTGCAGCGGGGAGCGCGGACCGATGACGACCGGCAACATCACCAAGGATGCGATGTACGACGCCGTCGCGCCCGACGATTTCGAGGCCATGCTGCAGGTCGATCGTTACAACGATCGCTCCAGCGCCTTCGACAGGATCATCTCTGCCACCCACGACCACTTCTGGGATCCACTCGACAAGGCATACATCGACTTCGATGCGCCGTTCGACATGGAAGCTCAGGCGCTGATGCCCGACGACTTCTTCATCCCCATGCAGCTCGACTACGTGAAGGCTACGCTGTCGCCCGCCGACCGTATCCGCTTCATGAACGAGCTGGTGCGCTGGAACCTGTCGGCCATCCTGCACGGTGAGCAGGGCGCGCTCAGCTTGTCGGCGTCGCTGTGCCACGTGCTGCGCGACCAGGGCGCGCAGGAATACGCCGCCAACCAGGCGCGGGAAGAGGCGCGTCACGTCACCGCCTTCGCCAAGTATATTCGCGCGCGTTGGGGCTCTCCCCTGCCCTGCGGCGATACTCTGAAAGACCTTATGGTCGAGATCGTCTCCGCGCCCGAGGTCTACAAGAAGATCGTCGGCATGCAAATGCTGATCGAGGGCTTGGCGATGGGCGCTTTCGCCACCTTCTACCAGCACACCACCGACCCGCTCGGCAAGAAGCTGTTCCAGCTGGTGATGACCGACGAGGCGTTCCACCACAAGTTCGGCAAGCTGTGGGCCGACCGCACTATCCCCAAGCTGAACGATGAGGAGCATGCCGTCGTCGAGGACTGGGCGGCGCACTGCTTCCAGAACCTGCTGTTCAACCTGGTCTCGCCGTACCAACAGCGGGTGGTCTACGAGTCGTTCGGCCTGGACGTCGACCGAGTCATGCTGGAGCTGCAAGCCGTCGCCACCGACGAACTGCGCCGCGAGGAGATGAAGGAGTCGACCAACATCTTCCGCGTGCTGGTCAAGACCTTGCTCAATGCCGGCATCATCACCGAGCGCACCCGCGCCTTCTACGCCATGTACGTCGATCTCGACGAGCTGCGGGCCGAGGGCGACAGCATGGTGGGCGACGCCATCGCCGAGGACGGCATTCGCTTCCTGCAGCAGATCAATTTCAAGCACGCCGCGCCCCGCGCCTCGCCGCTGCAGAGCGTCACCCTGCTGGCGGCGGAGTAGCGCCAAACGAGGCTACGGGGCCTCGCCCGTCCATTCCCAGTGCCAGGGCTCGAACGGGTAGTTGACGAAGCCGTAGCGGGCGGCGTTGGCGACCAGCCAGTGGTAGGCGGGCCCCCTGCTCATCGCCAGCCGGTTCTCGTCGGCCGTCGAGTCGACCGGAAGCCCGGGCGCCGAGCCCACGTCGATGTCCATTGCCAAGCCGGTGCGATGAGCCGAGCAGGCCGCGCGCACCACACCTTGGCAGTTGCGCTCCCGCGCGCAGCGGGCGGCGTCATAGCTCGGGCTGCGGTAGGCGGAGAAGATCGTCAGCAGGTCGGGCGAGCGCGCAAGCTCCGGCGAGACGGCGTGCGCCGCGGCGACCATGCGGCGATAGGCGGCCAGGGCGCGCGGCCGCAGAAGCAGCACCTTGCCCCAGCGGTTCTCGCCGGGCGCGGCCTGGGCCAGCGCCGCCTCGTCCGGCGCGTCGGGACAGACGCCCTGCGTCCGCAGCCGCACGAAGGGCCGCCGTTCCTGCCACACGCCCTTGAGCACCATGAGGGTAGCGGGGTCGACGACGCCCGTTACGGCCAGACCGTGGCGACCCTGCCAGTCGGCCAGGGCTGCGCCGAAGCGCGGCGAGTCGGGCGGGCAGGCCTCGCTGACCTCCCGCCCGATCGCGGGCGCATAGACGGCCCAGCCCCGCTCGGGCCGGCCGAATAGCACGAAGCTCAGGTCGCCGACCGACTCGGCGTTCAGCTTGGCGGCCTGCTCGTAAGCGCGCGGGCCGCGGCAATCGCCATAGTTCTCGGCCACGGTCGGCGCCGGCTCGGGCGCGCCCGCCCGCATTGGAGCTGGAAGACCGACCTCGGGCTGGCGCGGACCCGAGGCGCAGGCCGCCAGCCCCAGCAGGCCCAGGGCGAGCAAGCTGG